>Ga0070681_10008295_pt1 | contig 10172 bp, 12 predicted proteins | sample KBSC83BmetaG_FD_65650 | JGI IMG/M metagenome (GOLD analysis project Ga0070681, IMG submission 65650) | Corn rhizosphere microbial communities from Kellogg Biological Station, Michigan, USA - KBS C8-3B metaG | ecosystem: Host-associated > Plants > Roots > Rhizosphere | place: USA: Michigan...
GCGTTCAGCCTTCGGACTGATTTCCACTGTCATCCTTGTTCACGATCCAACGTGGATTCGGGAGAGGGAATGAAACATCCCAAAAGCATTCAACAGCCACAAAACCAGGGCGATAACCACGACGCCATTTAAGATTGACTTAATGGTTCCCTGCATTGGAACGAAGCGATTCACCAGCCACAGCAGAACACCCACCACGACCAAAGCTTCCACTAGTTGAATTAAGGGCATGATTTTTGACCTTTCTGTTTCGCGGGCTACCAGCTCGCACCCGTCTCGAGGTGTCGGCCCTAAGTTCTATGTTCGAGAGCTTCCTGGGTCGAACCGTGTTCGCCGGGAGATGGTCGCGGCAGCACACGGATGTAGAATGCCGATTTAGCTGGATGTGGTCGCTTCGCAGTGCGTTGATTACCACCGGTCCGCAGCGACCCTAAAGAGTTGAGAGCTGCGAATCAGCGGTCGCAGCTCCGTCTACACACTCAGGAGAATAAAGAATGACAGGTGTAGACGTTTGCGTCTGAGCAAGATAGCTCACATGCGGAGATTAAGATTACGTGCCATACGCATCGTTCAAACTGATCGCCAGCGTGTGGCGGCGACGGTATTTTTGAAAATGAGCAGTATTGAGCATTTTCGTGCTGTGGACCGTTGCATCATTTCTATTAAAACTAGGAGCTTACCCGAAACAAATATTGTCCGTGCCTGTGGTGGAGCGCCCGAGGAACCGCATGAACGGCACGCAGCTGCCCCTGCGTGTGCAGGCACATGAGATAGGAAAACTTTCCGCAGCCGAGGTGGTCGGACATGAAGTGCGGAAGGCAATAAATGGTTTCAGATCCGCATCATTCGATGTCTACTAAACCCAAAACACGAATTCTAGTGGTAGAAGATGACGCTATCGTACGTGTGACAATTTCCAACCTGCTGTACGACGAAGGGTACGACGTTTCTACTGCAAATGACGGCTTTGACGCTCTTTTGCATTTACAGCAGGCGGTTCCCGACCTACTACTTTCGGACCTGAACATGCCTCAAATGTCGGGATTCGAGTTGCTGTCCGTCGTGCGACGCAGATTCCCAGAGATCTTGGTTGTGGCCTCCAGCGGGGCGTACGATTCCAGTGCTATACCAGATGGAGTCATAGCTGACGCTTTCTACGCTAAAGGTCAAGAAAGTGCGGCCAATCTCCTCGAAATTATCGCCAACCTCGTCCGAAATGGTCCCCTCGGACATAAGGGAGAAAATGCTCCTGTCTGGATTCCTCGAAATGGTTTAGACCATAACGGCAAACCTTTCGTCGTCCTGACATGTACGCAATGTTTGAGATCGTTTCCATTCACCGTTGACCATGAGCCCACTGGGGAAGTTCTGAAAACACCCTGCATCTACTGTCCCCACGAAGTAACCTACATCATTGATTTTTCCCGTTCTGTGAACTCTCCTGAAAAGCGGGCCGCCTGGAAAGCCGCTTTTCTGAAATCGCAAAAGGAATCCCCCGAAGTCACCTTGTCTCGGGTTGCTGCCGAGATGGCAAAGCCTCGCATCACGAAATCTGCCCGTCTTTGCAAAACAGCTTAAACCGAATGATCGGCGTATGCCGTTCGCCACTCCCGGCGTTTAACTTAGCCGACCGCATGGGCGCCGTCGTCAATAAAGGGGATAAGCACGCTCTTGGTCAGGTGTGCACTTTTGACCAGACCTCAGGAACCACGACTGCCAGAATTTATGAAGTCTGAAGTTCGCCGAGAAATTCGTGTCGACCGCGTGCCTGATCAATGCGGTTCATCGTGGGAATCATGTGGGGGGCAGAAACGCATCGCAGCAATATCATGATCAAGCTGAATCTTCATTCCACCGTTGAGTTGGTTCTGTATGCGGTGCGAACCGAAATCATTCACGTGCAACTGCCAGCTATGGTGTTTCAAGGTTCCCAAAACGGAAGTGGCCGAGCGGAAATTCATCAGGTCGCCAACTGAGAAAGCTGACATGGTTACCTCTTTCGGGATCGTGATTAACCTGCCGGAATCTCTTGGCCCAAAAGAAGCAAAGAAGATCATGCGGGAGTTGAAAACCGAAATTAAAAAGGAACCACCTCGCGTGATTCTGGACCTCTCTCGCGTAAAGACGATGGACTGTGCGGGAGTGCACGGATTGTTGACCTGCATGCAAGAAATTGCCAGGTATGATTGCGCCATCCAACTGCGAGCGGTTTCACCGAAGCGGCCACGCTTCTGGAACTTGCCGGAATGGACCACCTATTCCAACAATTCCCATCGTTGCCGGCGCAAGCTCCGGGTTTTACCATTGCTCCAGCATCCGTTCCTGCGGAAGTGAAACCCGAGATGGTCGCGCAGCTCCAGCCGGTCGCGGCTTAGGCTGTCTCCATGAGTCGAATACTGACCAGGCAGTTTGTGCGTCGGCTGCTCTTGCTGACTACTGGCGTGAAGGCTTGGAAAGTGGAGGGCAATATCATGCGACATAAACTCGTCCTCTGGTTTGTGTTATTGATTGCTGGATTTCTTGTTGGATTTATCCTGCAGTATGCCAGACTGCAGCGCCTACAGGAGGAACTGTCTGCATCGTCAAAACGATTAGTATCCTGTCAGTCTAGCGAACAACTGACGCAGCTTCGCGACACAGCCACGATGATGTATCTGGAGGCGGCGCAAAAGAACTACGGGCTGGCCGGCGAGTACGCGCGGAGTTTTTCGATCAAGCGCAGCGAATTGTCAGTAGCACAGAAGATCTCGCACTTGGCAATTTACTCCGTGACAGCCTGGCAACCCGCGATCAGATCACGGGTGACCTAGCGAAGGGAGAAACCGCGGCCCTTTCAGAAATACGGTCAATTTTGTCCAAGCTCCAGACCGCAAAGCATTGAAGACGACCCAGCCCGAACAACGTGGTAATGATCTTACCGTCGTCAGCTGTTGGTCACGGTGCCGGAATAGAAAACGGGACTGATTACCTCGGAACGCGTGCACCGCGGCTAGTCACTAAACAAAACGCGCAGGCGGAAAACCCCGCTTCATGATTTACTGCAACTAGACCAAGGGTCTAACTCAGCTCGCAGCAGCCACTTGGGTAGCGCCGGGCACTCGTCATGCGGAGCGCGTTTATTGACGGTCCTGCCGCGTAAGACTACAGTTGTAATTGAGGTTAATCGTACCTTCTCCTCTTTCAGGTTCCCTGAACTAAGTCAGCTCATCTGAAGTTTCCTTTCTTAGCCACCCCAACCTTAAGGAGGTTGCCATGTTTGCACGCAATGTGTCGATTCATCTGAAATCCAATATGCTTTCCGATTACACGCGAACTTTTGAGAAGGACGTCCTTCCTTTGCTTCGTAAACAGAATGGTTTTAAGGACGAAATCACATTCGCTGGTCCCAGCGGAGTTGATGTAACTGCAATTAGTCTGTGGGAAAACAAGACCGATGCCGAAGCCTACAACACCAATACCTATCCCCAAGTATTGAAGACGATGGCAAGATTTATCGAAGGCACGCCCAAGGTTCAGACCTCTGACGTTGTTGCGTCGACCTTCCATAAGATCGCCGTTCACACAGCAGCCTAGAACTGTGAGCTCTCCTACGGAAGGCGGCTAATCCCCGCCTTCCCGGCTTGCACGGCCCTGTCAGCATGTCTTCGCCAGCCCGCCAATGCTGCAACTGCAGGTCCACGAGCTCTGACAAAGTTTTTCGCCGTGCACATTTGAACAGCATCTCAATAACCGAGAGAGATGCTCAGCCAAACCGTGACTCACGAAACAGAAAATACCCCAACAGCTACGCCAAGACTGTGGTTCCCGGTTATCATTTTCCTGGCGACCCTCGCCTCGCCGTCACAGGCACCTCCCGCGTCCTCTGAAATCACAGCTCCCGATCTCAACCTGATATTGCAACACGTGGAGGAGGTGCAGCATCAGGACCCCGCTCAATCCCGACCATATGAGGTAACGCGAGAATACAAAGTTTTCCGCGGCTATGATAAGCAACCCACCTCTGAGGTAATAGCGGACATCAAGTTCGTTCCTCCCGACATGAAGACATACAAGATTACGCAAGCGCGAGGGAACTCCAGGGGAGAAAAAATAGTTCGCGAGCTTTTAGACCGGGAAACCGAGTCGGCGAAGAAAAGAGGTGGCAGCGAGATCAGTCGGACGAACTATGACTTCGTTTTTCTGAGGCAAGAGAACTTCGGCGTCATTCCTGAGTACGTTTTGCGGATCGTCCCGAAGCGAAAGGATAAATACCTTTTACGCGGCCAGATCTGGGTAGATGCGAGCACTTTCCATATCCGCCGGATTGAAGGAGTCCCCGCCAAAAGTCCTTCCTTTTGGATCAAGGATATTCATATCACTCTGCAATACGCGGAGCTGAACGGTATGTGGATTCCTGTTTCCTTCGACGCTATCGCTACGGTGCGCCTCATAGGACAATACACGCTACCTGGCCTCAATATTCGCGACACCGAACCGCTATCTACAGAGCCGAAATAGTCACGTATTAAAAATTTCGGGATTGTCCCACTCGGAAAGTATCAGTTTGTTTAGCGACTCAAGGCGAAGATCCGCAATTTGATAAGCGCCTTGTACTCGCACTCTATGGGATGGGAGTGGGCAGAGAAGAATCCCGTTCGTCCTCAAGGGTCAGCTGAAAACCGGCCAAACGTGGTCACTTCAAAACCGGCCAAGGTAAGTGGCCGGGGACTAGGTTGTTTTAACCTGCCGCCTCTTGGGGAGGCAAGTCTGTTTTCGTACGCCAACTGCGCGGACCACACTTAAGCACGTGACCATGGTGGAGAAGGCGATCGAGCATTGCGGTGACCGCAGCGCTGTCGCCCAACAGTTTTCCCCAGTCCTCAACGGGCCGATTCGAGGTGAGCAAAGTACTGGCTCGCTCATAACGTCGCATCACGATTTCGAGCAGATCTTCAGCGGCGGTCAAAGGTAGTTTGCGCATGCCGCAATCGTCGATGATGAGGAGCGAAACTGAAACTAACAGTTCCAGGTGCTCCCTGCGAGTCCCGTCGAGGGTAGCTTCGGCGAGTTCGTCGAGCAGTTTGTGGGTCTCGCGATACAGCACGCGATAACCCTGCTGAATGGCGGCTTGTCCGATAGCCTGGGCGAGATGACTTTTCCCGGTGCCCGGTGGGCCTAACAATAAGGAGTCTTCGTGGCGTGCTTCCACTGCCTCGTCGGACGGTGGCAACGACTTGAAGACAGCTCGTAGTTTTCTCGCACCGCGGCAGGTCATTGAAAGCGCACGCAACCGCTCCCTGATAAAAGGCCGAACCGCCGCATTTATCGACGGAGTCACGGAGTTCGAACCAACGATGGCCATTGTGGAATGACTTCAGATTTGCGTCATCTGCACATGCACTCACGCCGGCGAAAAAGAAAAGAAGAGAGCACAACGCCAAACGTTGTAGGAATAATCCTCGAGATCCTGGAGTGCATCGGTCCCTTCAACAGGGCACCATTCTACTCGACTAGACCATTGCTGAGTTGATATTGTGAGATGCTTGGGGAGATGCAAGCTGGCTGCTGGTTGGTTCGCAATCCTTACCCTTACCGATTACGGAAGGATTGCCCGTCATCCTGGCAAGAGATCTGCTGTCACGAAGCTAATTGCACCCGTGGTCGCGGCAGGTGCTAGTCTGGCGTGGGCAGCCGATGAACAACCGAGAGCTCCAGGCAGCTTGGAAGTATCACGATGGCACAAAGCACTCCTACTGGAGTATTCGTAACCGTCCTCACTTCCTGGACTGGGCGAATCGGCCGCTGCCTTTCAAAATCTATCCGAAGATAGAGCCTCTTCCATTGCCGCGGGACGTGCCGCAAACAGGGGTGGCCGTGCTGTCCGCAATCTCAGAAGCAGTGCCTTCACTGCGGGCTGATTCCGTCCCTGGTGTTCAGGATCTGGCACGCCTCCTGTATTTCTCGGCAGGGATTACCAAACAGCGTGCATATCCAGGTGGAGAAATCTACTTTCGCGCCGCAGCTTGCACCGGGGCTCTTTACGAAATCGAACTGTACGTCGCGAGCAGTGATCTCCCGGGCCTGGATGGGGGCGTGTATCACTTCAATCCGGCGGATGTATCGCTGCGGCTCCTGCGAAAGGGTGATTTTCGCGGAAACCTGGCTCAGGCGGCGGCGATGGAACCCGCGGTGGCTCATGCGCCCGCAACGATCATCTGCACCGGAACGTATTGGCGGAACGCCTGGAAGTACCAGGCGCGCACCTATCGCCACTTCGGTTGGGACAACGGCACCCTGCTGGCAAATATGCTGGCCGTGTCTGTGGCTTCGGGCCTGCCGGCCAAGATCGTGCTCGGGTTCGTGGACGCCGAGGTGAACCGCCTGCTCGATCTGGATATGCGGCGTGAGGTTTCTTTGTGCCTCGTACCGATCGGGTGCACATCGGAGAGTTCGCTGCCGGCACCCAGAGAGGTTCCGGCGCTTGACTTGGAGACAATCTCCCTTTCACAGCACGAGATCGAATATCCCGCCATGCTTGAGATGCACTATGCGTCTTCGCTTGAGTCTGTGGAGGAAGTAAATCAATGGCGCGGAAACCCACCAGTCCTTTCATCGTCCGCTCCGACGGGCAAGACAGTTCGCCTCCCGCGCCGGCCAGAAGAAGAACTACCTAAGGACACGATTGAACAGGTGATCTTGCGTCGCGGCTCTACCCGAATGTTCGACAAGACGGCATCCGTCACACTGGCACAACTTTCTACCACTCTGAACTACGCCACGCGACGTCTTCCGGCTGATTTTCTTGAGTCTCCCGGCGCGCAGCTTAACGATCTCTACCTGATCGTGCATTCAGTGCAAGGGCTCGAGCCGGGCGCATACTTCTTCGGGCGCGAGCAGAGCACCCTGCAGCTTTTGAAGGAGGGGGAATTCCGCGCCGAGGCCCATCATCTTGGTCTGGAGCAGGATCTGCCGGCCGACGCCTGCGTGGCCATCTTCTTTCTCGCGGATTTGAAACGCATTCTGGAGCGATACGGGAACCGCGGCTATCGGGCCGTCCAACTGGAGGCAGGCATCATCGGCGGCAGGATCTACCTGGCTGCTTATGCCCAGCACCTGGGTGCGACCGGGCTGACCTTCTTCGACGATGATGTAATTAACTTCTTTTCGCCGCATGCCAAAGACAAGAGTGCCATCTTCCTGCTCGCGATTGGCAAACCGCTGAAGCGCAAACCACAGTAGCACCAACTCCCCGATTTGTCGGCGATCCGGGCGCAATCCAAACATCGGCGACGAGTTGCTTCTTTTTTGGCATTGCAAACTCGCGAATTTTCGGCTACTTCTCGCGTTTTGTCCGGTGGGGCATGGCGCCAATTTCATTCTGCGTCATTGCATATTTGAATATTCAGTATTTCCTGTATTTCGGCGGGAATGAGCGAGTGCTAGGTTGGTATGGGCTGCGGGGCTGCAAATGGTCTCGACGACATGACGAACTTAGGACATTTCCGTTTTCGCATGCTGGCCCTCCTGCTGGCCTGCGCCGCAACATTCCAGACAATCCCGGTGAGTGCTGAACAGGTACCCGTGCGCCACATGGAAGGCCTGATGCACGGCTTTCTTGCACTGCGTTCGCTTGATGGCAAGCGCCTTGCCGACGGTGAGATGACGCAAATCGCGGAGGGTGACCGGGTGACCAGCCGCCTGATTTTTCGCTTTAAAGATGGCTCGGTCTATGACGACACAACCATATTCTCGCAGCGCGGTGCTTTCCGGGTTTTGAACGATCATCTCGTGCAGCGCGGTCCGTCCTTCAAACAAACGATGGAAACCTCGATCGACGCGTCTTCAGGTCAAGTCACCGTCCGATATAAGGACCACAACGGCGAAGAGAAGACCTTGAAGGAGCGGCAGAACCTGCCTCCCGATATCGCGAATGGATTACTGTTTACCCTGGTTAAGCACATCCAGCCAAATGTGCCACAAACTACCGTGTCCATGGTGGCGACCACTCCCAAGCCACGGGTGATAAAACTTGAGAATCTTCCAGAAGGCGAGAAAGCGGTAACAAGCGGCAACACCAAACACGAAACGTACGCTACGTCGTGAAAGTAAAAATCGGAGGCGTAGCCGGACTGGTGGCACCGCTCTTGGGAAAGCAGCCTCCAGACACGCACGTGTGGGTTCTTACTGGCGACGCCCCGGCTTTCGTGAAATTGGAAGGTCCGCTCTTTCGATTGGGAAATCATTGTCTTCCGACGAGACCTCGACCACGGCTGCACGCTCGAGATCGAGCCAGCCCTCCCCGCCAGATGGAACAGTCCCTGGGGTGCGAGTAATGCCTCAGTTTACCTCTGGCCCCACTCGCGGCGATTATCGATTGAAAACACATGCTTTATTGAGCCGATTCTAAGCCGAATGTCATCTAAATAATATAGGCTGGTTTGACTCACCCGCAGATGAAAACCGGTTCCGCGCTTCCGCGTTGCCACTTCTTCACCGGTGTTGCGACTCCTTCTCAGCAGAACTTCCAGGCAACACAAGAGGCTATGAAGAATACAAACTTTATGGTGAAAGTGGTTCGTGGTACTCGCGCCGCTGAATATGTGCAACGGATCGATCGGAGCCCCGTCCAAACCACCCTCAAACGCAACCTGGCACTGGTCATGGGGAAATTGACCGCCGAGGACGTCGTCAACTCTCTGGGAAATTCCCGCTGCATCCCGGAACTCGTACCCGTCCAAGTTACCGAGTAGCACCACCTCGTGACCATCGAATGTGCCGCTTGCTTACTTTTTTCGCTCCCGGCGAATGCGGGCGGCTCCGGAAACTAGCGAATCCACTGCTCTCAGAGGCGCTGCCATTTACGCATCGAGTAGCCAAAGTCTGCCCGGTAAGAGGTCTGGGGCTCTTGTGCTCTTGTTAACCCGATTTCCACGCACTCCGACGATTCGGGGACGGGTCGTCGGCAATTGGGAAGTAATCACAAAATAGGGCAATGCGCATCGGGAAGCTTTGCTAGCGATGGCGGGCCAATCAATCGAGAACTCACATTGCGACTGGTATAGCAAATGGGGGCACTTCACTACCTTGAAAGAATTGGCGGGAGCGACGGGACTCGAACCCGCGGCCTCCTGCGTGACAGGCAGGCGTTCTAACCAGCTGAACTACGCCCCCGCATGCTACGTCGTCTGATTCCTTCCGATTCCCTCTCGTTCCTTCTCGTTCCCTCTGGCAGTGCCGTGACAGAGTTCCGAGAAACGGAAATACGAGGACTTAGAAGATGGCGTTGGGAATGAAAAGCGCTTTTAGGCACCGAAAGGAACGCTTATTGTTCCCGGATTGTTCCCACGCGAAATGGGTTGGCCGCCATCTCGAAGTCACGATTTAGGAACTCGCGGATAGCTCTTAGCAGTAGAGATTTACCTGGATTCAGTGCTGTCTGGCTGCCGGAACTTCGCCCATCTCGTCTTCTGAAGCGGCCGCAATTCTGCGTCTCGCGGCAGGTGAGAGAATGCGCGTTCCGGGCCCATCTGCGCGCGCGGATGGGTACTGCTACTTTCCCTTAACCATGGAGCAGTGGGTCGCAGCCGTTTTCCACGTCCCCGAATCATTGATCCAGGTGTCGCTGCATATTACGGTTCGCGCTCGATGAGTGCCTCTGAGTTCAGCGTCGTAGGTAAATGTGTAATGTGAAACCGCAGTGTTCGACCCGAATGTGGCGACCTGCACTTCGCTAATGCTGCCGCTTTTCCACTTGTTAGTTTTATTCTCCAGATCTTTAATGAACTCGTCCTTCGTTTCCCAATCGCCCCAACTGTTCCCTGCGACAAATCCGTCTGCCAAGTGTTGTTGCGCCCACGATGCATCGTTTTTCATCTGGGCGTCCCTAGACTGCTGCTGCAGCTCCTTGATCTGCTGAGCGGCGTCACCCTGAGCATGAAGGTTGACGGACAAAGCGACACAACTGAGCGCGGCAATAAAGACTAAAGCAGTTCCTCTGGTTGTCATTCTTAGGTTCCTTTCGAGGTTGTTCGTTTGATTACATTTCGATCGATGACTGATGACTTGCAATGCACTGCCACTGTCCATTCGGCATCTTCACCCATGTATCGGTAAAGCGCTCATGAGTGTCGAGAGGCTTTCCTAACGAATCGGTACCCTTCGCCTTGAAAACCCCCGTAGCGATCGCGGCATGC
>Ga0070681_10008303_pt1 | contig 10168 bp, 7 predicted proteins | sample KBSC83BmetaG_FD_65650 | JGI IMG/M metagenome (GOLD analysis project Ga0070681, IMG submission 65650) | Corn rhizosphere microbial communities from Kellogg Biological Station, Michigan, USA - KBS C8-3B metaG | ecosystem: Host-associated > Plants > Roots > Rhizosphere | place: USA: Michigan...
GTCTTGCGATAGGCGATCCCCCGCTCCAGCATCCGCAGGAAGAGCCACTGGTTCCAGCGGTAATAGCTCGGATCGCACGTGGCGATCTCACGACTCCAGTCGATGCCGAACCCGAGAGATTTCAACTGCGCGCGCATGTGCTCGATGTTCTGCCGCGTCCACTGCGCGGGCGGCACCCCATTGCTCATCGCCGCATTCTCTGCCGGCAACCCGAACGCGTCCCACCCCATCGGCTGCAACACGTTCCGCCCCTGCATTCGCATGAAGCGCGCCAGCACATCGCCGATCGTGTAGTTGCGCACGTGTCCCATGTGCAGCCGCCCCGACGGATAAGGCAGCATCGACAGGCAGTAATACTTCTCCCGCCCCTTGTCCTCCCTCACCTCGAAAGTGCGGCTCTTCTCCCAATGAGCCTGCGCCGCCCTCTCCACCCCCGCCGGATCGTAATGCTCTTCCATCTCGAAAAACGCCTGATTTCTCAGTGATTTAAAGCCCGACAGCTTACACGAACGAGCGCTGGCTCGGATGCAAAAGGGATTCCCCGGGGCTTCTGGAATCAGGGACGACGGAAGAGAGCCTACATGGCTGAGGCGAGCGTCCGGGAGGCCGCGACAAAATCGCCGGGAGCGATTTTGGACGGCGCGAAGCGCCAGGCCCGAAGGGCCGAGGTCCAGGATGGGCCGAGCAACCCGTATTCACGGCGTCCCCCGGGGAAATCCCTTTTGCAGCCGAGCCGCCGGCGCCCGAATTTGATTAAGGCACAGGAACAGGCAAATAGATCTGCGCCGACTCCCTCTGAATCAGCAGCGCAATGCTCTTATGCGGCGCACTCTTGGCCGCCGCCTCCAGCTCCTCCACCGTCCTGATGCGCCTCTCCCCCACCCCCAGGATGATGTCCCCCGGCTCCACCCCAGCGACCTCCGCAGCCCCCGTCACCCCCTCCACCACGAGGCTGCCCGAGGTCCGGGCCTCCGCCTTCTCCTGCGGCGCCAGCGATCGGATCGTGAGCCCCAGCTCATTCGGCTTGCGCACCGCCGCCGGCGTCGGCCGCGCAGGGTGCCCCGCCGAAGCGGTCTGCGGCTCCTTCAGCTCCTCCACCCGCACCTGGACCGTGTGATCCGTTCGGTCCCGCCACAACGTGAGGGTTGCCTGCGACCCCGGCCGCATGGCCGATATCCGGGTCGACAGATCTCCGTAGTGGTCGACGGCATGCCCGTCCACCGCCAGCACCACATCGCCCGGACGAATGCCCGCGACGGCGGCGGGACTCTTGTTCTCAACCGAGCTCACCAGTGCGCCGCGCGGCCTGCCCAGGCCGAACGAATCCGCGAGGTCCGCCGTCACCTCCTGGATGGTGACACCGATCTTGCCGCGCACCACGTGCCCGACCTGGATGATCTGCCGCTCCACACTCGCCGCCACATCGATCGGAATGGCGAAGGAGACTCCCATGAAGCCGCCCGTGCGGCTGAAGATCTGCGAGTTGATGCCGACCACCTCGCCATGGAGGTTGAAGAGCGGACCACCCGAATTGCCCGGGTTGACCGCCACATCGGTCTGGATGAAGGGGACGTAGTTCTCCGTCGGCAGCGAGCGGCCGATCGCGCTCACGATTCCCGCGGTCGCGCTGTTATCGAAGCCGAAAGGCGAGCCGATCGCGAGAACCCACTCGCCGGGCCGGAGCTTCGACGGATCGCCGAAGCGCACGACGGGAAGCCCCGTCGCCGCGATCTTGAGGACGGCGATGTCGGTACGCTCATCCGTTCCCACCACTTTCGCCCGGAATTCCCGCTGGTCGACGAGTCGCACCGTCACCTGGCTCGCGCCGGCCACCACGTGTCCATTGGTGAGGACGTACCCGTCAGGACTGACAATGAAGCCCGAGCCCGCGCCATGCACCGGCTGCTCGTGACGCGGCTGCCCACCGCCGGGCGCCGGAATACCGAAGCGCTTGAAGAAGTCATTGAGCGGATCGTCGCCCGGACCGCCGCCGCCTTCCGGCTTCTCGATCACCTCGATGTTGACGACCGCCGGGCCGTACCTCGCGACCAGCGGCGAGAAGTCGGGCAGCGCCGCCGTCCCGCCGGGAACGCATTGCACCGCCGAAGCGGCTGCCGCGGAGGCCACCGGCGCGCTCACCATCGGCCAGGCGGCCAGCGCGATGAGGGACCAGGAGATCAGTGCCGCGCGAATGTGCGCCAGCCTAAAAACGCTCATGTCAGACTCCGGGGTGTAGGGGAGTAGCACTCGACGTGCCCGTGCGCCGGCGCCGAGCGCCGATCCACAGTGCGCCGGCGAGGCCGAGGGTGCCGAGGCTCACGATCAGCCAGTTTCCAACACGCGCGAACGGCGTGAGCCCGGCCCTGGGCGTGACGGAAGACCGCAACACATAAGGCTCGAAGGGCGGCGCCGACGCCTGTATTTCACCGCGCGGCCCGATGATCGCCGAAATGCCGTCGTTGGAGGCGACGATCATGCTGCGGCCCTCCTCGAGCGCGCGCATGCGGGCCATCTGGAACTGCTCGTAGCGGGCCGTAGAGTGTCCGAACCAGGCATCGTTGGTGACGTTCACCAGCACATTCGCCTTCGGCAGCATGCCCAGCATATAGCCGCCGTACCCCACCTCATAGCAGATCGTCGGCCCGAGCTCGAGCCCGGCCACCGAAAGAGGCGATTGGTCCGTGCCGCCACGCGAGAAGCTCTCGTAAGGAAGGGTCATCAGCCGCAGCCACTCGCGCACGAAATGCGGCACCGGGAAGAACTCCGCGAACGGCACCAGATGGTCCTTGGCATACCAGCTGGGCGGGTTGCCGAGCGCCAGGATCGAGTCGTAGTAATGCTGGCCGTCCTCCGAGGCGCGGACCAGGCCCATTACCAGCGAGGAGCCGCGCGCCTGCGCCTCACGATCGACCAGCGAGATGTAAGGCAGCAGGTTGTTGGCGAGGTCGGGCAGCGCCGCCTCCGGCCAGACGATGAGCTTCGTGCCCAGCGCCGACTCGGTCATCTTGCGGTAACGCTCCAGGATCTGCCCCGCGTAGCTCTCGTCCCATTTGTCCTCCTGCGCAATGTCGGCCTGGATCACCGCCACGGAGACCGGCGGCCCGGAGACATGCGTCCACGCGATCGGCCGCAGGAGCACACCGGCGACCCAGGGTGCAACGAGCAGCAGCGCCGCGGCGAGCCGCACGCGGCCGTTGCCGCGCACCAACGCCACGAGCGCACCCGCGCTCACCAGCGTGACCAGGCTGACCCCGTAGACACCCAGGATCGGCGCGAGCGGCGAGAGCCACGTATCCGTCTGGGAATACCCGAGCGACAGCCAGGAGAAGCCCGAGAGGAACCAGCCGCGCCACCATTCGACGAGCAACCACGCCGCCGGCATGCCCACCAACCAACGCCACGCGCCGCCGCGCGGCAGCCAGCGCGCCACCACGTAGCCGATGATGCCGTTGTAGAGGGCCATGATCCCGATCAGGGCCAACATGATCGCGATGGTCAGCCAGAAGGGCGCCTTGCCGAGGTCGTGGACACTGACATAGAGCCAATACGTGCCGGCGAGGAAAGTGCCGAAGCTGAACCAGAATCCGTTCCACGCCGCGTCCCGCGGCGCCGCCTCCTCCCAGAGCCACATCAAGACGGCGGGACAGAGGATGGCGAGCGGCCACCATTGCAGCGGTGCGAAAGCGCATGCGAGCAGGGCACCCACTCCAAAGGCCAGCACCCGGCGCACGAGTACCGCGTGAGCCGAGAGGGTCGCCGACAGAGACTGCCTCGCCGCGGCGACAGGCGCCGGCGCAGCCTCCTCGCCCGCGGGAGTGTCCATGGCAGCGGCGCGCCGTGAGCTCATGCGAGTGACTCGCCCTGCTCCGGGTGCGCATGACCGTCGGGAGGTGTCACGTCGCGCGGCGGTACCACGCGCAGCGCATCGATGCGGCGCCGGTCGGCCCTCATGACCCGGAACTCGAAGCCGTCGATGGTCGCGGACTCGCCGCGCCGCGGCAACCTGCCGAACTGCTTCATGAGCAGGCCGGCCACGGTCTCGAACCCTTCCTCCTCGGAGAGGCGGGCGCCGAAGTACTCGTTGAACTCCTCGATGCGCGTCACCCCACGCACCAGGAAGAGTCGCTCCGCCTCCTTGCGGATGTTCTGATCGTCCTCGACATCGAACTCATCGTCGATCTCACCGACGATCTGCTCGATGACGTCCTCGATGGTGACCAGGCCCGCGACACCGCCGTACTCGTCGACCACGATGGCCATGTGATTGCGGCTGCCGCGAAACTCCTTGAGGAGCACGTTGAGCCGCTTCGCCTCGGGCACGAACACCGCGGGCCGCATGAACTCGCGGATGTCGAAGCGCTCCTGCGCCTCGGCGTCGCAGAGGCGCAGCAGGTCCTTGGCGAGGAGAATTCCGACGATGTCGTCACGATCCTCGTCCATGACGGGGAAGCGCGAGTGTCCCGACTCGACCACGGTCGGCAGGATGCGGGACACCGGATCATCCCGGCGCACGAACACCATCTGCGCGCGCGGCACCATGATGTCGCGCACGTGGAGGTCGGAGACTTCCAACACCCCCTCGAGCATCGGTAACGCGTCGGCATCGAGCAGCCCTCGCGTGCGCGCCTCGCGCAGGATCTCGAGCAGCTCCTGGCGATCCTGCGGCTCCGCGGCGAAGCCCTGGGTCAGCCGCTTGAGCCACTTTCCGGTCGTGTTGATGTCCTTCGGCATCTGGTCAGATCCTGTAAGGATTGGCAAAGCCCAGGCGGCGCAGCACCGCGACCTCGCGGCGCTCCATGCGCTTCGCCTCCGCGTCGCGCTCGTGGTCATAGCCGATGAGGTGCAATGCGCCGTGCACCACCAGATGCGCCCAATGTGCCTCGAGCGGCTTACGCTGCTCGCGCGCCTCGTAGCGCACCACCTGCGCGCAGATCACCAGGTCGCCGAGCGGGCGGGAAACCGCGCTCTGCCCGCCGCGGGCCGCCGGCGCGCCGGAAGCACGGCCCGGCAGCGGCGCCGGCGGAAATGACAGCACATTGGTCGGCTTGTCCGTGCCTCGATAGCGGGCATTGAGGCGTCGGCTTTCGGCGGACCCGACGACGCGGACACCCAGCTCGCCGCCGGCGGCGCGACTCCCGACTGCCGTGGCCGCCCACCGGGCGATAGCGCGCGCGCTCGGCGCCCAGGCCCTGACGCGCCGCTGCACGTCTACTTGCAACTTCCTATCGGGATCCTTCACGTCTTCTGCTCCGCGGGACCGGGCCCGGTGGTGCGGGACTCATAGGCCTGGACGATGCGTTGCACCAACGGGTGGCGCACGACGTCCTGGGCGTCGAAGAAAGTGAATGCAACACCTTCCACGCCGCGCAGCACACCGATGACATGACTCAGGCCCGACTGGCGGCCCGCGGGCAGGTCCGTCTGGGTCACATCGCCCGTGACCACGGCCTTGGAGCCGAAGCCGATGCGCGTGAGGAACATCTTCATCTGCTCGACGGTGGTGTTCTGCGCCTCATCCAGGATGATGAAGGAATCGTTCAGCGAGCGGCCGCGCATGAAGGCGAGCGGCGCCACTTCGATGACGTTGCGCTCGATGAAGCGCGAAACCCGGTCGAAGCCCAACATCTCGTAGAGCGCGTCATACATCGGGCGCAGGTATGGGTCGACTTTCTGGGTGAGATCGCCCGGCAGAAATCCCAGGCGCTCACCTGCCTCCACCGCCGGGCGCACGAGGATGATCCGCCGGATGGTCTCCGCCTGCAGTGCCTCCACCGCGCACGCAACGGCAAGGTAGGTCTTGCCGGTGCCCGCGGGCCCGATGCCGAATGTCAGGTCACGGCTGCGGATGTGTCCCAGGTACTCGCGCTGGTGATGGCCGCGGGCGCGGATGCCGCCACGGGGCACGCGGATGCTGCGCTCCGCAGGCTCGATGTCCACCGGCGCCTGGCCGGATTCGCGCTCGCGTAGCGCCAGGTGCACGCGCTCCGGTGTGACCTCCTCGTCCTTCGAGAGCAGGAAGAGCTCTTGCAGGATGTCCTCGGCGCTGCCGGCGCGCGCGCCGAGCACGCGGAAGTTGTCCCCGCGCCGCCGGATCTCCACGTCGAGACGCGCCTCGAGCAGACGGAGATTCTCGTCGAGCGGGCCACAGAGGTTGGCCAGCCGGGCATTGTCCGACGGCTCGAGATCGAACTCCCGCAGCGCCTCGGGGACGGTTACTGCCACAGGCGTCCGCGCAGGCTGTGCGGCATTGCTTCAGTCACGGCGACGCGGGCGAACCGGCCGATGATCCCGGCGGGACCGGCGAAGTTGATCCAGCGGTTGTTCTCCGTCTTGCCGGCGAGCTCGCGCTCGTTCTTCTTCGCGGGGCGCTCCACCAGGACCCGCTGCACGCTGCCGACCATACGCTCGCTGATCGCACGCGATTGCACCTCGAGCTGCGCCTGAAGCCGCGCCAACCGCTCCTGCTTGACCTCGGCCGATGTCTCGTCGGGAAGCGACGCCGCGGGTGTGCCGGGGCGGCGGCTGTACAGGAAGCTGAACGACTGATCGAACCCGACCTCACGCACGAGCGTGAGCGTCGCCTCGAAGTCGCGCTCGCTCTCCCCGGGGAATCCCACGATGAAGTCGGAGGAAATGCAGATGTCCGGCCGCACTGCCCGTAGCTTGCGGACCTTTTCCTTGAATTCAATGGCGGTGTAGCCGCGCTTCATCAGCGCGAGCACGCGATCCGAGCCGCTCTGCACCGGTAGATGAAGATGACTCGCGAGCTGCGGCACATGGGCGAAGGCCTCGATCAGGCTGTCGTTGAGCTCGAGCGGATGCGAGGTGGTGAAGCGGATGCGCTCGATGCCGGGCACCGCCGCGACATGGTGGATGAGCGTGGCCAGGTCCACCACGGCGCCATCCACCATCGGGCCGGCGTAAGCGTTGACGTTCTGGCCGAGGAGAGTCACCTCGCACACGCCCTGGGCCGCAAGCTGACGCACCTCCCGCAGGACGGACTCGAACGGGCGGCTGACCTCGTCCCCGCGGGTGTACGGCACGATGCAGAAGCTGCAGTACCGGCTGCAGCCCTCCATCACGGAAACGAAGGCCGTGGCGCCCTCGGCGCGCGGCTCCGGCAGGCGATCGAACTTCTCGATCTCGGGAAAGCTGACATCGACCACGGAGCGGCCGGTGCGGCGCAGCTCGGCGATCATGTCGGGCAAGCGGTGCAGGGTCTGCGGGCCGAATACCAGATCGACGAACGGGGCCCGCTGCGTGATGCCTTCGCCTTCCTGGCTCGCGACGCACCCGCCCACACCAATCAGAACATGCGGTCGCTGCGTCTTGAGCTTGCGCCACTCGCCCAGCATCGAGAACACCTTCTCCTGCGCCTTCTCCCGCACCGAGCAGGTGTTCATCAGCAGTACGTCGGCCTCGGCCGGATCTTCCGTGCGCGCGAGACCGACGCCAGCCTCGAGCACGTCCGCCATGCGGGCGGAGTCGTACTCGTTCATCTGGCAGCCGAAGGTTTTGATGAAGTAGCGGCGGGACATAAGCAGGGAATCAGCCAATTCTACGGCCTCGGGCACCCGGTCGCACGGGCGGTGCGCAGAACTGCGGCCCGTCGGAAAATACATCCAAAAATCAAGGAACTAGCGACATCCAAGCTTGCAGGTAAGCGGGCGCAGGCCGCTCCTTCGCCCGCGGGGTCGAGCGAGAACGCGCCCATGCTCGCTAAAAGCGCGGCCAGGCGACTTTTAACCAATCGACTAGAACGGGATGTCGTCGTCGAAGTCTTCCCGCTCGCCGCCGCCGGTCCCGCCACCACCGCTACCGCCACCGCCTGGACCGGCGTAATCCGGCATGGGCTCGCGCGGCATGCCTCCCGCGGCCCCGCCAGCTCCGCCCGCAGTGCCTCCACCGGCTCCGCCGCGGCCGCCCAGCATCTGCATCTCGTTGCCGACGATCTCGGTGGAATAGCGCTCGTTGCCCTGCTTGTCCTGCCACTTGCGGGTGCGCAGGCTGCCCTCAATATAGACCTGCGAGCCCTTGCGCAGATATTCGCTGGCGATCTCCGCCAGCCGGCCGAAGAGGGCGACGCGATGCCACTCGGTGCGCTCCTGCTGCTCGCCGCTCTGCTTGTCGCGCCAGCTTTCGGTGGTGGCAATGCGAAGGTTTGCGACGCTGCTGCCCGACGGCATGGCGCGCGACTCGGGGTCCGCGCCCAGGTGTCCGATGAGGATGACTTTGTTGACTCCGCGCGCCATGGGTATGCCCTCTTGAAGAGAGCGCCATTGTAGACGGGCGCGGGCGCTTCGCGAACCCGGAAAAGCTCCGCGATGGGGCAATTATTCGGCCCAAAGGGTCCCGACGGGTACACTTGAAGGCTTGATTTTTCGCGGCCGGTGGGCCGCCTCGACAGTGGACGATCCAGCGGCGATGCAAGAGATCCGTGTCCGCGGGGCACGCACCCACAATCTGAAGAGCATCGACCTCGACCTGCCGCGCGAGCGGCTGATCGTGGTCACGGGGCTTTCCGGGTCCGGCAAATCCTCGCTCGCCTTCGATACCCTGTACGCCGAGGGGCAGCGCCGCTACGTCGAGTCACTCTCCGCCTACGCGCGGCAGTTCCTGTCCATGATGGACAAGCCCGACGTCGACAGCATCGAAGGGCTCTCGCCCGCGATCGCCATCGAGCAGAAAGCCACTTCCCGCAATCCACGCTCGACGGTCGGCACTGTTACCGAGATATACGACTATCTGCGCCTGCTCTACGCGCGCGCCGGAACACCCCGTTGCCCGGACCATGGGATCGATCTGACGGCCCAGACCGTCAGTCAGATGGTCGACCAGGTGCTGACGCTGCCGGAAGGCACCGCCGTTGCGCTGCTCGCGCCCATGGTGAGCGACCGCAAGGGCGAGCACGCGGACATTCTCGACTCCTTGCGCGACCAGGGGTTCGTGCGGGTGCGGATCGACGGGCGCATTCACGACATGGAAGGTCTCCCGCAGCTCGCTCCGAAGCGCAAGCATACGGTGGAGGCGGTGGTCGATCGCCTGCGCCTGCGGCCGGACGCCCAGCAGCGCCTGGCGGAATCGTTCGAGACGGCGCTGCGGCTCTCCGGCGGCCTCGCCCGCCTCACCTTCTTGGATGAGCCGAAGCGTGAAGAGCTCGTCTTCTCGAGCCGCCATGCGTGTCCGATCTGCGGTTACAGCGTTCCGCCGCTCGAGCCGAAGTTGTTCTCTTTCAACAACCCCGCAGGCGCCTGCCCGACGTGCGACGGTCTCGGGACACAGCAGTTCTTCGATCCGCAGCGCGTCGTGATGCATCCCGACCTGTCGCTCGCGAGCGGCGCGGTACGCGGCTGGGACCGGCGCAACACACACTATTTCCAGCTCATTCAGTCTCTCGCCCGCCACTACGGGTTCGACATCGAGGTGCCCTGGACGGAGCTCCCGGAGCGGGTCCGCCAGGTGTTGCTGTATGGCAGCGGCGATGAAGCGATCGAGTTCCGCTACAGCGAGGGCCCATCCGAAGGCAAGCGCCGCGCGACGGTCAAGCGCCACCCCTTCGAGGGCATATTGCCGAATCTGGAGCGGCGTTACCGCGAGACGGAATCCAACACGGTCCGCGAGGAGCTCGCGAAGTACCTGGGCGTGCGCACGTGCCCCGACTGTGACGGCGCGCGCCTCACGCGGGCGGCGCGTTTCGTCTTCGTAGGCGACAAGGCGCTCCCTCAAGTCACGCGCCTGAGCGTCGGTCACGCGCTAGAGCTCTACCGCACGCTCACTCTCGAAGGCTGGCGCGGCGAGGTGGCAACTCCGATCGTCAAGGAAGTCGTCCAGCGACTGCGATTCCTCGCCGATGTCGGCCTGCAGTATCTGACGCTCGACCGAAGCGCGGACACGTTGTCGGGCGGTGAGGCGCAGCGCATCCGGCTCGCGAGCCAGGTGGGCTCCGGTCTCACCGGTGTGATGTACATTCTCGATGAGCCCTCGATCGGCCTTCACCAGCGCGACAACGCGCGGCTCCTGGGCACGCTGAAGCGCTTGCGCGACCTCGGCAACACCGTGATCGTGGTGGAGCACGACGAGGAGGCCATCCGCGAGGCCGATCATGTTGTCGATCTGGGGCCGGGCGCCGGCGCACACGGCGGCCACATTGTCGCTGAAGGCACACCCC
>Ga0070681_10008304_pt1 | contig 10167 bp, 10 predicted proteins | sample KBSC83BmetaG_FD_65650 | JGI IMG/M metagenome (GOLD analysis project Ga0070681, IMG submission 65650) | Corn rhizosphere microbial communities from Kellogg Biological Station, Michigan, USA - KBS C8-3B metaG | ecosystem: Host-associated > Plants > Roots > Rhizosphere | place: USA: Michigan...
TCGGGACGTCGGGAGATCGGAACATCGGATCATCGCAGCGATGGAAGAAAAAAGCCGGTGGAAGAGCGGCCCTTTAGGGCCCCCTCCACGGATCCACAAAGTGAGGGCTTTAGCCCCAGAAATGAGATGAAGACGGCGGCTTCAGGCCGCCTTCTTCACAAGCAGTAAGCAACAGAGGTGACAGAGGTGACAGAAGTGAAGCAGTTTTTGGTCATGAAAATGGTTCAAGGCCTGGATCACGTGGCCGGCATGATCGCTTTGCCCGGACTGTTCACGCTGGACGGAGCGGAGCAGTTTGTAGAGCAGGCGACATCCAAAGAGCCTGGAAGCATGTATGTAATCCAGGAAGTTGGTGCAGCATAGTGCAAGCAACAGTCAACCACAAAGGACCACAAAGAAGGTTCTTCTTCATGCTCCTTCGTGTCCTTTGTGGTTAGTGTTTCATTAGTTCGTCTGGAGAGAAGATGAAATACATGCGACGTCGTGGTTTGAAGCTCTTCGCCATGGCGGCGCTGCTGCCAGTGATGGCATCCGCGTCCGCTCGGGCCCAGAGCAGTGTGACAGCGAATGCGCCTGCGGCTATCACAATGACAGCCGAAGACCAGGCCACGACAAAACAGGTTGAGCAACTTGTCCGCCAGTTTCTGGCCGACGTACCGAAGAATGATCCCAAGGTGTTTCAGGAATTTTTTGCCGATGACGTGATTTACACGCGTGCTGTAGGTGTGACCGTCACCAAGGCAGATATCCTGAAGAACATCGGCGTTCGCGAAGCGAATGAGCCCGGAGCCACCTTCGAGGGCGATGACTTCACTGTCCATCCCTACGGCAACATGGCCGTGGTCAATTTTCGCCTGATACAACACAACGGCGCGGAGACGAATTACTTCCGCAACACAGGAACTTTTTTGAAGCGCAACGGCAAGTGGCAGGCGGTAGCGTGGCAGGCGACGAAAGCAGCAGATACCAAATAGCAGCTAATCGTTGGTATTTGGTTGGTACTTGGAATTCTTGAGCGGGAGTGAACTGGATACGGATTCACAAGAATGGCAACCCAACAAAAAGATTATTACGGCGCGCTGGGCGTAAAGAAGGGCGCCACGGCGGAAGAGATCCGCAAGGCATTCCGCAAGCTCGCGCGCAAATACCATCCTGATGTGAATCCCGGGGACAAGAAGGCGGAAGAGAAATTCAAAGAAATCTCCGAAGCCAATGACGTCCTGAGCGATCCCAAGAAGCGCAAAATCTACGACCAGCTTGGTTTCTACTCTGACAATATTGATCCGGCGGCAGCGGAAGCCTACGCGCGCGGGGGTGGATTCGGCGCGGGCGGTTTTGGCGCAGGCCCCTTTCCCGGCGGCGCCGGACAGAGTGGAGGCGGAGCCAGAGGGTTCGACTTCAGCGGATTCGATTTCTCTGATTTCGTCGGTGGCGGCAAAAACGCTGGTGCGGGGCGTGGCCGCGGGTTCCAGGACATCTTCTCCAGCATGTTTAGCGGGGGGCGTGGCGCAGCCGTAGAACAGGAAGCGGAGCGCGGCACCGATCTCGAATACCAGGTGAACATCAGTTTCTGGGACGCGATCCGCGGAACCGTTATGAAGCTGACCGTCCCGCATCTCGCCACCTGTACCAACTGCGCCGGCAAAGGCGTAGTCGGCGCGGCGGGAACGTGCCCTGAATGCCATGGCAGCGGACAGGTAACGCAAACCAGCGGCCGCATGAAGTTCAATATGCCGTGCCCGCGCTGTGGCGGATCAGGAAAAGCTCAGAGCGTTTGCCCGACATGTCACGGCGACGGAGCGGTGGAGGCAAGCGAGCCGCTGGAAATACGGGTGAAACCCGGCACGCGCGATGGTCAGCGCATACGTCTGGCCGGCAAAGGCAATGCAGGCGCGAATGGCGGCCCGGCGGGCGATCTCTATATCATCATCCGTACGGGCGAGCATCCGGTGTTCCGGCGCGAGGGTGATGACATTTATGCCACGGTGCCGGTGGAGGCCTGGGAAGCGGCCCTGGGTGCGCGGATCGAAGTTCCGACGATCGATGGGCGCTCACAACTGAGAGTGCCTCCGGGAACGCAGAGCGGACAGAAGCTGCGCCTGAGGGAAAAAGGCGTGCCATCGGCAACGAAAGACGGTCATCGCGGGGATGAGATCGTGGAGATAAAGATTGTGGTGCCGGAGGCGCGCGATCTAAAGGTGCGCGAGCTATGGCAGGAGCTGCAAAAGCTGAACCCGGACGATCCACGAGCGGAGTTGTGGAGCAAGGTTTAGTTCTTGTGACAGAGCGGCTGCTGCTTCGCGAGTTTGAGCCGGGCGATACTGACGCTCTGCTGAATGTGCTCGGTAATCATGTCGCAATGCAGTAATATCCGGCGCCGTTCTCCCGTTCTGAGGTGGAAGACTGGATTCGGCGCAACCGGGCACGCTACCGTGATTGCGGCTTTGGATTGTGGGCGATGTTGCTGAAAAGTTCGGGCGAACTGATCGGAGATTGTGGGTTTTATACGTGAAGTGGAAGGTCATCTCGCATTTGAACTCGCGTGGCATGTGCGCCGCGATCTCTGGGGGCAAGGATTCGCGACGGAAGCAGCGCAGGGATGTATCGCCTACGCGTCTTCGACCCTCGGCGCCGAACGCATCATTGCGTTGATACGGCCGGAAAATCCGAGTTCGTGCAAGGTGGCGGAGAAAAATGGGATGCGCTGCGAACGAAAGATCTTTTGGCGCGGGTACGACCATTGCGTTTATACAAAGATCTTGACGTAGAGAAGCGGTATGCCGCGTCTCTACGCCGCAGGTTTAGAGTTGCGTCGACGAGCGGATTGAGAGAAATTGAAACCGCGCGAAGGTTTTGGTGATGGCAAAACGCAAATCCAAAGGCGCTTACATGATTTCCGCCGTGGCGGAGATGTATGGCATTCATCCGCAAACGTTACGGCTGTACGAGCGCGAAGGGCTGCTGAAACCCTCGCGCACGGATGGTAACACGCGCCTGTACACGGAAGAGGACCTGCAAAGGCTGGAATTCATTCTGAACCTGGCTCGCGATCTGGGAGTGAATATCGCCGGCATCGCAATTATCTTGCAGATGCGCGAGCGCATGGAAGAGATGAACCGGCAGATGCAGGAGTTCGTCCGCTTCGTTCAGCAGGAAGTGGCGTTTCGCGCCAGCCACGCGCATGCCGACCCGAGCCAGGGCGCCATTGTGCCGATACGGAAGCCGGGCGTTCCAATCACCACAAAAAAGAAATAGCCGGCCTGAGCCGGCTCCGATCGGTAGAGGAAGTTCCTACCCAATCTTCTCTTCAATCTCCTTTTCCGGCACATCGTGACCGTGGATGGAGATTATCGGTTTGGAGCCTTGTGCGGCGGCAGCGGCCAATTTCGCGTCAGTGCTTGCGGGGTCAGTCCCGGGTTCCGAACCGGCATTAATCTTGTTTCGGAGTTTCTGCGGGTACACTCGCATGCGCTGCCGAATCCTCCGTTCTACATCCGTCCATTCCTCCCTGGCGCGATCCATCTGGCGGCGAACATTAGCCAGGCTCTTTCTTTCCGCACTACGTAGATTTTCGATCAGACGCATCTTAAGTCTCTCCTCTCGCTCAGCGTCTTGGAGCAGACACTCGTGGCATCTTATGTGATGCGCGGCAGCGTTGAAGGGAAACTGCTGCTGGCCAGGTACTCTGGAAGCGCCGGGTTGCAGGTTTGCAACTTGTGAGGGGCAGGCGTAGGCTTATGGGGTTCCTCCAGCCCAGAGAGGCCGAATGGCTTTGAAGGGGAACTCTGCGGGAGCAACTTTGCAACGTCAACCATGCTGTCTTCCACCAACCCCGCAGTCACGCCTGTAGTCCGCGCGATCTGTGCACACTGAAGAAGGACGCACGATGAATATTTACGTAGGGAATCTCGATTTCAAAGTCACTGAAGACGAATTGCGCCAGGCATTTTCAGCTTATGGCCAGGTAGACAACGTAACCATCCTGAAAGACCGTGATACCGGCCAGCCGCGAGGGTTCGGATTTGTGGAGATGGCCAATAGCGAGGAAGCACAAAAAGCAATCAACAGCATGAACGGAGCCCAACTTGGGTCGCGCGCGCTGAACGTGAATGAAGCGCGCCCGAAGGAAGCGCGAGCTGGAGCCGGTGGACGTGGAGGTTTCGGCGGCGGGCGCGGTGGCGGAGGCGGCCGGGGACGGAGCGGAGGAGGCGGCGGGTTCCGCAACCGCTACTAATCAGGAAAAGCAGAAGGCGCAGCGCAAAGCTGCGCCTCGGTTATTTTCTTAGACAAAGTCCACGTGCGGCTGGCTGGGAATGATGCCCGCCCGATAGCCCATGTCCAGCAGCCGCGCGACGGCTTCCTTGCCGTCCTCGCCATAATCGAGCGTGCGGGCATTCACGTACATGCCCACGAACTTGTCGGCCATCTGCTGATCCAGGTCGCGGGCAAATTGCATGGCATAAGCCAGCGCTTCTTCGCGGTGATCCAGCGCGTACTGGATGCTGTTGCGCAGTGCTTGCGTGACAGAGCGAATCATGTCACTGCCCAATTCCCGCCGAATGGCATTTCCTCCCAGCGGAAGAGGCAGCCCCGTGAGTTCATGCCACCATTTACCCAGGTCGAGCAGACGGCACAATCCTGAAGATTCGTAAGTAAGCTGGCCTTCATGGATGATGAGCCCGGCTTCAAACTTGCCGGCCAGAACGGCGGGGATGATCTGGTCGAACGGAACGACCGCAGTGTCGACGGTGGGCGCAAACAGCTTCAACGCCAGATAAGCGGTGGTCATGGTTCCGGGGACTGCCACCTTCACGCGCTTCAGCTCATCGAGGCCGATCATTCGCTGCGATACCACCATGGGCCCATACTGTTCTCCCACGCTGCCGCCGCACGGCATGAGCGCGTATTTGTCCTGCACGTAAGGATAAGCGTGGAAGGAGATGGCGCTCACATCATAGAAACCTTCCATGGCTTTGCGATTGAGCGTCTCAATGTCCGTGAGCGTATGAGTAAACTTCAGGCCGGGCACGCGGACCTTGTTGGTGGCCAGCGCGTAGAACATGAACGCGTCATCGGAATCCGGGCTGTGAGCCACGGTGATTTCGCGAACCTGAGGGATGACAGACGGAAGTGACATATCAAGAAGATCCTGCGACCATCGTTCCGGAGTTGTGGCCTGCTTTGAAAGCAAAAATTTTGGCCACAAATAAATTTACAACAGCAAAGCTCTGTAGAGAGTGGCCGGGAAGAAACTTTTCGAGACTAGCTGCTACCTGGCTTTTTCCACGGGCTCGTGATCCGCATGGAGCTCGCCCAGGGAGTGCTGCGAAGGCTGATGAGCGGGACGCCGCAGGTGCCAGCGCAAACGCCAGAGCATGGCGACAATCGCAATCACAATGGCCGAAAGCGACGCCACCAGGAGTCCATACAATATCCTCATCAGCACAGCGCTAGGATATCAAAAGCGCGCCAGCCGCGGGCCCGTGAAAAGCGCCTAGACGCCTACGGGGAAAGGCTTAGTGTGAGGCTCGCGATGCACTGAGCGCCGCTCAAACCTGCCCTGCAGCAATGACATAAATCCCGTGTACCAGTAGCCGATCACGAACAGCAGCAGAAAGGGGATGGTCCAGTAGTTCTGGCTGCTCATGGCATACCAGCACATCATCACGAAGTAGCCTCCCACCAGAAGCTCCAGCCAGGGAACGATGCCGAGCCGCCGGCGGTATTTCTGCCCCATCGCCTTATCAGCCTTCGATTGCACGCGGTACTTGGGCGTGCGCTTGAACGACGACTTAATGCCGAACAATGCCTCCATTACCGCTCGTGTATTGGTGAGCGTGAGGCCGATGCCGAGCGACATCAGGAACGGCAGATAGAGGAACGTCCGCGGCCAGCGGCGCGGGAAGAGTTCCTTCTGCGAAACCAGATAGAAGCTGGAAATCGAGAAAGTGGAAGCCAGAAACAGCGGCAGGTCGATCAGCAGCATCTGGAACCAGCCGCCAAACGAGCGGATGATCATGGCCGGCAGCAGCAGCGTGGAAAGCACAATCATCAGCGGGTAACTGATGTTGGCCGTGAGGTGGTAAAAAGCCTCTATCTTCACTCGCCAGGAAACCTTGCTGCGGAAGACCAGAGGAAGAACTTTCTTGCTGGTCTGGATGAGGCCTTTGGCCCACCGCGCCTGCTGGGTTTTGAATGCGGTCATCTCAATCGGAAGCTCCGCCGGGCACTCGATGTCCTGAACATACTTGAACTTCCAGCCCTTGAGCTGAGCGCGATATGACAGGTCTGTATCTTCGGTCAGCGTGTCATGCTGCCAGCCGCCTGCGTCGTCAATGGCCTGGCGCCGCCACATTCCCGCCGTGCCATTGAAATTAAAGAAGACTTTGCTGCGCGATCGGCCGCCATGCTCCAGGATGAAATGCCCATCGAGAAGAATGGCCTCCACTTCCGTCAGAAAGGAATAATTTCGGTTCAAATGCGTCCAGCGGGTCTGCACCATGCCGATCTGCGGTTCGGCAAAGTGATGCACCACGCGCATGAGCCAGTCTTCCGGGGGAACGAAATCAGCGTCAAAGATGGCGATGAACTCGCCCTTGGCGCTCAGCATGCCGTGTTGCAGAGCTCCGGCCTTGAATCCTTCCCGATTGGTGCGATGAATGTAAGTGATCGGGTGCCCCAGGGCGGCATAGCGCTCCACCACGCCGCGCGCGACTTCAACCGTTTCGTCGGTGGAATCATCCAGCACCTGGATATCGAGTTTGTCTTTGGGATACTCGAGCCTGCAGATGGCATCCACCAGCCGGTCCACCACGAACTGCTCATTGAAGATGGGGAGCTGCACGGTGACGCGGGGCAACTCGGCGAATTGCTGCGGCGGATCTGTGGTGCGGTTCTTGCGATGCCGGTAGTAGTTGTACACCAGCGCATAACGATGCATGCCGTAGCCGGCCAGCACCACCATGACGAAGAAATAAGGAATTAGAAGGCTCAGGTCGAAGGCGTTCGGGGTATAAAGGCCCTTGAAAGTGCGGTCCAGAAACTGGCTCTTCAAGTAATGCACCAGCCCGCGCTGCGAATTCACAGCTAGAAAAAAGACAAGGTTGGCGAACAGCGTACTCAAGGAGCGCTCCTCAACCAGATTCAGAAAAGAAGATTGTAGCAGAGCGCCGCACAGGCAGGTGGAGCTCTGAAATGGCCGTGATCCCACGTCGTGCCGGTGACACCGGACCATGTAAGGCGGCAATGGGAATGGCAATGCAGAACCGAAGTTTGCGATTGCGTGCGTTTCATCCCATCATCTGAGACGAAAATCGTGGGCCGACTTTTGCGTGCCGAATTGGTACCAACTTGCTCTCCATATCTCCTTTGTAATAACTTTCAGCACCTGGACAAGTCCAACGTTCGGGAGGGCGTGCCATGGGTTTCAAAGATCTGGTGGTGGCAGGCCGGGTATTGCGCAAGAGCCCGGTATTCACCGTCACGGCAGTTCTGACCATTGCGCTGGGAGTGGCGGCCAGCACTGCCATATTCAGCGTGACCAACGCCGTGCTGCTACGGCCGCTGCCTTATCGCGATCCCGGGCGACTGGTGGTTGCGTCCAGCGATCTGCGCAAACGCAACGTCCGCGATTTCCCGCTCTCCAACGCGGACTTCATTGATCTGCGTGACAACACCAAGTCGGCATTCGAGGACCTTGCCGGCGTTTTCACGACTCCGCTTACCCTGCAGCGCGAGGACGGCACTCCCGAGCAGACGAAAGCTGCGGTGGTCACCACCAACTTCTTCCGCCTGCTGGGTGGAGGCATTGCCTATGGCCGCGACTTCAACGATGAGGACGCTGTCCCCAATCCTCCTCCTCCACCGCCCGGCGCGCAGCAGCAGGGACCTCGACCGGCGCCGCTGCCGGTGCACGCAATTCTGAGCTACGAATACTTCCAGCGCCGTTTCGGCGGCGATCCTTCTGTGATCGGACGCTCCATGACTGTTATCGGAGGGCCGCAGGCGCCGAAGCCAATCATTGTGGGCGTGCTCCGGCCGAACTTCCAACTGTATTTCCCGCCCGCAGCGCAGGTGCTTTCCGCTCCCGATATCTGGATCGCCAACCGGCTTGGCTACAACGCTGATCAGCGTAATAACGTTTCCATACGCGCGGTGGGCAGACTGCTGCCCGGCGTTACGCCGCGGCAGGCGGAGGGAGAAGCTGAAAAAGTGGCTGCTTCAGAGCGCGCGCAGTTTCCCATCCTGGCCACGGCGGACTACCACATCCGCGTGGAACCCATGCGCCAGCACATGGTTTCCGAAGCCCGTCCGGCCATCCTCGCGCTCATGGGCTCGGTCATCTTCCTGCTGCTGGTGGCATGCGCCAATGTCGCCAACCTGCTGCTGGTCCGCGCTTCACTGCGCAATCGCGAACTTGCGGTCCGGGCCGCGCTCGGCGCCGGGCGCTGGAAATTGATGTCGCCCATTTTTGCTGAGGCCGTGTGGCTCGCTGTGCTGGGAACGCTGGGCGGACTTGCGCTGGCCTGGGCAGGGATTCAGGAATTGCGCTCACTCGCGCCCGCCGACCTGCCGCGCTTGGATACCATTGCCATTGATGGGTCCGTTCTGGTCTTTACCGCGCTCTCCGGACTGGCGGCGGCTGTTCTCTTTGGCATGACTCCGGCCCTGCGCGCTTCGCGCCCGCGGCTGATGAACGTGCTGGGCGGCGCCAGCAGAAATTCCGGACTCGGCAGCGGCAGTCTCATGCGCAACACCGTAGTCACGGTCGAAGTCGCGCTCTCTTTTGTGTTGCTGGTCGGCTCAGGGCTGATGTTCCGCAGCTTCCTCGAATTGCAGCGCATCAACCCCGGATTCGAGTCGCACAACCTGCTCACCTTCGTTTTGAACGGCAACAACAATGCCACCACGCCGGAAGGCAGGGCCGCCTTCCTTCGCCAGGTACAGGACCGGCTACATGCCATCCCCGGTGTAGAGAGTGTTACCGGTTCCGTTCCATTTCCCTTGGCGGGAGGCTTTAGTCCCATTCGCTGGGGCTTGGGCGATGCTCTCGCTGACCCGAGCAAGTTTCAGGCAGCCGATTTCCAGATCGTGCTGCCCGGATATTTTGAGACCATGCGTACGCCGCTGCTGGCTGGGCGCACCTTCAGTGAGGCCGATAACGCGCCTGATCGCCGCTTGATCATGGTCGACGATCTGCTTGCGAAGAAAGCCTTTCCCGGAGACTCTGCCGTGGGCAAGCGCATCCTCATCCGGCTGAAGACGCCGGAGCCGGAGTGGATGGAAATTATCGGGGTGGTGGGACACGTGCGAGAGACCTCGCTCGCCACCCTCGGGCGCGAGCAGATTTACTTCACTGACGGATACGCCGGACCCGGCGCGGTAAACTCCTGGGCGCTGCGTGTTGGGAGCAATCCGGCCGGCTATGTGAGCCAGGTGCGCGCCGCCATCAAGGATTTGAGCCCAAGCCTCCTTATTACGCAACTGCAGCCTGAGGATGAGTTGGTGAGCCTTTCCCAGTCACAGACAAAATTCTCGCTGTTGTTGATCGGGGTTTTTGCCGTGATTGCCGGAGTGCTCGCCGGAGTGGGACTCTACGGCGTGCTTTCCACCGCGGTGCGGCAACGCACGCCAGAAATCGGGGTGCGCATGGCCCTCGGCGCCGGAAGGCAGAACATCTTCCGCCTCATCGTGGGCCATGGACTGGGTCTAAGCGCAATTGGCTTGGTTGTCGGCCTGGTTGCGGCGCTGTTACTCACGCGACTCATGGTGACCATGCTTGTCGGCGTGAAGCCCACGGATCCGCTTACATTTGTGGCCATGGTGCTGCTGTTCCTCGGGATAGCGGCGGCATCGTCCTGGGCCCCGGCAAATCGCGCCGCCGGAATTGATCCAAACCAGGCGCTCAGGGACCAGTAAACGCTTTGCCACAGCAGCAAGCCAAATCTGTCGGCGCGCGAATGCTTGAAAGATGAAAAAAGACGAATCCTTTTATTAACGTTGGTCGAGAAACCGATCTACTCACGCAACTTTCGTAGTTTTCTTGTCGGTTGGCTGCGGTATCACTGGTTTGCCTTCGCGTTTACGTTTCCACGTCCAGATCAAGGCCGCGATCCCGCCTAATACAGCCAGTCCAATCAGCGTCCAGAAAAATGGTTTGTAGTACTT
>Ga0070681_10008306_pt1 | contig 10166 bp, 11 predicted proteins | sample KBSC83BmetaG_FD_65650 | JGI IMG/M metagenome (GOLD analysis project Ga0070681, IMG submission 65650) | Corn rhizosphere microbial communities from Kellogg Biological Station, Michigan, USA - KBS C8-3B metaG | ecosystem: Host-associated > Plants > Roots > Rhizosphere | place: USA: Michigan...
GCGACGGGCGCCGGATTCGGCGGCGCGTCTTCCTCCTGCGTGTAGTACCGGCCGACAACCGGGGGCGCATTGAAGAATTCAAAAAAACTTGCGGTGACGATGCCGACGTTTCTGACGAGCGTCGCTTCGCCCGAGCCGACCGCGAGCGGCTTGAACGTGAACGCAGCAGTGCGCACTGCTGTCGGCGTCCCCCGCGCCATGTCCACGTAGCGAGCGTATTGTCCGCCGGTCTCGCTCTCGCGCCCGTCGTTCGTTCGATACATGTACACCCGATGGACCGTCGCCGGATCGATCATGAGTGCCGGCGGCCGGAATAGCAGTCGATCCACGAGCGAAAACATCGCCGCATTTGCGCCGATCCCGAGCGCAAGCGTCAAGATAACGCCCAAGGCGAACGTCGGATTTCGCGCGAGGCCGCGGCATGTGTAGCTCACGTCCTGCCAGATTGCTTCGAGCGACGGCCAGAGCCACACGCTTCGCGCCTCTTCGCGCATGAACGTTTCGTTGCCCATGGTCAGCTTGGCATGCGCATGCGTGTCGGCGGGCGACCACCCGCGGCGAACCAGATCGCCCTCCAACATCTCGCGATGAAACTCGAGCTCGTCGCGCAAGTCGGAGTGGTTGGCACGCAGTCGCCACCAAAAGGCGAGCCGCCGGATGAAGCGCATGTGCTCGACCCTCAGGCGTAGGTGAGGACCATTCGAATCGCCGCCACGATTCGTTCGAACTCTTTCTCCTCGGCGGAGAGCTGCTTTCGTCCAGCGGCGGTCAGCGTGTAGTACCGCGCACGGCGATTGTTGTCGGAGACGCCCCATTCGGCTTTGATGTAGCCGTTGAGCGTGAGACGCTGGAGCGCCGGATAGAGGGAGCTTTCCCCGACCTGAAACACATCTCGAGACAGTTCCTTGACGCGCTGGGCGATTCCGTAGCCGTGGTTCGCACCGCGGACGAGCGTTCGCAGAATCAGCAGGTCGAGCGTGCCGGGGAGGAGCTCGGCTGGTGGGTTCGGGGCCATCGTGTGCGCTTCCGTCGATAGTCGATGGGACACATTGATGGCATGGGCGATGGATTGTCAAGCCCCATCGATAGACGACGGGAGCAAACGGCTGAGGCCACAGCTCCTTGCGTTCAGTGTTTCCACGTGAGGTAAGTAATAACTACCAGTACAGCTGCCGCACCCACAGCCGTGATGAGAAGGCCACGCAGCGCCGCGATCCACCAGCGGCCGCCGTAGACCGTGCGCACAGCGCCGATCACGTAGCCGATCGCGATGACGATCGCGGGCAGGTAGACCAGACGGATCAGTGATGGAACCTGGCGTGGCACCGCGGCCGCCGTACCCCACACCAGCTTCCACGCAGTTCCAAGCAAGATCACGCCCGCGACCCACAATGCGAGAGCAGCCGTGAGATGGAGCGCGAAGACTGCCTCGTCCAACAAGCGGCGGCGGCCGAGCCCGAGCACCCAACCGCAAAGAGAAATCGCAATGCTCGCGGCGAGAAACCCACGAATGACGGTGTCGATGTAGGTTCCCGCCGAGCCACTCGCACGGAACCCATAGTAGTGCGCGTCCACACCGCGGGTAAAAATCCAGGTGCTCGTGAGCACCGTTCCAGCATACAGGAATAGCTTGAGCGGACCGAGGCACGGCATCCGACGGCCGCGGAGGAACTCAGTCGTCAACCGACCCGGTGAGACGAGGGCCCGGGCCGTGTAAAGCATGCGACCGTCGACGTCGGTCGCGTCCTCCAGCGCCTGTCTCACAACATGCCACGTTGGCGCGGTGAGATCGATCGCCTGTTGTCCGCACGCGGAGCAGTACGATCCGCCGAGCGGCGCGCCGCAGTTCAAGCACGTCGTTCTCGCCGCGACGAGTTCCGGCGCAGAGTTGGCGATGTGCGGCAATGCAGAAGAATGTGTGGCCATGTTGGCGAGAATCTGGGGATTACCGCCTGACGCGCGAGCGCAGTTTGGAGACGACCAATGAAAACGCGTGGCGAAGCCGCACGCAATCCACGTTCCGAAGGTCCCCTTCGGCAACGCTCCGTGTGCGTCACTCTCGGCGGCCGACGAGGCAGCGCTCGAGATGTCGACGCCGGTCTAGTGCGGCGCGATGTCACCGCCACTCTCGCGCGCGCTCATCGAAGCGCGTCCAGATACGCTCGTACCGTCGCCGCAAATCCGAGCTCGAGCGCGTCGGCGATGAGCGCATGACCGATCGACACCTCGAGCACGTTGGGGACACGCCTGAACACCGGAAGATTTCGAAGGCTGAGATCGTGCCCTGCATTGACGCCGAGGCCAGCTCGATTCGCAGCTTCCGACGCCGCGATGCATTGTGCGAGCGCCGCCGACGCATCGCCGCGCGCGTACGCCGCCGCAAACGGCTCCGTGTAGAGCTCCACTCGCTCCGCGCCAAGCGCCTTCGCGAGCGGCCACTCGTCGCTCGTGACATCCATGAACAGACTGACGCGGGCTCCGCCGCGGGCAAGCTCGGCGATCAGCGGCGCGAGCCGCTCGGCAGAGTGCGCGAGATTCCAACCGTGATCGGAGGTCACCGCGCCAGGAGCGTCGGGGACGAGCGTGACCTGGTGCGGCCGCACTTCTGCGATCAGGGCCATGAATTCGGGAAACGGATTGCCCTCGATGTTGTACTCGACGTCGGGATGTGCGCGCAGGAGGACTGCCAGATCACGCACATCCGATGGTCGGATGTGCCGTTCGTCCGGACGCGGATGGACTGTGATTCCGTTCGCGCCGGCGGCGATGCACAGCTCCGCGGCGCGGACGACACTCGGAATGCCAGTCGTGCGCGAATTTCGGAGCAGCGCCACCTTGTTCAGATTCACGCTGAGCTTTGTCATTGATCGGTGCCGCAAAGTTTGTGCGGTATCGTCACCGGAAGTGCCACCACGGATGGGCGGGCGAAGCACCGTTCCGCGTTTGTCGCCACGCGGTTGGCCGCGCATCCGGTGACACCGACCAGCACCATAAGCGAGGCAACCGCCGCCCGCCGATAGATCGTAACATCACGATGGCGACAAAAGCCAACTGCTTTGCCGACGAGTTCTCTAGCGAGCGCCTTGCGGATTCCGACCGGCGTCCGCCAACTCGAGACTACCGGGTGGCTGCGGTGATGTGAGCCATGCGGCAAATTCAGCTAGACTCTCAGCGAGCATCGAAATCCGCGCGCCGCATAGTAAGACTCGGCCCCGTTGTGGTACACGAAGACTGTGTCGTAACGGCGATCGCAAAACAGCGCACCGCCAAGCTTCCGGACTTTGCTCGGCGTTTGTACCCAGCTGGACGTGGTCGTATCGAACTCGCCGAGCTCTTGGAGTTTCTGGTACTCGGCCACGGTGAGGAGCGCCGCACCCATCGCCGTCGCCATTTCAACCGCGCTGCTCTTCGGCTTGTGCTCCTTCCGCGCATCTAGCGCTTCGCGATCATAGCAGACGCTTCGGCGTCCTTTGGGACTCTGCGCCGAACCATCCACGAAAATGATTTCGCCGGTCGAGGGGTCGACGCCAACGACGTCCGGTTCGCCGCCGGACTGCTCCATTTCATTGAGCGACCAGAGTTTTGCCGCGTTCGACTCGAGTCTCGCCTGCACTGCGGTCCATTGCACGCCGGCATGTCGATTCATGTGCTCTTCGAAGCGCGACTGCAGCATCTCGAGCAAGTCATCGCGCTGCTTCGCGGGGAGGGCTTTCGTTTTGGGCATCAGACCGCAGGGGGAATGAGCATAATCAAACAATCGACTGCGTTGCTGCAAGCGACCACAGATTGATGGGCCGACGGACCTCGGTGCGTTCGATTCCCTTCTCGGCCGTTCACTCGGTTCAGGTCAAACGCTTACCAGAAACGCCAAAACATCGGAGAGTGGAACAATCGATGTAAAACAACTATCGTCTCGGCTCGTACCGCATCGCGACCACCCCTGAGGCGAATTCGAAACGGCTGACGAGCTTCAAGTCGATGTACTTCGAAAGTCCCGCGAACAATGTCGGCCCATGGCCGACGATCCTGGGGTGCACCACCAGCTCGTACTCATCGATCAATCCGAGCTCCGCCAATGCCTTCGGGAGCATCACGCCTCCCACGAAGAGTCCCTTGCCTGGCTCTCGTTTGAGCTTTTCGACCGCTTCTTTCAGATCCCCGCGCACGAGCTCCGCATTCCAATCGACTCGCCCGATGGTGCTCGACACGACGTACTTCTTCGCGGCGTGGATTGTTCGAGCAAAGGAATCCATCCAGTCCGGCCACGTTCGCGTAGTTGGCAGCCGCCAGGCTGATTCCATCATTTCGTACGTCACGCGGCCAAAGAGGAGAGCGTCGGCCCGCTCGAGGTTCTCGACGGCGTGCCGGTGCAACTCTTCATCGGCGATCCCCACACGATGATCGCAACAACCGTCCAAGGTGACGTTGATCGAATACCGAAGCGGTCGCATCACGAATTGGACAGAAGTTTCACTGCATGCTCGGCAAGCGCCTCCATCTGTCGCTTGCGCTCGCGAGCCCACGCAGGCAACCGAAGCACGTTCGCTCCGAACGCGAATAGTGACATTCCGCCAAACATGCCGAGGACCGCGAGTGCTTTCTCGGGCTTGCCGGCGGCGGCGACCACCGCACCCATGATCACTGACATTCCGCCCAACACGAGCCCAAGCACGTTGAGAGCGACAGCGTCCTCCTTGAACGTGCTGAGGCGGAGCCGTTCGCCACGCTCGGTCGGCTCGACGGAAATGTGCAGGGTGCCGTGAGACCATTCGCGGAACCCGCCGGAAATGGTCGCCTTGCCCTGCGTTCCGAACGTCGACCTGAATTCAGAGATCAGTTGCTCCCACTCGCGATCCGTTGGCGCACGCGGAAGATCGACTACCCACGACACTCCGACCGGCAGTCCAAACGATCGCCGCACGGGCGCCAGCCTGCCACGTGCGTCGATTCGCTCCGCGGCTTGTGCAACTCGGGCTGGCTCGATGCCCGCCTCTTGGCCAATGCGCTGGAGCTCATCGAGAGTCAGCCCGCCGGATTCGGCCGGCAGCGACCGCTCGCGCGTGCCCATCGTCGCCAGACTGAAAATCTCGCGAACTTCCTCGTCCCCGTATCGACGCTTGGTCATTGTCATCGATTGTATGGCGACCGCTTCGCACGCGCTACTGTGCCGAGGGCGACCTCGGCGTTGCGGCCAAGAATGCGTAAGTTGCCGGGCCGAACGCGCCGCGGTAACATCTGCCGTCCGGTGCGGGATTAGCATCTGAGCGCTTTCATGCGGCCGCCGGCCGCGACACTCGCGTGGGTCGAGCGAACCATCGGGCGCGGCGCCCGGGTGGTCGCATGGCGACGCCTCACCGGCGGAATTACATCATGGGTCCACCGGCTCACGGTCGAACACCACGGCCGGCGCGAGTCGTACGTCCTTCGCCGGTGGACAGGCGGAGTCGACGATGAATTCGTCCGTGGCGCAATGGCAACGGAGACGGTGGTTCTACCGGCGCTCGAACGAAGCGACATCCCTGCGCCTCGACTCATCGGCGCAACCACCGACACGGCGCACGGCGGTCCGGCAGTCCTCATGACGCGAGTGCCGGGCCGCGTGCACTTGATGCCGCACGACCGAGAGCATTGGCTTCGGCAAATGGCAGCGACGCTCGCGCGCATTCACGCACTCGACATCAATGCCCAGCCGTTCGAGTCGTGGCTCGACCGCGACAGGCTGTCGCCCCCAGCGGATGCATCACGACCTGACGTATGGCGCGAGGCTATGGCGCTCGTCGCCCAAGATTGCCCGCCGACGCACACGTGCTTCATCCATCGCGACTATCAGCACTTCAACCTGCTCTGGTCGCGCGAGCGCCTGACTGGCGTGATCGACTGGGTCGGAGCTTCCGTAGGACCGCCAGATATCGACGTCGGCCACTGTCGGCTCAATCTTACTGTACTCTTTTCGGCGGACGTCGCCGAGCGCTTTCGACTGATGTATGAAGCGGAAGCAGGAAGAGCCGTTGATCCGTGGTGGGATATTTACTCGCTCATGTCCTTCGGACCCGGCTGGAAAACGTTTCTCCCAATTCAGATTGCTGGTCGCGCGCCGTTCGACGCTGGCGGCATCGTGAATCGGATGGAAGATGTGCTGGCGCGGACGCTGCGCCGACTCTAGAACGCAGGCCCGCCAATCACGCAAGGAGTCAATTCATGAAGATGCGAGTGACGACGTTCGCTGCCGGCCTGCTGGCATTGGGCAGCCACGTCGAGGCACAAACGACGACGATCGACAACGTCACGATCGTGGATGTCACCAACGGCCGGCTCCAGCCGCGGAAGACGATCGTCGTCGACGGAGGTCGCATTCTGCGAATCGACGACGCGAATGCGGAGACGCACGCCACCGCGACGCTCGACGGCACTGGCATGTTCGTAATTCCCGGCCTCTGGGACATGCACGTTCACGCCTACTTCACCAACGACACCGCGCGCTTTCACAGCACCAGTGAAGTGATGCTCCCGCTGTTCATCGTGAACGGCATCACCGGCGTTCGCGATCTTGGCAGCAATCTCGAAGCGACACTTGCCGCGCGTGACAGTATTGCCGCGCATCAGTTGCTCGGACCGCGCATGCTAGTCTCAGGCCCGATGCTCGATGGTCCAACGACGCGATATGCCGCGGCGATCAAAGTCGCGAACGCCGAGGAGGCCCGCGCGGCCGTGCGCATGCTCAAACAGCGCGGCGTCAACATGATCAAAACGCAGTCGCTCGTTCCACGGGAAGCCTATTTCGCGATTTCTGATGAAGCGGCTCGCGTCGGTATTCCCTTCGAGGGCCACGTGCCGAACGCGATCACCGGCATGGAAGCGATCGCCGCGAATCAACGCAGCTTTGAACATCTGCTCAGCGTTCGCGACACGGCGACGACGCTCATCGCAGAGCTCGCGCGCAAACGAGTCTGGCAGTGTCCGACGGTGATCAACAGCGTCGGGACCCCCGCTGATCTCCTGAGCGATCCGGGCGTGCCGTTCTGGCTCAAGCCGGCGGTCGAAGGGTGGCGACGCACCGCTGTCACACGAGCGGCTGAGAGCGACTCGGCGGCGCGAGCGGCGGAGGAGCGAGCGATACGGAGACTCGCGCTCATCAAAAAGATGTATGACCTGAAGATTCCATTTCTCGCCGGGACAGACGCGCCGGCGGGATACGATCTCGTTCCCGGAGCAAGCCTGCACCGCGAGCTCCAGCTGTTCGTGCGAGCGGGACTCACGCCGCTGCAAGCGCTCCAGACGGCGACGTTGAATCCGGCGACCTACTTCGGGAAGACGGCCGACTGGGGCACCGTCGCCGTGGGGAAGACGGCCGATCTCGTCGTGCTCAGGGCCAATCCGCTGGTCGATATCGCAAACACCCGTGCCGTCGCCGCGGTGGTTGCCGACGGCCGGTACTACTCGCCGCGGGAGCTCGATCGTTTGCGTCTTCGCATCATGGAGCTCGCCGGGAAGTGAACGTTGCCGGATGTCTGGTGATGCGGTAACATCTGGCGTTCGGGCGGCACTCTCGAGCCTCGCGCCGACCAGGAGAGTCGTTATGAAGCGGCGAACGTTCCTTGGCGCCGTCGCGGCGTCATCGGCTGCTGCAGTCCTCCCGGAGCACGCGATGGGATCAGGGCGCTGACAGGATTCCGGATCTCGACATCTATGGCCCAGCACCGATCCATCGGATGACCGAGCTGTTGTTCGCGCCCGATGGCGTGTACGGCCCCGACATTCGGGCGCGCATCGAGCATCAGAGCAGCATCGACCAATTCACCGCGCGCGGCGGAACTCCGCCGCGCAAACGCCCAGCACCGCGCGTGCGCGAGGTGAAGCCAGGCGACGTCATCGAAGGAAAAGGCTGGAAGGTGACCGTGGGCCACGCGCAACACGTCGAGCCCTTTCTCGAGTGCCTCGGCTATCGGCTCGATGCGCCAGATGGGTCGGTGTGCTACGCGGGCGACAGTGGCGCGACCGACTCGATCGTCGAGCTGGCGCGTGGCTGCGACGTCCTCATTCACATGAATCATTACTTCAGTGGCACGGCGCCGAGCCCTGCGTAACGCGCCGCCTGCGGCAATCATAAGGACAACGCGCTCACCGCGAAGAAAGCAGGGGTGAAGACTCTCGTGCTCTCGATTTCTTTCCAACGATGGCCGCGGCCGTCGGCGCGGACATCGTGCCGAAGGATCGCGCGATTGATGGAGTGAACCAACTCCCCTTCCTGGAAGGAAAGCAGCCACACTCGAACCGCGAGAGCGTGCTCGCCTTCACCGGCGGAACGTCGGTGCGCGCGGTGAAGTGGCACGACTGGAAGCTCCACTACGCGTTTCAGCCGGAGCCGGGCACGCCGGTTCAGCCGAACATGAAGCTGTTCAATCTGCGCGCCGACCCAAAGGAAGAGACGGACGTGCTCCAGGCGAACCCGTGGGCGCTCGGCGTGATGAACAAGCTCGTCGCCGATTTCAACGCGAGCACCGAGCGATATCCGCACGTGCCGCCGGGCGCGCCGGATCCGTACGTTCCGGCACAGCGACGGTAAACGCGCCAACGGGCGCTGACGCGCACCCTACTGCTTTGTGTAGACGGTGCGCGTGGTGGATGGTAGACCGCCCAACGCGCCGGCTCGCGTGGTCGGGACTTCCAGTCGCTGGGCCGGCGCCCGACGCCGTGCTGTCCGGCGCGGCTGCCCATCGCCCGGCGAAGCTCGGTTGTTGAGCAAATACTGCCGCCGCACCGACCTCAATGCACAATGCCGCCGACAGCAGCCGAAGTGACATGCAACGTGTCATCTGGAAAAGATTCTGCGGTTCCCGCCGTATTGCAAGAAACAGGTCGCCGCTTCTCGTTAGACGCTGGGAGGCGCATACCGATCGAGTCTCGAGCGCAGACGGCGTCGAACATCGGGCCACTCAGCATCGAGAATTGAAAAGTAGACCATATCTCGCATGCGGCCGTTCTCCGCAATCAAATGCCGACGGAAGGTTCCTTCCTCGACGGCGCCCAGCGTGAGGATCGCGGTGCGTGACTGCGTGTTGAGCACCTCCGTCTTGAATACCACTTTCTGCACGGCCATCGTCTCGAAGGCATGGCTCAGAAGCAGGAATTTGGCTTCGACATTGGCACCAGTCCGCTGAGCCGCCGGAGTGAGCCACGTTGCGCCGATTTCGAGGCGGCGATGCTCGAGCGCGATATCCATGAACCGAGTTGACCCCAGGACGGCTTGGTCTGCCCGTCGCACGATCACGAACGGCAGGCTGACACCGCGCGCGTGATCGGCCAGAGCTTGCTCGACATAGTCCCGCATATCCGCCGTTGAGACGATTGCTCGCGGCTGCAATCGCCAGAGCTCCTGATGCAAACCGATGGCGGCCAGCTCAGGCACTCGCGAATGGGTGAGGGGCTCGAGCGAAACGAGCGAACCATCAAGGGAGATAGGCACGAGCGGCATTTGAAGGGCATCCCGATTGAGAAACCAGAGTGGCCGTCGGCCCGCATGGGCCCGAGCTCGCCAAAACGACGGTCAGAGCAACCGATCGAATGAACATTGCATGAGTCCTCGAAGCCGTCCAACAACCAAAGGACGAGTTTCGGCAGGCTCTACAATGCCGTAGCATCGGCCAGTTCTCGTTCATGCACTCACTCGAGCTGATCCTCATCCTGCTCGCGGTCTCGGCGGCGCTGCGAATTCTCGCCGATCGGCTCTCCGTGCCGTACGCCGCGCTTTTGGTGATCGGCGGACTGCTTCTGGCCGTCACTCCAGGACTGCCGCATCCCAAGCTCTCGCCGGAAGTTCTCTTTCTGATCTTCGTTCCGCCGCTGCTCTATTGGGGCGCGGCGTCATTCGCGCTGCGAGATCTCCGGCGCGAGCTTGGCCCAATCCTTCGGCTCGCGATCGTGATGCCGATTGTTTCCATCACCGCAGTTGCCATCACGGCGCATACGATGGATTCCGTCTTCACCTGGGCCGCCGCGTTCACGCTCGGAGCAATCGTCTCCTTTCCCGATCCCGTCGCCGTGCTCTCGGTGCTTCGTTCGGGAGGCGCCGCGCGATCGATCGAGAGCATTCTCGAGGGCGAAGGTCTGTTCAACGACGCAGTCGGTCTCGTCGCGTACCGTTTCGCGGTTGCCGCGGCCGTGACGAA
>Ga0070681_10008307_pt1 | contig 10166 bp, 10 predicted proteins | sample KBSC83BmetaG_FD_65650 | JGI IMG/M metagenome (GOLD analysis project Ga0070681, IMG submission 65650) | Corn rhizosphere microbial communities from Kellogg Biological Station, Michigan, USA - KBS C8-3B metaG | ecosystem: Host-associated > Plants > Roots > Rhizosphere | place: USA: Michigan...
GCCCCACCGAACGGGACCAGTATTTCGGGAACCGGACGATCAGCGTCACCATTCCCGATCTCAACGTCACGTACATAAGCGTTCTCGGTTCTGGCGACGACCCGGTGCACGAGGCGGCGCCCGGCGATCCGCCCGCCGACATCCGGCTGACCGCCAACAGCGACGAGGTGGTCTCCCTGGCCGAGCAGCCGATGAACATCGCGCGCGCGTGGATGGGGGGCCGGGTCAAGATCGAAGCGTCGATGAAGGACCTGTTCCGGCTGCGCCGGCTGCTGTAGTCGGCGTTTAGGGGTGCGACGGCCTGGGATGATGGTGCCATGGGAGAGCTGATCTTGCTGCGGCACGGGGAGACCGAGTGGTCTCGGGACGGCAAGCACACCGGGCGGACAGACATCCCGCTCACCCCGAAGGGGGCCGCCGACGCGGCGGCGCTCGCCCCTATGGTGACGAACCGGCTCGCGGGCGACCGGCTGGCGGCGGTGTTCGCCAGCCCGGCGCAGCGCGCGCAGCGGACCGCCAAGCTGGCGGGCCTCACGGTGACGAAGACCGATCCCGACCTGTGGGAGTGGGACTACGGCGGCTACGAGGGGATCACGACCGCCGAGATCCAGAAGGACCGGCCCGGCTGGTCCCTGTGGCGGGACGGGGTCATCCCCGGCGACGCGGAGCATCCGGGCGAAACCGTCTCCGAGGTCGGCGAGCGCGTCGACCGGGTCCTGGCGCGGGCCGAGCCGCTGCTGGCGGACGGGGACGTCGCCCTGGTCGCGCACGGTCACGTGCTGCGGGTGCTCACCGCCCGCTGGCTGGAGCTGCCGCCGCTGGACGGGAAGCTGTTCCGGCTGGACACCGGCACCGTCTCCACCTTGGGCACGGAGCACGACGATCCGGTGATCCTTAGCTGGAACGTCCCGCCGACCGTCTAGCTCACGCGCTTGTTCACGCGTGCTCGGAGAGGTCCGGCGCGTCGGACGCGTGCGGGTCCCGCGGGCGCGGGACGTCGGAGTCGCGCGGACGGGTCTCGTCGGTGAGCCAGCCGAAGAACGACCGTGAGCCGGCCACGAACGGCGTCGCGAGGATCTCCGGCTCGTCGTAGCTGTGCCGCTCGGCCAGGAACTCGGCGAGGTCCTCGTAGCGGTCGGCGGGCAGCTTGAAGAAGACGAACCACTCCTCGGCGCGCTCGAGCTCGTCGTTCCACCAGTAGGTGGACGCGACCGGGCCGGCGACCTGGCCGCACGCGGCGAGCCGCGCTTCGACCGCCGCCTTGGCCAGTTCCATCGCTTCGGCCCTGGAGTCAGTCGTCGTCTGCACCTGCAGGTACTGGCCGCCCTCGCGGCCCCCCGCATCGGTTCCTGCCATGCCACCTGATCGTACGCCGGCCCGCGATAGTACGCTTGCCAGGCTCGACGGGAGCGGCCAGGGTGGTCCCGGGCGCGCTCGACCGGGACGGATCGCGGACAGGGGGTTTCGATCGTGGAGCTGATTCACTCGGGGAAGGTCCGTGATGTCTACGCCGACGGCGACGACCTGCTGCTCGTCGCCTCCGACCGGGTGTCCATCTACGACGTCGTGCTGCCGACGCCGGTGCCGGGCAAGGGGCGCGTGCTGACCCAGCTGTCGCTGTGGTGGTTCGACCGGCTCGGCGACATCACGCCCAACCACGTGATCTCCGCGACCGACGTGCCGCGGCAGTGGGCGGGCCGGGCCATCCGCTGCCAGCGCCTCGAGATGATTCCCGTCGAGTGCATCGCGCGCGGCTACCTGACCGGCCTCGGGCTGACCGCCTACAACGAGACCGGCGCGGTCTCCGGGGTGCGGCTGCCGCCGGGTCTCGTCGAGGCGTCGAAGCTGCCCGAGCCGGTGTTCACCCCCACCACGAAGGCGGCCGCGGGGCACGACGAGCCGATGACGTTCGACGAGGTCGTCGACCTGGTCGGTGCGGATACGGCCGAAGACCTGCGCCGGGTCACCCTGGAGGTCTACCAGCGCGGCGCCGACCTGGCCGCCGAGCGGGGCATCATCGTGGCGGACACCAAGCTGGAGTTCGGCCGGGCGAAGGACGGCACGCTCGTGCTCGCCGACGAGGTGCTGACCCCGGACTCTTCGCGGTTCTGGCCGGCGGATTCCTACGCCCCCGGGCGCCCGCAGCACTCGTTCGACAAGCAGTACCTGCGGGACTGGTCGACGTCGATCGGCTGGGACAGGACCGCGCCCGGGCCGGAGATTCCCGCCGACGTCCTGGACGTGCTGACCGCCCGCTACGCGGAGCTTTTCGAGCGGATCACCGGGCGGCCCGTGGGCGCCTGAGGCCGCTCAGGGCCACTTCAGGGCCAGTAATTAACCAGGGGCGCCTGCGGACAGCCGGTAGCATTCGTGGCTATGGGTCCGTCTGACGTGCGGATCCGCTGTCATGAACGCGATCACGATCTGGGGAGGCCCACCGTGGTGTCTCAGGCGAGCAGGCTAGCCGACGTCCGGTACGACATTCGCGGACCAGTGCTGCGGCGAGCTCGCGAGCTTGAGGCGCAGGGGCACCAGATCATCAAGCTGAACATCGGGAACCCGGCGCCGTTCGGGCTGTTCACCCCCGACGCCGTGCTGTCGCGGGTGACGGCGTCCATCGCGGACTCCCAGGGGTACAGCGACGCGCGCGGCATCGCGCCGGCCCGCGAGGCGGTGGCCCGGTACTTCGGCGCCAAGCTGGGCGTCGTCGGCGTCACCCCGGACGACGTTTACCTCGGCAACGGCGTGTCCGAGCTGATCGTGATGGCGCTCCAGGCGCTGCTCAACCCCGGCGACGAGGTTCTCGTCCCGGCCCCCGACTACCCGCTGTGGACCGGCGCGGTGAACCTCGGCGGCGGGCGCGCGGTGCACTACCGCTGCGCCGAGGACCTCGACTGGAACCCGGACGTCGAGCACGTGTCGTCGCTGATCACCCCGCGCACGCGCGCCCTCGTGATCATCAATCCGAACAATCCGACCGGCGCGGTCTACTCGCGTTCGACGCTGGAGGCGCTGCTCGACGTCGCCCGGCGCCATGAGCTGCTCGTGCTCGCCGACGAGATCTACGACCAGATCCTGTTCGACGGTGCGGTGCATCACAGCGCGGCGTCGCTGGCGCCCGACCTGCCGGTGCTCACGCTCGGCGGCATGTCGAAGACCTACCGGCTCGCCGGGTTCCGCTCCGGCTGGCTCGTGGTCTCCGGCCCGCGCGAGCCGGTCGCCGAGTACCGCGAGGGCCTGGAACTGCTGGCCAACATGCGGATGTGCCCGAACGTCCCGGCCCAGCACGCGATCCCCGCCGCGCTCGACGGCGGCATCGACATCACGCCGCTGCTCATGCCCGGCGGGCGGCTGCGCGACCAGCGGGACCTCGCCTGGTCGCAGCTGACCGCGATCCCCGGCGTCGACTGCTACAAGCCGGCCGGCGCGCTCTACCTGTTCCCGCGGCTCGACCCCGAGGTACACAAGATCGTCGATGACCAGCGGATGTGCATCGACCTGCTCGAGCAGCAGCACCTGCTGCTGACCCACGGGACCGGGTTCAACCTGCCGTCCTCGGACCACATCCGGGTCGTGTTCCTCGCACCGGTTGACGTGCTGTCCGACGCGATCACCCGGCTCGGTGAGTTCCTCTCCGCGTATAGGCAGTAAGTCCCGCGTATAGGCAGTAAGTCCCGCGCGGGACTTGAACCCCCGTGGGGGGTAACGCTCAGGGTGGTGGCTGTGAAGCTGCTGACGATCGGCGAGTTCGCCAGGGCGGCCCGGCTGTCGCCCAAGGCACTGCGGCTGTACGACGAACTCGGGCTGCTGCGCCCGTTCCGGGTGGACGAGTGGACCGGCTACCGGTACTACGCGCCGTCCCAGCTGGAACGGGCCCGCCTGGTGGCGTGGCTGCGCCGCCTCGGCATGCCGCTCACCCAGATCGGCGCCGTGGTCGAGTCGCCGCCACCGGAGGCCGCCGCCGCGGTGGCGGCCTTCCTGCGGGTGACCGAGGCCGATTTCGCCGAACGCAAGCGGCTTGCTCAGTTCCTCATCAGTTACCTCTCCGAGGGAGCAAGCGCCATGCCTGAGTCAGTTTCGTCGAGCGTGCCGTCGGGGGCGTTTGGGGCTTTCGAGGCCTCCGGGGCGTCCGGGGTTCCGCTCGCTGTCCGCTACGCGGCCGCGTCCGACATCGGGCGGGTGCGCGCGCAGAACCAGGACCTCGGCTACGCGGGCCCGCGCCTGGTGGCCGTCGCCGACGGGTTCGGCCCGGGCGGTGACCGGGCGAGCGCGGCGGCCATCGACGCGCTCCGCCGCCTCGAATCGGCGCCGCTCGCGCCCGCTTACGCCGCAGGCGCGACGGGGCAGGTGGCCGGATCGGCCGAGTCGACCGACGTGGTGCCCGCCGACCTGCTCAACGTGCTGTCCGAGGCGGTATCGGTCGCGAGCGCGTCGGTGCGCTCGATCGCGGAGTCCGACCCCGGCCTCGCCGGCAGCGGATCGACGCTGACCGCGATGTTCTTGTCCGGGTCCCGGCTCGCGCTCGTGCACATCGGCGACTCCCGCGCCTATCTGTACCGTGACGGCGGACTGTTCCAGGTCACGCACGATCACTCGGTGACCCAGTCGATGATCGACGCCGGCCGGCTGACCCCGGAGGAGGCGGGATCGCACCCGCAGCGCTCCCTGCTGATACGGGCAATCGGCGCCGAGGCCGGCCTGCTGCGGGAGGCGGGGATGCCGGAGGCGCGGGCGGCCGAGGCCACGACGCCGGACCTGTCCCTGCTCGAGGCGCGGCCCGGAGACCGCTACCTGCTCACGTCGGACGGGCTGACCGCCGTGGTCCCCGTCGCGGCGATCAGGGAAGTCCTGGCGGCCACGGCCCTGTCTCCGGAGGAGGTCGTCACCCGGCTGATCACGCTGGCCAACGAGGCCGGCGGCCCGGACAACATCGCCCTGGCCCTGGCGGACATCACCGAAGCCGCCTGAGGGCTCGCCAGCGCAGGCGCCGCCGACGCGGGCGCAGTCGGTCCGGGCGCAGGAGCCGACGTGGGTGCGGGGCAGCGCGGAGCATGCCGGTCTACCCAAGATCGTGTTAATTCCGTGTCGTTATCACTGCACGGAATTAACACAACGAACAAAGTTGCCTCGGGCCCAGCCGGCGCGAAGCGCGGACCGAAGAGCGGCGCTGGGCACAAGGCGCGGGGCGGCAGTGATCGGCTCGCCGGGACGGGGGCGGCTCTCCCCCGTGGCGGGGCGGAAGGAGCGGCGTCAGCGGAAACCGAAGCGGACGACTCGACGCGGGGGAACAATGGGGTTATGGCTACGCATGTCGCGTTGCTGCGGGGGATCAACCTTGGCGGCAAGAACAAGGTAGCGATGACGGACCTGCGCGCACTGGTCAGCGAGCTTGGGCACTCCGACGTAATGACGTACATCCAGAGCGGGAACGTGCTGTTCACCGCTCCGGCGGACGCCGACAGCACCGAGGTGGCACGGGCCATGACCGAGGCGATCGCCGCCACGCTCGGGGTGACCGCGCCGGTCGTGGTGGTGACGCGGGAGGAGCTTGGCCAGATCCACGCGGCCAACCCGTTCCCCGACGAGCCCGACCCGAAGCGGGTGCACGCCGTCGTGCTCAGCGGGCCGCCGGGAGCGGAACTCACGGCCAAGCTCGACGCCGCGATCGCCCAGTCGGCCGCCAAGGGCGCGCCCGACGCCGCCGTTACCCTCGGGCGGACGCTGTACCTGCACACGCCCGCCGGGTACGGGACCAGCGACCTCTCGGCGACGGCGCTCCGCATCGTCAGTTCCCCCAAGGCGGGTGTCACCGGCACAGCGCGCAACTGGGCCACGATGACGAAACTGCTTGAGCTCTGCGAAGGCTGACCAGGCCGCGCGAGCGCTTCTTGCTGTTATCGGGGCGAAACCGAGCGGATCGCGACAGTACGGGGCATGTCGGGGCGCTGAAAGCAGATAGAGTCGCCGCGTGAATCGTGCTGTGCTTGTTACGGGTGGGTCGCGGGGCATCGGGGCGGCGATCGCGCGGGCGTTCGCGGAGCGCGGGGACCGGGTCGCGGTGCACTGCCGGGACGCCGTCGCCGCCGCCGAAGCGGTGCGGAAGTCGCTGCCCGGTCAGGGGCACGTGACCGTCCAGGCCGACCTGGCCGACGCGGACGCGGTCAAGGCGATGGTCGACGCGGCCGCCGACGGGCTCGGCGGGCTCGACGTGCTCGTCAACAACGCCGGGATCTACGTCGAACACCCCGTGCTCGGCACCTCCTACGAAGAATGGCAGGCGGCCTGGCGGGCCACGCTCGGCGTCAACCTGGCCGGCGCGGCCAACACGACCTGGTGCGCGGTCCGGCACATGACCGCGGGCGGGCGGGGCGGCCGGGTCGTGAACGTGGGGTCCCGCGGCGCGTACCGCGGCGAGCCGACGCACCCGGCGTACGGGGCGAGCAAGGCGGGACTGCACGCTTTCGGCCAGTCGCTGGCCGTGGCGCTCGCGCCGCACGGGATCACCGTCGCCTCGGTGGCGCCGGGCTACGTGCAGACGGACATGATCACCGAGGAGCTCGCGACCCCGGCGGGCGACGCCATCCGCGCGCAGTCGCCGTTCAACCGGGTCGCCACGCCCGAGGAGATCGCGGCGGCGGTCCTCTACCTGGCCTCCCCCGAGGCGGCCTGGTCGAGCGGCGCCGTCCTTGACCTCAACGGCGCGTCCTACCTGCGCTAGCCGACGCAAAGGGCGTCACGCCGGCCTCGGACGTCAAGGGCGCCGCGGGCACGGAATCGCGGCGGCTCACTGCCCGCCGTCGCGTCCTGAGGAGTCATTAACGTGGAAACTTTGTTCAATACGGAGTATTTTCACGCTATACGAGTAGTTATTCTCCGCGATAAAAATATTCTCCGTGCTACTACCGCGGCCGGCACCCCGATACGCCGGTGGGCCGCGGCGGGCCGTTCCCGTTGGCACCGGTTATGCGGCGGGCGGGGAACCCGGGACGGCTGGTGCGCCCGTGGTCGGCGCCAGACGGCGCCGCCGACCACGGGCGGCCAAATAGCCTCTGGCGATGGCCGCCTCCGCCCTATAGGTTGGCTGTAAGTGGTCATAGTGCTGTTTGGTGCTTAGCGGCCTGGGCGGCGCGCCAATCCCGGAGGGGCAGGGCACATGGATTACGTGGTCGCGCAGGTGAATATCGGGCGGCTCGTCGCGCCGCTTGACAGCCCGCAGTTGGCGGACTTCGTGGCGGGACTCGACCCCGTCAACGCGATCGCGGACAGCGCGCCGGGGTTCGTGTGGCGCCTGCAGACCGAGGACGGAAACGCGACCGCGGTGCGCGCGTTCGAGCAGGACGCCGAGGGGGCGGACGGCGGCATCCTCATCAACATGTCTGTCTGGGAGACGGTCGAATCCCTCGCCGCTTTCGTGTACGGGCCGGAGCACCTCGCCGTGCTGCGGCGGCGCCGCGAGTGGTTCCAGCGGCTGAAGGAGGCCTACACCGCGCTGTGGTGGATACCGCGCGGGCACATCCCGACCGTCGCCGAGGCCGAAGACCGGGTGAAGCACCTGCGCGCCCACGGTCCCACCCCGCACACCTTCACGCTCAAGGTCCACTTCCCGCCGCCGGGCAGCGGCGGCACCGAGCCGCTGCACAGCCCGGAAGACTGGGCCTGCCCGGTATAGGGACCCGGGCGCCGGCGCGAAGCGGTTCGCGATCAGCGACAGCGACGGCTGGTCGGGCCGGCTCACCGACTCGCTGGACCGGCCCTTCTTCCGCGCCGGCCGTGGCGTATCGGGGGTGGAAGTGGACGCCAGCGGAATCCGGGTCCCCATGGGCTCCGTCAAGCCGGACATACGCCCGCGGTTCCGTCCGTTCCGTTCGGCGTTCCCAGGCAAGGCCGACCGGACATCTGGCGTGCCAGGCGGCGCGGCCGGTGGCTGGTGAACGGGTCCGCCGAGGGCCTGGATCAGCTCGCCGTAAGCCTGGATGACCCTGACGGGTTTATCGCGGCCGTGGAAAAGTCAACCCCATGAGCAGCAGAACGGGTGCGGCTTACTCAGTCGTCCGGCCCCATTGTCAGGGGCGGGGGGTGCGGTAACGTCGCGGATGTGACCGACGACGCCGTCATTCCCCCGTTTGCCTCGCTGCCCAAGCTAACCGGGAACGGGGTGCAGCACGCGTGGGACGTATGGGGCCGCGGTGACAACCTCGGCACGCTGAACCGGTTGACCGGGGCCGCGGTCGCGGCGGCGTCCGCGGGTGTGCGGACGGGCGAGCGGATCGGGGTGTCGCTGCCGATGGGGCTGCCTGACCCGCCGTTCTTCGGCCGCAAGGGGTTCAGGCACAACTTCGAGCCGATGGGGCCGACCGCCTGGGACGACTGGGTCGACGGGTTCTACCTGCAGTGCTCGTCGCAGTGGGACGGGCTGCGGCACGTCGGGTCGCCCGACGGCTGGTACGGCGGGTGGCGGGGCCAGCCGGCCGACGACCTCGAGCCGCTTGGCATCCACCACTGGGCGGAGCGCGGCATCATCGGGCGCGGCGTGCTCGTCGACCTGGCCGCGCGGGCGAGCGCCGCGGACGCCGGCTACGACCCGTTCGCCCGGGTGACCTTCCGGCCCGCTGACCTGTCCGCCGCTTTGGAGGCGCAGGGCGTCTCGCTGCGCGGCGGCGACATCCTCTGCGTGCGGACCGGCTGGACGGACAAGTACCTGACCCTGGACGCGGCCGCGCGGGTCGCGCTTGCCGACGGCATGCAGAACGTCACCGGGTACACCTCGGCGGGGCTCGCGGGCAGCGAGGAGATGACCGGCTTCCTCTGGGACTCCGGGGTCGCGGCGGTGGCCTGCGACAACCCGGCCGTCGAGGTGGTGCCGGCCGACCCGGCCGACGGGTTCTTGCACGGGCGGCTCATCGCGGGGCTCGGGATGGCGATCGGCGAACTGTTCTCGTTCGGCGCGCTGGCCGAGGCGTGCCGGCGCCAGGGGCGGTACGAGTTCCTGTTCGTGGCGGTGCCGCTCAACGTGACCGGCGCGGTCGGGTCGCCCGCGAACGCGGTCGCGGTCCTCTAGGTCTCACGCTCGATTCAGTTCTAGGCAGTTAGCTCTGGGAGGCCAGGATGTCCGACCCCAAGGACGTGGTGCGACGGTTCTTCGACACGCTCGGCACCGGGAACTTCGCGGCGATCGGCGAGTTCTTCACCGACGATTCGGTGTGGCAGGTGAACGACGTGGAGCGCGGCCTGCCGGCGCAGCGGGGGCGCAAGGCGATCATCGATGACTTCCTGCAGCCCATCCGCGAGGGGCTGTTCGAGCCCGGCGACCCGAAGATCGAGATCCGCCGCCTGCTCGGCGAGGGCGACTGGGTGGTGGCCGAGACGACCGGCCGGGGCACGCTGCTCAACGGCAACAACTACGAGAACCAGTACGTGTTCGTCCTGCAGGTCGACGGGGACAAGGTGCTGTTCCTGCGCGAGTACATGGACTCCGCGTACGCGCGCTCAATCTCGGCGGGCTCGGGCGGGGCCGGCGGCGCGGAGGGGCACGTCTCGGACACGCTCAAGGCCCTGGGCCACGACTAGGCGCTGCACGCTTCTTGCTGTTATCTCGACGGGCGGCCGGCCGGCGGCCCCGGTATCCCGGCTAGCAGAGCCGTGCTCGACCCAAGCGCGCTAGCGCGCTAGCGCGCTTGTTGCTGTTATCTCATGACGAAGCGCCTGCCCGGGCCGTGTGGCCCGGGCAGGCGCTTCGCTGAGCCGGCCGGCTAGCGGACCGCCGCGGAGACCCGCGCGTTCGCGGCCGCCGACTGGCGGGCGCCGAGCTGGCGGGCGCGGAGGGCGAGGGCGCCGGTGCGGCCCAGCAGCATGGCCACCGAGAAGAAGATGATCGCGGCGGTCAGCGCGTCAACCGTGATGTGGTTCGTGTAGAGCCACTGGCCGAGCTGCTGGCTGAACACGTGCTGGGCGCCGTAGGCGAAGAACAGCCGCGCGGCGACGATCACAACCCAGAACAGGCAGTACGAAAGGCCGCCGCGGGTCGCGGGCCGACCGCTCGCCGGGTCGGTGAACACGCGCATCAGGGAGGCGGCGAGCACACCGAGCGCGATGCCGGCCAGGAGGCCGGCCACCTCGAGGAGCAGGCCGTTGCCGGAGGTCGCGGCGCCCTTGAAGAAGAACGGGAT
>Ga0070681_10008310_pt1 | contig 10165 bp, 7 predicted proteins | sample KBSC83BmetaG_FD_65650 | JGI IMG/M metagenome (GOLD analysis project Ga0070681, IMG submission 65650) | Corn rhizosphere microbial communities from Kellogg Biological Station, Michigan, USA - KBS C8-3B metaG | ecosystem: Host-associated > Plants > Roots > Rhizosphere | place: USA: Michigan...
AACATCACGCTGGCCAACATGTTTGCCCTGGTCGGCGCGGTGTTCTTTGTCGCCACGCTGCTGACGCATACGATGGTGCCGCTGCGCGTCGCCAACATGATCGGCTGTGCGTGCTTTGCCGCCTTCGGCGTCCTCGCCCACGATATCAAGACATTCCTGTTGTATCTGCTGCTGCTGCCGATCAACGGCGTTCGCCTTCATCAGATGCTCAACCTCGTCAGAAAGGCGCGTGCGGCCACCGCGGGCGACATGTCGATGGAATGGCTGAAGCCATTCATGACCACGCGCAAATATCGCAAGGGCGACATCCTGTTCAAAAAGGATGATCCCGCGCAGGACATGCTACTGACGGTCACCGGCCAGTTTCTGGTCAAGGAGATCGGCGTCGCGGTTCCGCCGGGACGCCTGATGGGCGAACTCGGCTTCCTTTCACCGGATAACCGGCGCACAGCGACGATCGAGTGCACCGAGGATGGCCAGGTGCTGACCATCACCTATGAGAAGCTGCTGGAAATCTACTTTCAGAACCCGCAATTCGGGTATTATTTTCTGGTCCTGACCAGCCAGCGTTTACTGGAAAATATTTCTCGGCTCGAAACCATTGTGGCACAGAACAAGGCCGCGGAGCAGGCTGCCGCGACCGGCCGCACCAACTGAGTTGCTTCCGCTGGCCCTACTCCGCCGCGCTGCGGATTTCGGCCTTGACGGCACGCACGGCGCAGAACTTGAATTCGGGAATCTTGCCGAACGGATCGAGCGCCGGGTTGGTCAGTAGATTCGCCGCCGCCTCCGCATAGCAGAACGGCATGAATACCATATTTTCAGGCACGTCGCGGTCGGAACGCACCTTGACCTCGACTGCGCCGCGTCGGGTTTCCAGCCTGATGAAATCGCCGGGCCATACGCTGAGCCGCCGCATGTCCTTAGGCGACATGAAGGCCACCGCCTCCGGTTCGATCTGGTCGAGCACGCTGGCGCGGCGGGTCATCGAGCCGGTGTGCCAGTGCTCGAGCACGCGCCCCGTCGACAGCACCATCGGATACTCGTCGTCGGGCACCTCGTCCGGCGGGATCACATGCGCCGGCACGATCTTGCCGCGACCGCTCTCGGTCGGGAAACCTGCGGTGAAGATGATCTCGTTGCCGGGCTGGTCGGAGGCGTCGACCGGATAGGTTACCGCGCCCTCGCGCACCAGGCGATCCCAGGTAATATTCTCCAGCGACGGCATCACCTGCGTCATCTCGGTGAACACTTCACCCGGACCATCGTAGTTCCACGACAGGCCCATGCGCTTGGCAATTTCCTGAATGATCCACAGATCCTGCCGCGCGTCGCCGGGCGGCTTGATCACCTCGCGCGCCAATTGCACGCGGCGGTCGGTATTGGTGAAGGAGCCCGACTTCTCGGCGAATGCCGAAGCCGGCAGGATCACGTCGGCGTGGAATGCCGTCTCTGTAACGAAGAGGTCCTGTACCACGAGATGATCGAGCTTCGCCAGCGCCTCGCGCGCATGCTGCAGATCGGGATCCGACATCGCGGGGTTCTCGCCCTCGATGTACATGCCGGTGATTTCGCCGGCATGGATCGCGTTCATGATCTCGACCACGGTCAGGCCACGGACAGGATCGAGATCCTGATGCCAGAGCTTTTCGAAGGGTTCGCGCAGATCGGTGCGGCCGACCGGTTGGTAGTCCGGCAGGAACATCGGGATCAGGCCGGCGTCGGAGGCGCCCTGCACGTTGTTCTGGCCGCGCAGCGGATGCAGCCCGGTGCCGGGACGGCCGATCTGGCCGGTGATCAGCGCCAGCGCGATCAGGCAGCGCGCATTGTCGGTGCCGTGGATGTGCTGGCTGATGCCCATGCCCCAGAAGATCAGCGAGGCGCGCGAGCGCGCATACATCCGCGCCACTTCCTTCAGGGTCTCGGCCGGGACGCCGCAGATCGCTTCCATTTTCTCCGGCGGGAAATCCTTGATGCGCTCGGCGAGTTCGTCGAAGCCTTCGGTATAGCCCGCGATATATTGCTGGTCGGTCAGCCCTTCGGTGATGATGGTGTGCAGCATCGCGTTCAGCATCGCGACGTCGCTGCCGGGCTTGAACTGCAAATGCTGGTGGGCGTGGCGCGACAGCGACTGCCGGCGCGGGTCCATCACGATCAGCTTGGCGCCGAGCTTGGCTGCGTTCTTGATGTAGGTCGCCGCCACCGGATGGTTGACGGTCGGGTTGGCGCCGATCACGATGATGACTTCGGCATCCATCGCAGCCGCAAACGGCGCCGACACCGCGCCCGAGTTAAGGCCTTCCATCAGCGCCGCCACCGACGAGGCGTGGCACAGCCGGGTGCAGTGATCGACGTTGTTGGAGCCGAAGCCGGTGCGCACCAGCTTCTGGAACAGATAGGCTTCCTCGTTGGAGCCCTTGGCCGAACCGAAACCCGCGAGCGCCTTGACGCCCTTTTCGTCGCGGATTTTCACCAGGCCCTTGGCTGCGATATCCAGCGCCTCGTCCCACGATGCTTCGCGGAAATGCGTGAACGGATTGGCCGGATCGACCTGGTCGTTGGAATCCTTCTTTGCGTTCGGCAGCCGCACCAGCGGTTTTGTAATGCGATGCGGATGGTGGATGTAGTCGAAGCCGAAGCGTCCCTTGACGCAGAGCCGGTTGTGATTGGCGGGACCGTCGCGGCCCTCGGCGTAGATGACTTTCTCGTCCTTGACCTGATAGGTGACCTGACAGCCGACGCCGCAGAACGGGCACAGCGAATCCACCTTCCTGTCCGCGTAGGTGACGCGGGTCTGGTTCTCGTCGAGCATCACCGACGGCATCAGCGCGCCGGTCGGACAGGCCTGCACGCACTCGCCGCACGCCACGCAGGTGGACTCGCCCATCGGATCGTCGAAGTCGAACACGATTTTCGAGCCGTGGCTGCGATAGGCCATGCCGATGACATCGTTGACCTGCACTTCGCGGCAGGCGCGCACGCACAGCCCGCACTGGATGCAGGCGTCGAGATTGACGCTCATCGCCGGATGGCTGCTGTCGCCATGCCAGCGCTCGGCCGCCGGAAAGCGGCTCTCGGTCACCTCGACCTTCTCGGCCCAGTGCCAGAATTTCGAATCCGGATCGTGCGAGGTCTCGCGCGCCGGCTGGTCGGCAACCAGGAGCTCCATCACCATCTTCTGCGCCGAAACCGCCCGCGCGCTCTCGGTCTTCACCTTCATGCCGACGCTCGGCGTCCGCTTGCAGGACGCCGCCAGCACGCGCTCGCCCTCGATCTCGACCATGCAGGCCCGGCAATTGCCGTCGGGCCGGTAATCGGGCTCGGGCGAATAGCACAGATGCGGGATCTCGCGGCCCTGGCGTTTGGCAACCTGCCAGATGGTTTCGCCGGCGTTGGCTTCGACCTGCTTGCCGTCGAGCTCGAACTGGATCTTGGTCATTCCGCCGCTTCCTTGAACTCGTCGGGGAAGTATTTGATCACGGATGTTAGCGGATTCGAGGCCGCCTGCCCGAGCCCGCAGATCGACGCATCCCGCATCGCCTGGCTCAATTCGTCCAGCAATTCGCGGTTCCAGACCGGCTTTTCCATCAGGATCGCCGCCTTCTGGGTGCCGACCCGGCACGGCGTGCACTGGCCGCAGCTCTCATCCTCGAAGAAGCGCATCAGGTTCAATGCCGCGCCCCTGACGCTGTCCTGGTCGGACAGGATGACGACCGCGGCCGAGCCAATAAAGCAGCCGTACTTCTCCAGCGTACCGAAATCGAGCGGGATATTGTCCATCGATGCCGGCAGGATGCCGCCCGAGGCGCCGCCGGGCAGATAGGCGTGGAATCGGTGACCATCAGCCATGCCGCCGCAGAATTCGTCGATCAGCTCACGCACGGTGACGCCGGCCGGTGCCAGCTTCATGCCGGGATTCTTGACGCGGCCCGAGACCGAATAGCTGCGCAGGCCGTGACGATCGTTGCGGCCGTGGCCCTTCCACCAGTCCGCGCCCTTCTCGACGATGTCGCGCACCCACCACAGCGTCTCGATATTGTTGATCAGCGTCGGCAGCCCGAACAACCCGACCTGGAACGGATAAGGCGGCTTGTGCCTGGGCAGGCCGCGCTTGCCCTCGATGCTTTCGAGCAGCGAGGATTCCTCGCCGCAGATATAGGCGCCGGCGCCGCGGCGCATGTGCAGCACCGGGCCGCCGGACGGCAGCTTCCTGATTTCGCGTTCGAGGATTTCGCGGCTGGCCGGATATTCGTCGCGCAGATAGATATAGACGTCGGTCGCCTCGACCACGTGCGCGCCGATCAGCATGCCCTCGAGAAAGCGATGCGGATCTGTTTCGAGGTACCAGCGATCCTTGAAGGTGCCGGGCTCGCCCTCGTCGCCATTGATCGCCATCAGCCGCGGACCGGGCTCGCCGATCACCGAGCGCCATTTGCGGCCGGTCGGGAATCCCGCCCCGCCGAGACCGCGCAGCGACGCGTCGTCGAGCGCTTTCAGCAGATCTTCCTTGGGCAATGCACCGGAGCGCAGCCTGTTGAGCAGCGCATAACCGCCGCCGGCGACATAGGCGTCGTAGCCGACATAGTTGGGCAGATGCGCATGGGTCTCGCCGGCCTTGGCCGCGGCAAGCACATTGGCAACGGTCGCATGATCGACGAAGTGGTGGCCGACTTCGGCCGCTGGCGCGGTGTCGCACCGGCCGACGCAGGGCGCGCGGACCACGCGGATGCCGGGACCGGCTTTGTCCTGCAGTTGCTCCAGCAGCGCTTCCGCGCCCAGCATGGCGCAGGTCAGCGAATCGCAGACGCGAATGGTCAGCGGCGCAATATCGGGCTCGCCTTCCTTCACGACGTCGAAATGCGCGTAAAAGGTCGCGGTCTCGAACACTTCGGCGAATGACAGCTTCATCTCGTCGGCGAGCGCTGCGAGATGCGCCGCCGTGATCTGGCGGTACGTGTCCTGGATCAGGTGCAGATGCTCGATCAAGAGATCGCGGCGACGTGGCCGGCCGCCGAGCAGAAGCTCGATTTCATGCGCGGCCGTCGGGTCAACCTGGCGGCCCTTCGGTGTCGACTTGGCCCGCTTTCGACCCGCGCCGGGGTGCTCGAACTGGCGAACTTTTTGTACGTCGTGGACCATCGCAGATCGACCTTACTCAATTTGGATCAACTCTAATCCGTGGCATGCCAGATGCCAAGGGAATAATTACGAGAATTATTACGGCCCAATAAGCATTTAAGGGGCACGCAGCCGCGCTGCATGCCCCCGCAAATCAACGCCGTTTAGGACGGAAAGTTCTCAAGTCCTGAAGGCCTCAAGTCTTGTCCATGCAGTCTCCGATGTAGAACCAGCGATCGTCGCCTGCCAGGCCCTTCTTCTTCACCTCGGCGCGGCAGGCCTTGAGCTTGGTCTTGTTGGCGCTCCACTTGGCCTTCATCTCCTTCAGCTTGTCGGCGGTCAGCTTCATCCTTGATGGCTTGGCGGCCGGGGTCGGTGTGGTGGCCGCGGGCGCGGCGGCGGGAGCGGTAGAGGTTTGGGCCGAAGCCGTGTTGAGCATGCCGACGACGAGCAGCGCCGTAGCGAGACAAATTCCGGTACGAAACATGGGAAGATTCCTCTGATCTGTTGATTGGTTTTGAAGGGATAGCGAGAAGCATCGCGGGACGACAACTGCCGTCCCGCGATGCGATCCGCGATCAGAGTATCTTGACGGCGCTTTCCAGCGTCTTCCACACACCCCAGGCGAGCGGGATGCCGACGAAGGCCCAGAACATCGCAGCCTTGACATCAAGCCCACCGAACCCGATGCCGTAGGAGCCTGAGGGCCCTGCGGTGGCGCTGGCTGACGCCGCCTGCAGTTTGGCGACCTCGGCCTCGCTCATATGCCACTTCGCATCAACCGGTTTGATCAAGTAGTTGCAGATAAATCCGGCGATCAGCATCGCGCACAGGATGTACATCGTGGTGTTGTAGAGATGGTCGCGCGGAACGCCGGCGGCGAGCTGGAATTCGCGGATGTAGTTCACCACGACCGGGCCGATGATGCCGGCCGTCGACCACGCCGTCAGCAGACGGCCGTGAATGGCGCCCACGAACTGGGTGCCGAACATGTCGGCGAGATAGGCCGGTACGGTGGAGAATCCGCCGCCATACATCGACAGGATGATGCCGAAACCGAGCACGAACAGCAGTTTCGAGCCCATCATCGCAAAGGTCGGCGCCAGCGCGTAGAGCACGATGCCGAGAATGAAGAACGTGTAGTAGGTGTTCTTGCGGCCGATCTTGTCCGACAGCGACGCCCAGAAGAAGCGGCCGCCGATGTTGAACAACGAGAGCAGCCCGGCGAAACCGGCCGCGATGCCCGCGATCGTCGCCTTCTGCGACGCGTCGAGCGCATTGAAGCCGACGTTGGGCAACCCGATCAGCTTGCCGGCGAAGATTTCCTGCAGCATCGGCGAAGCCATGCCGATCACGCCGATGCCCGCCGAGACGTTGAGGCAGAGCACCCACCAGATCAGCCAGAACTGCCGCGTCTTGTGCGCGTTGTCGAGATGGACGTTATTGCTGGAAATCATCGCATTCGCCTTGGAAGGCGGCGTCCAGCCTTCGGGCTGCCAGTTCGGCGGCGAGATACGGTAGGAAAACGCGCCGATCATCATGAACACGAAGTAGATGACGGCCATGGCGAGGAAGGTTTCCCAGACACCGACCGAAGTCGGGGTCTTGAAATAGTTCATGAGAAGGTTGGCCAACGGCGCCCCGATCATGGCGCCACCACCGAAGCCCATGATGGCCATGCCGGTCGCCATGCCGCGACGGTCCGGAAACCATTTCACCAGCGTCGACACCGGCGAGATGTAACCGAGGCCGAGGCCGATGCCGCCGATGACGCCGGAGCCGAGCCACATCAGCCAGAGCTGATGGGTGTAGATGCCGATGGCGCCGAGAACGAGACCGCCGGACCAGCACAGCGCAGCAACGAAACCCGCCTTGCGCGGTCCGACCCGCTCCAGCCAGCCGCCCCACACAGCGGCAGAAACGCCGAGCACGACAAAGAACAGCGTAAACATCCAGCCCATGCTGGCGACCTTCCAGTCGCAGGTGGTGGTGAACAGTTCCTGCATCAGCGACATGTCAGGGCAGGCCTTCGGCGCGGTCAGACCGATCGCGCGCGACAGCGGCAGCCAGAACACGCTGAAGCCGTAAGCCATGCCAATGCACAGATGAATGCAGAGCGCAGCCGGTGGCACCAGCCAGCGGTTGAAGCCGGCGGTCGCAATCGTCCGCTCCTTGTCGAGGATTCCTGTTCCGGCGCCGGATACCGTACCGGCACTGCTGATCGTCGTCATTGATGTCTCCCCCTGCAGCCCGCCCTTGATGGGCGCTCCTGCCGTCCACGATCCTGTTGTCCTCGGCGCGGCGGCGGACCAGCACTCACATTGCTGCTCCGCACAATTCCAGGATGCGCCAGGATCGACAAGCGCATTCGAGAACCATAAACCCCAGACACCACCCACTATGCCAATTGCGGTGCCAACTTCGGCGAAATTTGGCCTGTCCCGGAACCGTTTTGTGTCCTGCACAAAACGCAACTCCACCTCCGTCAGCCCCACGGAGAAACCCGATTGGGACAGAAGCAGGCACCGGTGTCGATAGGCAAAAGGTAGATATCACTCAACCAAAGCGTTTACCCGATGGCTGGCGGCGCATCATTGGATTTTTCTATCGACCCATTCGTCTTCTCGATCAGGAAAACAATACGGGTTTCGCCGCGCTCCGATATCTGAACCTTGTCGCCGGTCTCCCGGATCAGATTTGGAATATCGATCACCGAAAGCGGGTCGGTGCAATGAACCTCAAGGAAGTCGCCGGACGCAATCGATTTCAACGCCTTGCGCGTTTTCAGCGCCGGCAGCGGGCATTTCAGGCCGGTGAGATCGAGCTTGGTGGTAGTCATGTCAAGAACATGGCGAAGCTGGTGCGAAGGGTCAATCAAATCAGGCTGGCGTAAGGCAGGAACCCGACCGTCTGACCGGGCTCGACCTGCGTAACGTCTTCACCGAGTTCGACCAGACCGTCGGTATCGGCCAGCGAGGACAACAGCCCCGCGCCCTCGCGCGGAAATTTCACGGCTTCGAGCCCGCCGTCCGCAGCCGTGTGCAGGCTGACGCGGACATATTCGCGGCGGGCGATTTTCTTCCTGTAGGTAAAGCCGGCGTGAACCGGCATCGGCACCAGCTTTTCCTGCATCGCGCCCGACAGCGCTAAAACGGTCGGCCGCACCACGTGAACGAAAGTGACAAAACTCGCCACCGGATTGCCCGGCAAGCCGATCAACGGCGTGCCGTCGACGACCCCCATCGCGACCGGGCGTCCCGGCTTGATCGCCATTCGCCAGAGCACCAGCTTGCCGACGCTTTCGACCGCCGCCCTGACGTGGTCCTCCTCGCCGGTCGACACGCCGCCGGTGGTGAGGATCAGGTCATGGCGGCCCGCTACCTGTTGCAGGGCGCCGGCGAGCGAGGTGCGCTCGTCCCGGAGAATGCCGAGATCGCTGACGTCGCAGCCGAGCCTTGTCAGCATCGCCATCAGCATGAAGCGGTTGGAATCGAACAATTGCGCAGCACCACGCGCCTCGCCGGGCGAAACCAGTTCGTTGCCGGTCGAGAACACCGCGACGCGGAGGCGTCTGGTGACGCCGAGTTCGGTGAGGCCGAAGGCCGCGGCGAGCGCGATATCCTGCGGTCGCAGCCGGCGGCCGGCCTTCAACGCCGCGCGGCCTGCTGGAATGTCTTCGCCCGCGGGTCGCACATTGGCCCCCGGCTTCAGCCCAGCCGGCAGCACGACCCGGCCGTTTTCGAGCCGGACATCCTCCTGCATGAACACGGTATCGGCGCCGTCGGGCATCGGCGCGCCGGTAAAAATGCGCACCGCCTGCCCCGGCATGACCGGCGTTGCTGCGGCACCGCCGGCCTGAACGCGCCCGGTAACCGGAAATGCCTGCTCGCTGTTTTGCGGCAGGTCGCGGCTCGCCACGGCGTAACCGTCGACCGCGGAATTGGCGAAGGGCGGCAACGGCAGTGGCGCCGCAATGTCGCGGGCGAGAACCCGGCCGTCCGCCCGGACCAGCGCAACGGTCTCGACATCCTGCACCGGCGTGACGCGCGCGGCGATCAGACCGACGGCCTCATCGACCGACATCATCGGGCCACCGAAGGCAAAGCAATCGTCGGACAATTGCGCCATGTGCGGATCAGCCCTCGGCTTCGCTCTTGGTCAGCAGATCGTTGGCCAAGAGATCGTCGACCGGCATCGCCGACCGCTGCATCATGGCCGCGATGGCCGCGATATCATCGAGATGGGCCGCGGGAAGCGTGGTTTCAACCACCGCGTCGGTCGCGATCCCGACCACATCAGGATCGTCGGGGAATAGCAGCGGCTTGGCGTTGGCGGCGCGATGAACCTCGATCTTCCGGTGCGGCTCGCGCTTGAAGCCCTCGACGACGACGAGATCGACCCGCGACATCCTGGCCAGGAGTTCCGGCAGTCTCGGCTCGCCGGCACCGCGCAGTTCATGCATCAGCGCCCAACGCTGGCTGGAGGACACCAGAACTTCGCTGGCGCCGGATTCGCGATGCCGCCAGGAATCCTTGCCGGGCACGTCGACATCGAACGCGTGGTGGGCGTGCTTGATGACGGAAACGCGCAGGCCCTCTTTCAGCCACAGCGGGATCACCCGCGTCAGCAAGGTGGTCTTGCCGGCGCCGCTCCATCCCGCGAGGCCTATCACTTTCATTTCATTCTCCGCGGCCCTCCGCGGCCCGGCCGGAACCGGGCTGGGCATTCCCTTGAGGTGCTTTATATCGGGCGGCAGATAAAGTCATGCTAACCTGCCGAGATGATGAAGATCGACAAGGCCCCCGTCCCCCTGATCGTGCCAAACCCGGATGACCCGCGGCTGACCGAGCGCGTCATCGGGACCGACCAGACCGGCGCCACCATCGAAATCCGGGTGCCGGTGGAGCGCCCGTTGACCCTGTATCTGAATGCGCAGGAGATCGTCACCATGATGACGATCGGCGACTATCCGGAATATCTCGCGCTCGGCTATCTCCTGAACCAGAACATGCTGAAGTATGACGACGTCGTCACCGAGGTCGAATAT
>Ga0070681_10008312_pt1 | contig 10164 bp, 10 predicted proteins | sample KBSC83BmetaG_FD_65650 | JGI IMG/M metagenome (GOLD analysis project Ga0070681, IMG submission 65650) | Corn rhizosphere microbial communities from Kellogg Biological Station, Michigan, USA - KBS C8-3B metaG | ecosystem: Host-associated > Plants > Roots > Rhizosphere | place: USA: Michigan...
CGCGCCCGGCGGAATTCTCAAGGTTCGCTACGAGGATCTGGTTGACGACCCTGAGGGGCAGACCCGAGCGATCCTGGATTTTCTCGGGCTCGAATATGAGCCGGCCTGCATCGACTTTCATTTGTCCACGCAGCCCGTCGCCACGCCGAGCAGCGAGCAGGTGCGGCGTCCGATCAATCGCGAGGGCATCGGCTCGGCAGAACCTTACCGCCAATGGCTCGGCCCCATGATCGAGGAGCTCGGCGACCTCGCGAACTAGGCCGCCCCGGTTTCGCTCGCGAGCAGGCGCGGGTCGATGCCCTCGATCTTGAATGCCGCGGCCCAGCGCTCATCGGCCGGTTTGTCGAACAGGATCGATTCCTCGGTTCGAGCGGCAAACCAGCCGTGTCTCGTCATCTCGCCTTCGAGCTGGCCTTCTCCCCACCCGGCATAACCGAGCGCGGCGATCCACCGCGACGGACCTCGTCCCTCGGCGATGGCGCGCAAAATATCGATCGTCCCGGTCATTCCGAAAACGGTGCCGTTGGCCCCATTCACCTGGACGCTGTCCTGCCCTCCCCAGTCGGTGGAATGGAGGATGAAGCCGCGGCCCGGCTCGACCGGTCCGCCATGATGCACGGCACAGTCCGGAGCATCTCCCGGCTCGATGTCGAGCTGGCGAAGGAGCGCCCGGAAGGTGATCCCCGCGCGCTTGTGGCCAATGCCGATCCCGATAGCTCCATTTTCATCGTGGATGCACATCGCGATGACTGCGCGCTCAAAGCGCGGATCCGCCATCCCCGGCATCGCCAGGAGCAGCTTGCCCGAGAGGAAATTGGGCTGCTCGACCATCAGAACGACAATGGGACGCTGGGCTGCGACGGGCAAGCCTTGAGACCGGGATACGGCGGGCCTAAGTCGCAGCTCATCCGACGAAGGAGTGAGATGCCATGACCATCCAAGTGGGCGACCGGCTGCCCGACCTGCCGCTGACCATCGCCACCGCCGACGGGCCCAAGCCGACGACGAGCGGAGAGTTTTTCAGCGGCAAGCGCGTCGCCTTGTTCGCAGTGCCGGGCGCCTTCACGCCGACCTGCTCGGCGCGGCACCTGCCCTCCTATGTCGAAAAGGCCGACGAGCTCAAAGGCCAGGGCGTCGACGAGATCGCCTGCATCTCGGTCAACGATCCGTTCGTCATGGCCGCCTGGGGCCAGCGCGATGGAAGCGAAGACATCACCATGCTGTCGGACGGCAACGGCGAATTCGCGGAAGCGATCGGCCTCGGCATGGACGCGAGCAAGTTCGGCATGGGCAAGCGTTCGCAACGCTATTCGATGATCGTCGATGACGGCGTGGTCGAGCAACTGAACGTCGAGGCACCCGGCGAATATCGCGCTTCGAGCGCCGAATATATGCTGGATCAGCTGGCGACCGCCTGACGGAACATCGTCGTCCGGGCTCTCTTCGCCGAACGGTCGAAACGCCCGGCGACGCTGCGCGTTGTAGTTCCACTTAGCTCAGTAGGAGACAGCGTATGGCGACGAACAATCGTGGTGGAAATCGAGGCGGCAACCGCCGCGGCGGCCGGAACAACAATCCCGAGGGCCGGAACCAATACAGCAGCAGCGTCGTGAGCACGGCGCGCGACAACCCGATCGCGACGGCGGCCGCCGTTGGCGGTGCGGTTGCCGCGGGCGTCTTCCTGTGGTCGCGCCGCAACCAGATCAGCGACCAGATCAGCAACCTCGCCGACCAGATCAGCGAATGGCGCGAAGGCACTGGATCGGACAGCGATTTCAGCAGCGAAGACCCGAGCGAGCCGTTCATGGCGAGCTCGAGCTCCAGCTCCCGCAGCCGCGGCGGCCGCAAGAACCAGGCGCAGCTTTCGGAAGAAGCGCTGACGCTCAAGGAAACCGGCAAGACCACCGCTTAGGCCGGTCGAGCCGATCGATCAAAGGGCGCTCCCGTCGGGGCGCCCTTTTTCACGCGGCTAGGAAATCCGCGATCGCCTCGCCGAACTCCGGCTTGGTCACCGAGCTCATGTGCGTTCCAGGCACCTCCTCGAACAACGCATTGGGAAGGATGTTCGCAAGCTCCTCCGCCGAGCCGTTGTCGTCGTCCTGGTCCCCGCACACCACCAGCGTCGGCATGGTGAAGGCATGGAGCCATTCGATGAACGCATCCTCGAAGCTCTCGAGCAGCTGCGCGGCGGCCACGCGGTCGACGCCCTGGCTTTTCATGAACTGGATCGACAGCCAATGCGGGTCGCCGCGCTGAACCTTGTCGAACATGGCGATGGCGTCGAGAAAGAAGGTCTTGCGCCGCTTCCAGTTGCGAAGCCCTTCGAGGCCCGCGCCGCCGAGGATTGCGCGCCTCGGCCGAAGCCCCTCCCCCACGCCCTCGACGGTCGTCCGAGCTCCAAGCGAGAAACCGCCCAGGTCGAACTCGGCGAGCTCGAGACGCGCGATCACCTCGCGCAGATCGCGCGCGAGGATGCCCTTCGGATAATATTGCTCGCCGTGCGGCTTGGCGCTTTGCCCGTGCGCGCGCAGGTCCGGCATGATCACTCGAAATCCACGATCCGCGATGCGCTGCGCATGACCGAACTTGATCCAGTTCATGTTCGCGTCGGAAAAGAGGCCATGGAGGAGGATGACGGGCCGCCCCTGCCCCAGTTCGTGGTAAGCAAGCTCCACTCCGTCCGAGGCGGTCCAGAAGTGGAGGGCAGCTTCGCTCACCCCGGAAAATTCCCGGTCGCCTCGACCCACTTGTCGACGAGCTTCTGGTAGTCCTCGGTCCTTTTCTCGGGCAGGCCCTCGGTATTGAGCCAGGCCCGATGCATGCTCTCGGCGCCGAAATGGTGCTTGGGGACGAACCGCGACGGATCGTCGAAGCTCGCGACCGTCAAGTCCATGTTCTCGCTCCCGTCCTTGAAGCGAAAACCGAGCGAGGTGCCGCATTCGCGGCAGTAGGGCCGCTCGGCGATCGGCGAGCTTGCGTACCAGTCAGGCTCGCGCTCCCAGCTGACGTCGGCCTGCTTCACATTCTTGAAGGCGATCGAGACCGAACCTGTCGCCCGCTGGCACATCCGGCAGTGGCACAGGTACGCGTCGTCGTCGCTGATCGCAGCGGTGAAGCGGATGCGGCCGCAGGCGCAGCCGCCGGTCATTTGCTCGGCCATAAACGAGCTTCCTTTCCCTGGCGCTTGGAGCGTCGCCCTTTGCGCGGCTAAGGGGCCGCATGTCCAGCGCCCCAACGCCCGACGACATCGCGCGCAACGCGACCTGGCTGGTCCAGGCGCTGGACCCGAGCCAGGGCATGGCGCGCCTCATCGCGATGAACCGCGACAGCTATCGCGCCTCGAGCTTTCTCGACGACCGCATGCTTCAGTCGGCGGTCGATGCACAGATCGTGTCGTGGGGCCTGATCGAGGAAGCGGCCGGCGAAGATATGCGGTCCGATGCACGCTGGATCTTCCATATCGGCCATGTCGGCTCGACCCTCGTCTCGCGGCTGCTGGGCGAACTCGACGGCGTCCTCGCGATCCGGGAGCCGCGCATCCTGCGCGATCTCGCGCTTGCTCCGGCGGATATCCGCGGCCGCTATATCGAGCCGGTTCCAAGACTCATGTCACGAACGTTCGACGAATTCGAACTTGCGTGCGTGAAAGCGACGAGCTTTGCGAGCGAGATTGCGCCCGACCTCGTCCCCGAGGGCGAGCGCGCGCTGTTCATGTACGCGAGTCCAAGCAACTATATCGCCAGCATCCTCGCGGGCGAGAACAGCATCAAGGAACTGCATGCCCTCGCCCAGTCGCGATCCGATCGGATGAGAACCCGGGTAAGCGGTATTGAGGCGCAGCAAAGCGATCCGCATCGAGCCGCCGCCGCCTGGGCGTCCGAGATGACCTCCCTCGAAGCTGCCGCCGAGCGCATGGGGGACCGCAATATCGAATGGGCAGACTTCGACCGGATGCTCGATGACATGCCGGAAGCGATTGCTCGAACCGCCGTCCATTTCGGGTTCCGAGACGATTGCGCCACCGTCGAAGCCATCGCCAACGGGCCGCTGATGCGCCGCTATTCCAAGGCGACCGAATACGACTATTCGCCAGCGCTTCGGCGAGAGCTCATCGCCCAGGCCGCGCGGCAGCACGCCGGCGACATCGCCGACGCCCTTGCCATGCTCGACCGTGCAGCGCAGGAATCCCCTTTGCTCGCCCGAGCGCTGACCCGATCTGCTTCAGAGGCCTGAATGTACAAAGTGCTCCCGATCCTGACGGCCCAGGAGGTCGAGGAATGCCGCAAGATCGCGGCCTCGGCGCCGTTCGTCGATGGGCGCATCACCAACCCGCACAACACGGCCAAGCAGAACGAGCAGCTCCACGACCAGTCGGCCTATCAGCGCAGCGCCCAGCTGCTCCAGGCGGCGCTCGTCCGCAACGAGGAGCTGATGAACTTCGCTTTCCCGGTGAAGATCGCGCCGCCGCTCATCACCCGTTACAAGCCGGGGATGAAGTACGGCTTCCATACGGATGTCGCCTTCATGCAGCTGCCGAGCAGCGGGATGCGCTCCGACCTCAGCTGCACGATATTCCTCAACGAGCCGGAAAACTACGAGGGAGGCGCGCTTCACATAAAGCTCGGCGACGGCGACATGCGCTTCAAGCTCCGCCCGGGCGAAGCGATCGTTTATCCATCAGATACGCTGCACGCTGTCGAAGCCGTGACCGAGGGAGAGCGCCTGGTCGCGATCACGTTCATGCAGAGCCGGATCCAGGACCCCTTCCGCCGCAACCTGCTCTACAACCTCAACGAGGTCGCTGCGCTCGAAGGGCTGTCGATGAAGCCCGAGAATTTCACGACGTTGCAGCTCATCCAGAACCAGCTGCTGCGCTATTGGGGCGACAACCCTTAAGCGGCCTTCTTAAGGTGCTTCCGGCCGAGCAGCTCCGCGATCTGCACCGCGTTCAGCGCCGCGCCCTTGCGGAGGTTGTCGCTGACCACCCAAAGTGAGAGGCCGTTCTCGACGGTCGGGTCCTCGCGGATCCGGCTGACGTAGGTCGCATAATCGCCGACACATTCGACGGGCGTGATGTATCCGCCGGGCTCGCGCTTATCGACGACGAGGACGCCGGGCGCCTCGCGCAGGATTTCGCGGGCGTCGTCGGCGCTGATTTCGTTCTCGAACTCGATGTTCACCGCCTCGGAGTGGCCGACGAACACCGGCACCCGGACGCAGGTCGCGGTCAGCTTGATCGACGGATCGAGGATCTTTTTCGTCTCGACCACCAGCTTCCACTCTTCCTTGGTCGAGCCATCGTCGAGGAAGACGTCGCACTGCGGGATGACGTTGAATGCAATCTGCTTGGGGTAGACGACGGGCGTGTTGGAATCGCCAACGAAGATGTTGCGCGATTGCTCGAACAGTTCGTCCATCGCCGCTTTGCCGGTGCCGGACACGGACTGGTAGGTCGCGACCACCACGCGCCTGATTTTCGCAACATCGTGAAGCGGCTTGAGGGCCACCACGAGCTGCGCGGTCGAGCAGTTGGGGTTCGCGATGATGTTCTTCCGGGTGTAGCCGGCGATCGCGTCCGAATTCACCTCCGGCACGATCAGCGGCACGTCGGGGTCCATCCGGAACAGCGAGCTGTTGTCGATGACGGTGCAGCCGGCGGCGGCGGCTTTCGGCGCGTAAGCTTTCGACACCTCGGCCCCCGCCGCGAACAAGGCGATGTCCCATCCGCTGAAGTCGAAATGCTCGAGGTTCCTGACCTTGAGCTCCTCGCCACTGTCGCCGAAATCGATGACCGTGCCGGTCGAGCGCGACGAGGCTACGGCAGCGACGTCGTCGAGCGGGAATTGGCGCTCGGCTAGGATGTTGAAGAGCTCGCGCCCGACATTGCCCGTCGCCCCGACCACCGCGACCCGATAACCCATGAGCTCAATCTCCAGCTGGTGCGCCGCCCCTATCGCAAGCGGCGCCGCAAGGCGATATGGCTCCCCGCAATGCGCGCACAAGGGGGGAAGATGCGGCGCCACACATTGCTTACGCTCGGCCTCGTCGTCTTTCTGCTCGCAGCGCTTGCTGCCAAGTCGGTGCTTGTATCGGTGCCGCCGGTGCGGACCGCTGAGGGAGGGTTCGACGCAGAGCGCGCAAAGGCGCGATTGGCGTTCATTCTCGGCGACCAGGCGCCCCACCCCGTGGATTCGCTTGAGAACGACCGGGTCCGCGAAAGGCTGGCCGCGGCGCTTCGCCAAATCGATCTGACGCCGGTCATTCGCGATCAGGCCGTTTGCAACGACTTCCAGAAAGCCCGCCTGGTCGCCTGCGCGCGCGTGCGAAACGTGATTGCGACGCTCGGCCCGCCAACCGGCAAGGCGCTGCTGCTCAGCGCCCATTACGACAGCGTTCCGGTGGGCCCCGGCGCCTCCGACGACGGGATCGGAGTTGCGACACTGCTCGAGGTCGGCGCGATCCTTAAGGACAAGCCGCTTCACCGGCCGGTCATCCTGCTGTTCAACGAGGGCGAGGAGCTCGGGCTGCTCGGCGCAAGAGCATTTCTCGCGGACCCGCTCAGCCGGAACGTGGACAGCCTGCTCAACTTCGAGGCCCGCGGGGTAAACGGGCCTGTCACGATGTTCGAGACGAGCGAGCCGAATGGGGCTGCCATCCAGGTCTACGCAGCCTCGGTACGTCGCCCCTTCGCCAGCAGCCTGTCGACGGACGTCGCGCGTCTCATCCCCAACGACACCGATGTCACGACGTTCAAGGAACGCGGGTGGCTCACGCTCAATTCGGCGATCGTCGGCAACGAAACGCGCTACCACAGCGCCGGCGACAATCTCGAAGGGCTCGATCTTCGAAGCCTCCAGGACATGGGGAACGAGGCGCTCGCCCTCGCGTCAAACCTGTCGGAGGGCACGCCGCGAACGCAGGGCGACCGGATCTTCTTCGACATCGGCCAGCGCTTGTTCGTTCAGATGCCGCTGAACGTCGGCATAGTCTGCCTCCTGGCGCTGCTGATCGCTTTTGCTGCAATTGCCCGCGCGCGGCACGTGATCGTGCGCGGATCGGCGACGACATTGGGCATGCTGGTCGCGGGCGGCGCCTCGGCGTGGCTCGCCATCACCATCATGGAATTCGTCCGCACCGGCACATTCTGGCGAGCGCATCCTGAACTCACTTTCATGGCGATCTACGCGACGATCATCGTGGGGTCGCTCGCCGTTGGAGCGACCGCCGGGCGGCGTCTATCCACGGCGAAAGTGCGTGCAGCATTTTGGTTCGTCTTCCTGCTTCTCGGCGCCGCGTTGGCCTTGGTCGCGCCGGGAGCCATCGTCTATTTCCTGTTCCCTTCCGCGATCGTGCTTCTCGGGATGGTGATCGCCCGCTCGTGTCCTCCTGCCGAGGCCACTGGAGGAATTTGCGGCGCGATGGCCCTGTACCTTAGCTGGGGCCCGATGCTTGCAGCCCTGGAGCAATTGTTCAGCCCGGGGCCGCTCTGGGTGGTAGCACCGGTCGCCGCGATCCTCGTCGTTCCGGTTCTCATCGAGGCGCACGGCCTCATCGGCAGGTCGGGTCGCCGCGCCGTGATCGTCGGATCGAGCGCCATCGCCGCAATCGGCTGGGCGATCGCAGCGGCGGCCCCGGCCTATTCGCAGGATCACCAGCAGCGGTTCACCATCGAGCACGTGACCGAGTTCCCGCTGGGCCGGAGCTCGTGGTCGATCGTCAACGACGGGGCGCTCCTGCCCCCGGCCTACGCGCGCTGGGGGAAATGGCGCTTCGGAAAGCGCGATTTCTCCGAACGGCGGCGCTGGCTTGCCGATGCTCCCCCGTCGTCGGGCATCGAGCCGCCCCAGATCGAGCTGCTGGGATCGGAGCGCTATGGCAACGAGCGGACGATCAAATTGCGCCTCCGCGCCAACGGATCCGAGCGGATCTCCCTCATCGCTCCCGAGGAAGCCCACATCCGAAGCGCGGGAGTCGCAGGCTTCGTCCGGCCGATCGGAAGCAGCGACTCCGACGGCAAGTTCACCATCGCATGCGCAGGCCGGAGCTGCGACGGGATGGAGCTGACGATCGATCTTTTGAGCGCGGAGCCGGTTCGCTTCACACTCGCCGGCGCTCGCAACGGCCTCCCTACGAGCGCCGCCGGACTCGTCGCCGCTCGCCCTCGTTTCGCCCGGCCTCAATATGTCCCCGATCAGACGCTCGCCGTTTCGCATTTGAGGCTCTGACCGACTCGGACTGACTGTGCTATGGGCTGCCTCAGGCGCCCGGCGCCTCGTGACGCCGGACGGCACCCGAGTTCGAAGGAGGTGTCATGGCGACCGTTGCCCCGCGTACACCGGCGAAAGCGAAGCCGATTCCCATTCGCACGATCACCGACGACGACCTGCGCTGGTCGCTTCGGCAGGGATGGGAGGATTTCCGCGACCTTCGCGGCGACCTCGTCTTCGCGGGGCTCATCTACACGCTGATCGGCCTCGCCGCAGTAGTCATGACCACTAGCCGCCCGCTGGTGCCGTTCTTCTTTCCGGTCGTCGCCGGGGTAGCGCTGCTGGGCCCGGTCGCGGCGGTGGGCTTCTACGAGCTCGCCCGGCGGCGCGAATCCGGCCACGAGGTTCACTGGTTCAACTTCCTCGACGTCCGCAAGCGTCCCTCGGTCGATGACATGGGGATGGTCGCGGGCCTTCTCCTGCTCATCTTCGTCGGATGGCTGGTCGCCGCCGGCGTCCTCTACGCGCTGCTGTTCGGCTGGGCGACGCCGACCTCGATCGGCGGCTTCCTCTCGGCGGTCTTCACGACTCCGCGCGGATGGGCGCTGATCGTCGGCGGAGCGGTCGTCGGCGTCATCTTCGGCTGGTTCGTCCTTTCACTCAGCGTCGTCTCGCTGCCGATGCTAGTCGACTGCGACGTCAGCGCGGCCGAGGCGGTGTCGGCTTCCTGGCGCGCGAGCCACGCCAACAAGAGCGAGATGATTCGTTGGGGCATCGTCGTGACGGCGCTGCTCGTGCTTGGATCGATCCCGCTGTTCGTCGGCCTCGCCTTCGTCCTGCCGTGGCTCGGCTATTCGACCTGGCATCTCTACACGCGCCTGATCGACCGCGAGGCGATCCCCGCACGGCAGCGGCGCAGCGACTAGTCGGCCTTGCCGAGCACCTTTTGGCCAAAGAAGCGCATGATGGTCGTCCACACGTGGGTCTGCGGCCCCTCGCCCGCGACCGCGTGGGTCGCGCCGGGATAAACCATCATCTCGAACGGCCGCTTGGCCTGCTGCAGCCGCGCGTAAAGCTCGGTCGAGTTCTGGAACACCACATTGTCGTCCGACATGCCGTGAACGAGCAGCAGCGGGTCGCGGATCTTCACGGCGTCATCCAGCGCATTCGACGTCTGATAGGGCTTTGAATCGACCGAAGGGTTGCCGAGATAGCGCTCGGTGTACGCGGTGTCGTACAGTTCCCACCTGGTGACTGGCGCTACCGCTGCGCCGGCGGCAAACACGCCTGGTGCTTTCTCGAGCAGCTTCAAGGTCATGTAGCCGCCATAGGACCAGCCCATGACGGCGATTTTCGAGGGGTCGACGAACGGCTGGCCCTTGAGCCATTCGATACCGGCGAGCTGGTCCTTGACCTCGGCATCGCCCATGTCGCGGTAGATTGCATTCTCGAACTTCGTGCCGCGGCGGTTGGTGCCGCGATTGTCGATCGTGAATACGATCCAGCCGCGGTCGACGAGTGCCTCGTGGAGCGGCAGCGACTTGTACCATTCGTCCGTAACCTGCTGGCCGTGCGGGCCGCCGTAGACGTAGAAAAAGACGGGATAGCGCTTGCCGGGGTCCAACTTTGGGGTGAGCATCCGGTAAAAGAGCTTCGACCCGTCCGGCCCGGTGAGGCTGCCGAAGGTTGGGACCCGATGGCTGCCGAGGTAGGGCGCATAAGGGTGCGCGGCATCGAGCGCGTTCTGCTCGACCCAGGCGAGCCGCTTGCCGTTGGCATCGGCAAGGTAGGTCTGCGGCGGCTGCGAGGGGTTCGACCGGCTGACCAGCGCATGCGTCGCGCCCTTGTCCATCACCGCATTGTTGTACCAGCCGCGTTCGGTCACGCGCACCGGCGCCGCCGGACGGGCATAGCTCACCCAGTAGAGCTGCTGCTCGATCGGCGTTTCCACCGTCCC
>Ga0070681_10008315_pt1 | contig 10163 bp, 9 predicted proteins | sample KBSC83BmetaG_FD_65650 | JGI IMG/M metagenome (GOLD analysis project Ga0070681, IMG submission 65650) | Corn rhizosphere microbial communities from Kellogg Biological Station, Michigan, USA - KBS C8-3B metaG | ecosystem: Host-associated > Plants > Roots > Rhizosphere | place: USA: Michigan...
GACAGTCCACCCGCTGACACGCTATGTGCGATCATCTAATATATTGAAATAGCATGCGAAAAGGCCGGGAGAGATGGCATCGGAACTCGAGGTTTTCGTGCTGGTAGCTGAGAGCGGCGGATTCGCCAGTGCGGCGCGCCGACTGCGCCTGACGCCGTCGGCCATCAGCCGGCGGGTCGCCCTACTCGAAGACCGGCTCGGCGTTCAGTTGCTCTCCCGAACCACGCGCAGGGTCGAACTCACTGCGGTGGGAGAGGCGTATTTTCAGCGGATCAAGCCGCTGTTGTCGGCCATCACTGCGGCCTCAGACGATCTGCAGCAGTTTTCCCCGATTCCTGTCGGCCAACTCGTGATCAGCGCGCCGGCCGCACTGCTCGAACGGAAGCTGGTTGGCTTCGTTAGCGAATATCTCGAGATCAATTCCCAAATGCGCGTCGAACTTGTTCCGTCCGAACTAGGCTCGAACGTCGATTACGATTTTTTGGTGCAGTCGCTTCCATCGTCAGACAAAAACAAGGCATCGATCAAGCTGGCCGAAAACTGCTGGACTGTGTGTGCTTCACCAAGTTATCTTGAAAGGAACGGCGTGCCCGAGCATCCGCGCGATCTGCAGGCACACAGCTGTCTCATCATCGGAACGCATCCCCACTGGCAGTTCATCGTTGAAGAACGTGAGCTGAACGTCGTACCGCCGGCCCGCTTCATAAGTTTTGGCAGCGCTGTCTATCAGGCTGTGATCGGCGGCTTCGGCATAGCGCGGCTGGCCGCCTTCCTCGTCAGCGACGACCTCAAATCGGGTCGTCTGGTCAAACTGCTTGACGGCTATTCCGACACACGGGAGCGCAACCTCTATCTGATCGCGGACGGCGAGAAGATCGCTCTGGCGAAATACGCGGGCTTCGCGGATTTCATAAAGACAAAATTCGCCGGCGGCTTTTGACCACATTGGCGTTTCGGTCAGAGCACCGGGCGTTGCTCGGAAACTGCGGGACGAGCGCTGGTCGGGCTGAGACCGCGGAGGAAATCATCGAGCAGACTATTGTATTCGTCACTGCGGGTTTCCGGCAGAAAGTGGCCACCGTGATCGAGTTCGACGTATTTCGAATTCGGAATCTGTTGCGCGACCTCTTGGGACATGTATTGCGGAATCAGACAGTCGTCGCGGGCGGCCACGACCAGCGTCGGGACCTTAATCCTTCCCGTGGCGTGCGAGACGTCGGCTTCAAGGATCGCATCGATACGCGCGATCGTGATGTCAGAATCGACGGGTCCGCCGTTGTCAAATGCGTTATCATGACTTTCGGCGTAGGCCGGCGGATAGCGGAAGAATATGCCGGCCTTATGAAACAGATCGGTCGCGCCGATCTCCAGCAGGGAGCGGCGAAACTCGAATACACGACGAAAATAGTTGCTCGGTCGCGACCATGTCGACGAGATTAGCATGCCAGTGACTCGCTCGGCAGTTCTTCCCACCAGCGCTTGCGCGATGACGCCGCCTGTCGAATGGCCCACGAGCGTGGCGGCATCGATCTGCGCGGCATCCATGACGGTCTGCACATCGTCCGTCATCTGTTCCATCGAATACGGCTGGCGGCTACGTTCGCTCGCGCCTGCGCCACGCTGATCGATGGTGATGACCCGAAACGCCTGCTTGAAAAAATCGAGCTGACAATTCCAGAATGAGCCAACGCCTCCGAAACCGGGAATAAATAATATCGGATGGCCCTGTCCAACGTCTCTGTAGAACAGCGCGTCGTTAGAACCAGCATAGGGCATGTCGTTTCCGATCTCGGCACGTGGACCAAATGACGCATGACGCGTAATACAGGTTAAGACGAGCGATAAGCGTCAAAAAATTCATCAATGCTCGTGACGACATTCGCCACGTCAAGGAGTTATTGCGCCGCTCGGAACGTGCAATGTACAGCGTTTGAGCGCCTCGAGCCCAGCCGGTCGGCAGGAGATTGGTGAAGGGATGAATTTTTCGCATTCATCTTCGTGAGTTTTTTCTATGTTGCGACTTAAGTATTGCTTTCCGGTAGTTTCAGGTGGTGTATCCGATATTTGAGCCGGCTTTGGAAATCATTTGGAGTTCTGTTATGCGCGTTCGATTGTCTCCCTTGTTGTGCGCTGCTGTCTCCCTTGCGGCGATGTCATCATTACTTGCCCCCACACACGCCAACGCGGACATGGTTTTCAAGATCGGCTTTATGGCTCCGCTGTCGGGGCCGTTCGCTGCGCTCGGTGATAGCATCGATCGTGGGGCCCAGCTTTACGAAAAAGTGCACGGCAAGGATCTGCCGGCGGGGGCCAGTGTCCAGGTAATCCGCCGGGACGATGCCGGTGTTCCTGACAATACGCGCCGCATTGCTCAAGAGCTGATCGTCCGTGACGGCGTCAGGATCATCACCGGCATCGCGCTGTCCCCTCAGGGTTTCGCGCTTGCCAAGATCGCCACGGAAGCCAAGGTTCCGGTCGCCTTGATGAATGCGACGACGTCGAGCCTAACACGGTCATCGCCGTATTTCGTTCGTTTCTCTTACACGCAGTGGCAAACGGCCTATCCGATGGGCGTGTGGGCGGCCACGCACGGTATCAAGACTGCGGCGAGCCTCGTCGCGGACTACGCCGCCGGCGTCGATTCCGAGACGGCGTTCAAGAAAGGTTTTGAGGATAACGGCGGCAAGGTCGTCGGCGCGAGCCGAGCGCCTGCGGTGACGACCGACTATCTGCCCTTCATGGAGCGCATCAAAGCCGAGAAGCCGGAAGCCGTTTTCGTGTTCGTCAACGGCGGCCGCATGCCATCGGTTGCCAAAGCCTTCAATGACGCGGGGCTGAAGGAGGCGGGCGTTAAGCTGATCGCGCCTGGAGACAACGCGCTGGATGACGAACTACCAAAAATGCCGCCGGATGTGGCCGGCCTCATCGCGGCAGCGACCTACACTGCAAGCAATCCGAACCCGGGCAATGTTGAATTCGTCAAGGCGTGGAAGGCGGAATATGGCGAGGACTCCTCTCCGAACGTCACGGCGGTCTCGGGATGGGATACCATGTCGGCCATTTACGATGCGGTCCGGAAGCTTGGTCCCGGCGCCGACAAGGAGGCTGTTCTCCAGTTCCTGACTAACTGGAAGGCGACGAGCAGCCCGCGCGGCGAGATTCATATCGACCCGAAAACCCGCGACATCGTTCAGCCGATCGAACTGAATAAGGTCGAGATCGTCAAGGGCAAGGCGGCCAACGTGACCTTCGACCGGTTGCCTCCGGCCGGCGATCCGTGGAAGACGTTCAATCCAGAGTAAGCAGGGCCTTACAGCCGGGCAGTTACATAGTCATCGTTTGGTTAATCAGGGTGGTTCGTCGTTAGGGCTGCTGCAAACGTGTCTGACCTTCTTCTTAGCATCCTCTTCACGGGAACGGCCTACGCGATGGTCCTCTACGTGATTTCGGTCGGTCTTTCGATCACGATGGGCCTTCTTGGAATCGCCAACCTTGCTCACGGCGCCTTTGCGATGGCAGGCGGCTATCTGCTTATTACGCTGCTGAGCCGGCTGTCGCTACCGTTCGGCGTCGCCCTCGCATCCGCTGCGCTGATCGTGGCTGCCGCGAGCATCGTTCTCGAGCGTTTGCTGTATGCGCGGGTCTACAAGGCCGGCGAGTTCGATCAGGTGCTGCTCAGCGTGGGGCTGATTTTTGTTGCGTCAGCGATCGCGCAGTACGTGTACGGACCGATTCCGGTGACCGTGCCCGTTCCGAAGCAGTTGACTGGGCAAATCGATTTCGGTCCGCGGTCGTTTCCAGTTTACCGGGTTTTCCTGATCGGAACGGGCGTGGCGATCTTCGTAGCGCTGCTTCTCGTGATTGAACGGACGAGCGTCGGCATGCGCATCCGGGCGACCGTCGACAATCGCGCGATGGCAGAGGCAGTCGGCATCAACACCAAGACCCTGTTCTCGGTTGTGTTCGCGGCGGGCAGCGCGCTGGCGGCGGTCGGCGGGGGACTCGGCGGCGACATGATCGCGCTCACACCTGGCTATCCGCTCGAAAATCTGGCCTATTTCCTAATCGTCGTCTCGATCGGCGGATTGGGAACTGTGGGCGGACCATTCGTGGCGGCGCTGCTGCTCGGCATCGGCGACAGCGCCTGCAAAATTGTCGCACCACAATTCGGCGCCTTCTTCATCTACCTCTCGCTGTTCGGCTTCCTGCTGTTGCGTCCCGGCGGTCTCATGAACCGCGTTCAGGAACAGTGATATGGATTCGCGAAAGGCGCAGGCTGCCGCGTTCACCGTAGGGTCCGACTCGTTCAAGGCATGGGAAGTGCTCCCTTGGGTTGCCTTCGCCGTCACCTGGTTTCTGCTGCCGACCTATCTGCCATTCGCAGCCCAGATCATCGTGATGATCCTGTTTGCACTCTCCTACGATTTGGTCGTGGGCTACGCTGGCATCGTCATTCTGGGCCACACCGCGTTCTATGGCGTTGGGGCCTACACGGCAGGTCTACTTGCGGTGAACGGATGGCACGAGCCGATCAGTGGTCTTGTTGCCGGGGGCTTCAGTGCCGGGCTGGTAGGCTTTGTGGCGGGCGTCGTGATCCTCCGCACGCGCGGACTGACGTTATTGATGCTGGGTCTTGCGCTGACGCTGCTGTTCGGCGAACTGGCCAACCGCTTTGCGGGTATAACCGGCGGCCACGACGGGCTTCAAGGCATCGAGATAGCGCCGATCTTCGGCCGTTTTGAATTCGATATGTTTGGTCATGTCGCCTTTCTCTATAGCGTCGCCGTGCTGTTTCTGGCGTGGCTGTTCGTGCGCACGCTGGTCTACTCGCCGTTTGGCCGATCGCTCGTCGGCATCCGGCTGAACGAGGTCCGAATGCAGGCCATCGGCGTGCCGGTAAGGACTCGCAAGCTGATTGCCTTCGCCGTCAGCGCTGCGCTGGCGGGAATTGCGGGCGGCCTCTCCACTCAGATCACGCAATTCGTATCGCTGTCCGTGTTCGGATTGGAGATGGCGGGCGCCGTCCTGATCGTCCTAGTGATGGGAGGCCGCGGCCGTCTCTACGGGGCGTTCGTTGGCGCCGCCACTTACATGATCCTGCAGGACGTGCTGGCCAAGGACGATCCCGTTTTCTGGCTGTTCTGGATCGGACTGATACTTATCGCCGTGGTGCTATTCGCGCCTGGCGGATTGCTCGGTCTGATCGAACGGATTGCAAGTCTGTGGCGACCGACCTCGAAAATGGTCGACGTGCGGCGGCCGGCTAAGATCGAATACAAAAAGGCGGGGCAATGACGGATTCGATTGCCCTGCGCACGCGCGAGCTAACGAAGTCGTTTAGCAGCACGACCGTGGTGTCCAATGTGGATTTTGAACTGAAGGTTGGTGCGCGCCAGGCGTTGATCGGTCCGAACGGTGCCGGCAAGACCACGCTGATCAACCTTCTGACCGGAAATCTCGTGCCGACCAAGGGAAGCGTGTGGATCAGTGATCGTGACGTAACGCAGCTGCCATCGCATCGGCGAGTGAAAGCCGGTTTGGCGCGGACTTTCCAGATCAATCAGTTGCTGCGCGAACTCAGCGTCATCGAACACGTCCAGCTCGCAGTCGCCGAACGTTTGGGGTTTGGCTCGATCATGCTTGGTGGCCGGCGAACGAGACGGGAGACCGCTGAGCAGGCGTATGATATTCTAGAGAGCCTAAAGCTCGAAGATGCGGCTGTTTCTCCGATCGCGCGGCTCTCGTATGGACGGCAGCGGCTTGTCGAGGTCGCGATCGCACTTGCCTTGCAGCCGACGGTCCTGTTGCTCGACGAACCGGCTGCGGGCGTTCCGCCCGCAGATTCTCATGCTATTTTTGAGTTGATCGAGCGCCTGCCGTCGAACGTCTCGGTGCTGTTCATCGAGCACGACATGAAGCTGGTCGCGCGATTTGCGCAGCGGATCAGCGTCCTGGTCGCGGGACAGATCATGGTCGAAGGAACGCCTCAGGACATCGCATCGAACAGTTTTGTCCGGGATATCTACCTGGGGCATCGCCACCATGGCTGAGGCGGGCAAGAGTAAGGGCATTTCGTCGCTCGTTTGCGAACGCGTAAGTGCAGGCTGGGGCGGGACCCAAGTCATTACCGATATTTCGTTCGAACTCCCGGCAGGGGAAATTTTGGCCGTGCTCGGACGTAATGGCGTCGGCAAGACGACTTTGCTATCGACGATCGCGGGTCGCGCCGACCTCAGGAGCGGTGAGATCAGGCTTGCGGAGGCGTCGATCGGTACTCTGCCTCCCTATTCCCGCGCCTCGCGCGGCATTGGTCTGGTTCCACAGGAACGCGAAATATTTCCATCGCTGAGCGTTGAGGAAAATCTGCTGGTGGCCGCCCGTTCCCGCGGTGCCCATGCCAATGAATGGACTCTCTCAAAGGTCTTCGATCTATTTCCACGGTTGAAGGAGCGCCGCCGCGTCGGCGGGACCAAGCTGTCAGGCGGCGAACAGCAGATGCTTGCGATCGGTCGCGCCCTGATGGGCAATCCCTCGGTTCTCCTCATGGACGAACCGATGGAAGGGCTGGCGCCCGTGATCGTCGATCTGATCGTCAGCGCGATGAAGCGCATCCGTACGGACTCTGGCATCACCATTCTGCTCGTCGAGCAGCACCTGGATATCGCGCTCGAATTCACCAACCGGCTGCTGGTGCTGGATCGCGGATCGATCATTTTCGACGCGTCCGATGGCAGACACGTAATCGACAGGACTTTCGTCGAAGGGTTAATCGGGGTCGACGTGATGGCGTAGACGGCATTGCATGTCTGCGCCGATCGAAATACCGGAAGCAAGAAGTTCGCTTCACAGGAGGCCACAGGAATGAAGAGCAGCTTGGTCGAAAACCCCGTTCTGCCGAACGGCGACGAAGATCTTGCGACTATGTGCCGGCGTGCGCTGAAGGACGAGGTTCTTCTCCGAAAGATGCTAACGGAAGCGGACGCGGTACCGCAGGCAATCCTATGCGCGCAACTGACCGGGGATGAATCGATCCTGCAGAAGACCGCTCCTTTCATCGACGGCGGCTGGAGTCATATGGAGAGAATTCCGGCCGATCTGCGCGGCGAAATTCGCGAGGCGTTGATCGCTGCACTGAAGGCTGCTGCGGCCGGCCGGCAGAGCGGGAAGGCGCTCACCGAGGACAAGCTGGCACGCCTGCTTAGCTACGGCGTCAATCATCTTGTGCCGGACGACTATGGCCAGATGTTCGTGGAGGAAGCCGCACCGTGGCTTGGCAGGACACGAACCGCCGGCTGGCGTCGCCGCCCTTCGGCCGATGTCCTCGCCGATTTTCCGGTCCTGATTGCCGGCGCGGGTGCGTCCGGCTTGTGCATGGCGGTGATGCTGAAGAAGGCAGGCGTTCCTTTCAAGATTATCGAACGGAACGACGAGGTCGGTGGAACCTGGTACGAGAACCATTATCCCGGCGCTGGTGTCGACATCCCGAACCATGTCTACTCTTTCTCTTTCGAGCCTAAGCCAGACTGGAATCGCGTGTTCGGGCTGCGGAACGAACTGCTGGGCTACCTGAAAGATATCGCCAGCAAATACGATCTTCGCCAACACATCATCTTCAACAGTGAGGTAGTCGAAGCCGTCCATGACAGCACCAATGCGCGCTGGCGGGTGACGGTCAGGAATACGGCGGGCGACGTCGAAGTGCTTGCCGCAAAGATCTTCGTGCCTAGCGTGGGTTCTCTGAATCGCCCGGCCATGCCGAAAGTACCGGGTCTCGACAGCTTCAAGGGTCCGATGTTTCACACTGCGCGCTGGGATCACAGTGTGAATGTCGCCGGCAAGCGCGTGGCAATCGTCGGCACTGGCGCCAGCAGCGTACAGGTCGGCCCAACCATCGCCCCGGATGTCGCCAGGCTGGTGATCTTCCAACGCTCACCGGGCTGGGTCGGTCTCAACCAGAGCTACCACACCGTATTCTCGCCAGGCATGCAGTGGGCGAACGCGAACATTCCCTACTTCTATATGTGGGTGCGCTTTTTGCTGTTCTGGGCGAGCGGCGATGTCAATCACGCGCTAGTGCAGCGAGATCCGACCTGGGACAAACCGCATTTGTCGCTGAATGCGCGCAGCCATGCAGTTCGGGAGAACATGATTCGCTATATGGAGTCCGAGCTCGCGGATCGTCCCGACCTGCTCGCCAAAGTGGTGCCAAGCTATCCGCCGTGGGGCAAACGCATGCTGCGTGACAACGGCTGGTTCAAGATGCTGCAGCGGTACAACGTCGAGCTGATCAACTCGGGCGTCACCAGGGTCGAGCCGGATGCCATCGTTGATGCGGATGGCAAGCGCTATCCGGTCGACATCATCATCATGGCGACTGGGTTCAAACCGAACGAGGTGCTGGCGCCGATGCACATCGTCGGACGTTCGGGACAGGCGATCAATGATGTCTGGAAGGCCGAAGGTGCCCGCGCATACTTAGGCATGACTGTTCCCGACTTCCCGAACATGTTCATTCTTGGCGGACCGAACACCGGACTCTCGCATGGCGGCGGCATCTTCTTTTATATCGAGCTGCAGGTACGCTACATCATGCAGTGCCTGCGCGAAATGATCGAGCGCAACAAGTCCACCATGGAAGTGCGCCAGACGCTCCACGACGAATACAACCGTCGCGTCGACGAGATGCATGCGCGGATGGTCTGGACCCATCCAGACGTCAGCAACTGGTACAGGAACGAACAGGGCCGCGTCGTGGGGCTTTCGCCATGGCGGATCGTCGATTTCTGGAAAATGACGCTGGCAATGAATCCGGACGACTTTGTGCTGGACGATGCTTGATGTTTGAAATGCCGGCCACAGGATGGAAAGCAAAAAGAGGTGTGTAATGATCGTACTCAATCATAACGAACAACCGACTGAAAAATGGCGCGATGGCGTGATGACGCGGATGCTGATGTCAATTCAGCTGGGCGGGCGCCAATTATGCATCTTTGAGCAGTACTGCGACTACAATCTAGGTGCGCCGATTCATGTGCACGCCGTGGAGGAGGTGCTCGAGGTCATCGATGGTCGGGCCGAGATCACGCTCGGTAGCGAAGCCGCCATCGTAACAGCTAATCAGTCGGTGCTGATACCGGCGGGAATGCGGCACGGATTCAGGAACCTCGACCAGACGATCCTGCATGTCCGCGCGACCCTTGCTGAACCGATCTTCGAGGCGTCTTACGACAACAAGAATGAAATCTCTCGCCGTTGGAGTCCGACCGGATAGGGTGAGACCAGTCTTCCGAAGAGAACTACAATCAGCCCGTCGGAAGGACGTGGTAGACCGAACAATAGCGATTGATCTCGCTTGTTGATCAGCGGTTTGCTCAGGATAAGTTGTTAGTCCTGCATGAGCTGCAGCCTATTCTTGCGTGAGATGTAACGGGAGATTGACACATTATATATGGCTCACGCCAAAGAGACATCACGACAACTTCAACCCATATGATAAAAAGCTCTCCCCACATGTCCGATCTCGCTTATGCTTCCGCAACCTAACTGCTTCAACTTATGGATCGACGTGAGTTGACGTCGAGACAATTGCTCGAATTTTATCTCGATCGTGTTGGAAAATTTATTCGAGATATTAACGCGATCGTCTATTTCGAAATTGATGCTGCCATGGATAGAGCCGATCGTGCCGATAAAGCTCGCGCGGCGGGAGAGCGATGGGGAGTCTTGCACGGCCTTCCGATGACCGTAAAAGAGACAAATCATGTAGCAGGGTGGCCTACAACCTATGGCGATCCTGTCCCTGTCGGAAACCTAATTCGGCCTGGCAAGTGAAGCCGAATCGCGCAATGTTTCTATGTTATGAAAGAAGCTTGCAGCCTGATCTGGTCGGCGCCGGTATTATTGTTCCGATCGCGGGCCTCGTTGGCAGCCGAGATCCTGGTCCTTCGACATCAGATTAACATACTGAGACGGCATTCGCCCAAGAGGCAGACGTCCAGCGCCATGGACCGCTTGATCTTTGCCGGGCTGTATCGATTGGCGCCAACAGTCCTAAACGCTCTGGCGGTTTTGAAGCCAGATACCGTTATAAAGTGGCACCGCGCCGGGTTCAGATCGTACTGGCGCTGGAGGTCACGACGTCGTGGTGGCCGACCAAACTTATC
>Ga0070681_10008317_pt1 | contig 10163 bp, 9 predicted proteins | sample KBSC83BmetaG_FD_65650 | JGI IMG/M metagenome (GOLD analysis project Ga0070681, IMG submission 65650) | Corn rhizosphere microbial communities from Kellogg Biological Station, Michigan, USA - KBS C8-3B metaG | ecosystem: Host-associated > Plants > Roots > Rhizosphere | place: USA: Michigan...
AGCTCGGTCAGCGCCGTCAGGCCGGTGCACAGGGACGAGCCCATGCCGGAGGCCCAGTCGTCATTGACGACGACCACCGCGTCAACGAGATCTGCCGCACGCGCGACCTCTGCCGCCGCCGCGCCGAGCACGACGACGACGGGTGTGCAGCCCGCCTCGCGCAGTGCCCGCGCGGCACGCTCGACCAGCAGCTCGCCCTCGAACCGCACGAGCGCCTTGGGTCCGCCGAACCGGCGGCCCTCTCCGGCCGCGAGCACGAGCCCCGCAACCGTCATGCCGTGACGTGTCCCTCGTGGTGGATCGTTCCCTCGGTGTCGCCGAGCGGACGGCCGGTGCCACCCCAACGCAAGCCGATGATCTCGGCCGCGATCGAGACGGCCGTCTCCTCCGGAGTGCGCGCACCGAGGTCCAGACCGATCGGTGACCGCAGCCGGGACAGGTCGTCCTCGGACATCCCCAGCTCGCGCAGCCGGGCGAGACGGTCCTCGTGCGTGCGCCGCGAGCCCATCGCACCGATGTAGGCCGCCGGCGTCCGCAGCGCGACCTCGAGCAACGGCACGTCGAACTTCGGGTCGTGGGTGAGGACGGTGATGACTGTTCGCTCGTCGACCGTCGTCGAGGACAGGTAGCGATGCGGCCAATCGCAGACCACTTCGTCCGCATCCGGGAACCGTCGTTCGGTCGCGAACACGGGGCGGGCGTCGCACACGGTCACGCGGTAGCCGAGGTACTTCCCGATCCGCGCGACAGCCGCGGCGAAGTCGATCGCGCCGAAGACCAGCATCCGCGGCGGTGGAGCGAACGACTCGATGAAGACAGCGACCTCGTCCTGGCGTCGTTCGCCGTTCGGTCCGTAGTGGCGGATCCCGGTCTGGCCCTGCGCGAGCATGCCGCGGGCGTCGTCGACGACAGCCGCGTCGAGCCCTTCGGCACCGAGCGTGCTGTCGGTGCGGTCCGCCCACACGGCGACCTGCGCAGCGATCGGGGCGTCGCCGCTGATGACCGTCGCGAGCGCGACCGGCTCCTCACGACCCACCGACTCGGCGACGACGTCGAAGGTCGGCATCCGCCGGCGGTCGACCGGCCGGACGAGGATGTCGAGGATGCCGCCGCAGGTGAGGCCCACCGCGAACGCGTCTTCGTCGCTGATGCCGTAGGTCTGCAGCACCGGTTGCCCGGTCTGGAGCACCTCGGTCGACAGCTCGTAGACCGCGCCCTCGACGCATCCGCCGGAGACGCTGCCGATGGCTTCGCCCTCGGAGCTGACAGCCATCGACGCCCCGGGCTGCCGCGGGGCGCTGCCGCGCACTCCGACGACCGTCGCCAGGGCGAAGGTCGTGTCGGCGTTCCACCACTGGCGGAGCTGGGCGAGCACGTCACGCATGGGCGAGCCTCCTCGGTGGGACGACCGGCCGGTTTCGTCCCGACGCTTCCGGATCACGTGCGCCGGCGACGATCGCCGCGAGCCGCTCCAGCGCGGCCAGGCTGTGTCCGGACACGAGCTCGTCAACATGCGGAAGCGCCGCTGCCATCCCACCGGCGACCGGGGTGAATCCCGCCCGGCCGGCCCTCGGGTTGCTCCAGACGACGCGGTGAGCCAGCCGATGCAGCCGGGCCATCTGGTCGCCGAGGAGCGACGGGTCGCCGCGTTCCCACCCGTCGGACAGCACCACGACCACCGCGCCGCGGGCCATCCCGCGCTGCCCCCACTCGTCGAGGAAGCGCTTCACCAGGTCGCCGAGTCGCGTGCCGCCGGACCAGTCCGGCACCGCCTCGGCGATCTCGCGCAGCGCGACGTCCGCGTCGCGATGTCGCAGCTCCCGGGTGACCCTCGTCAACCGCGTGCCCACGGTGAAGACCTCGGTCGAAGGGCCTCTCATCCGGTGGCTCGCAGCGTGCGCGAACCGCAACAACGCATCGGCGTACGACGACATCGATCCGCTGACATCGACGAGCAGCACGACCCGGCGCGGCTGCAACCGACGCACTCGTGTCGCGATCTCGACCGGCTCGCCGCCGCTGCGCAGAAGCTCCTGCAGAGTGCGTCTGCGGTCGACGATCGAGCCGCGCCCTGGCGTCGTACGACGTGTCCGGCGCACCTCGCCCGGCAGCGCGAACGCCGCCAACAACCGCGCGAGCACCAACCTGTCCGATCCGCTCAGCGACGCGATGTCGCGATGCCGCAGGATCTCGACCCGGCTCGCCGCCGCGGGCACCGCGCTCGACTCACCGTTCTCGTCGAGCACAGGGCTGCTGTCGTCGGCGGGTGACATCGACACCAGCTTCAACTGCGCGGCTGCGACCGCGGGCTGGCGGACCAGGGCCGCCGGCCGGTCGCCGAAGTAGGCGGCGAACACGCGGTCGTAGCGCCGCACGTCGTCAGCACTCGAGCACAGCGTGAGCCGGCCGGCCCAGTAGACGTCCGCGCGGGCAGCCGGGTCGAGCAGCGCCAGCGCGGCCATGAGTGCGTGCACCCGGTCCGGGCTCGCGTCGACGCCCGCGGCGCGCAGCGTGCGAGCCAGCCCGACGACGGTGTCGGTGCTGTCGCTGCGCAGGTCAGGCGCCACCGACCGCCTCCGCGAGCAGATCCGGCAGTCCGCCGCGGGCTACCCGGTCGTGGTCCTCGCGGTACTTCAGCACCGCTCCGAGCGTCCTCGTCGCGGTGTCCGCATCGAGATGCTGGGTGCCGAGCGCCAGCAGGGCCTCGGTCCAGTCGAGCGTCTCGGCAACTCCCGGTGGCTTGAGGAGGTCTTCCGCCCGCAGCCGCTGCACGGCGGCCGTCACCTGCTGCGCGAGCCGGTCGCTTGCCGCGGGACAGCGCCGCCGCACGATGGCGACCTCTCGTTCGAACGTGGGGTGCTCGACCCAGTGATAGAGACAGCGGCGCTTGAGGGCGTCGTGCACCTCACGGGTGCGGTTGCTGGTGACGACGACGACCGGCGGCGTCTCGGCGCGGATCGTCCCCAGCTCCGGGATCGACACCGTGAAGTCGGAGAGCACCTCGAGCAGGAACGCCTCGAACTCGTCGTCCGCACGGTCGACCTCGTCGACGAGCAACACCGACGGGCTCGTCTCGATCGCCTGCAGCAGCGGGCGGGCGATCAGGAAGCGACGGCTGTAGAGCTCACCTTCCAACCGGTCGGCATCAGCCGATGCGACGTCACCATGCGCGGCAGCCTCGACCGCGCGGAGGTGCAGCAGCTGCCGGGGAAAGTCCCAGTCGTAGAGCGCCTGCGCTGCGTCGATGCCTTCGTAACACTGCAGCCGGATCAGTGGCGCCTCGAGCACCGACGCGAGCGACTGCGCGAGCGCGGTCTTGCCGACCCCGGCGTCGCCCTCGACGAACAACGGCCGGCGCATCGCCAGGGCGAGGTACGACGCCGTAGCGACGCCGTTGTCCGGCAGATAGCCGACGGCGTCGAGTGCGTCCGCCAGCTCGGCCGGCGACGCGAAAGACGGGGGCGCCATGCCCCCATCTTCCCCCGTCCGTCGAACTTGTCAGTGTCACAGCGCGCCATAGCGCACTCACGTGCTGAAAAGTCGTTGGCCCGGTGCGGTCAGCCGCAGCCTTCGTAGACGGTCATGTACCAACCCGGGATGTCCGCCGCGGCCACATCCAGGAACGTGTGGCCGACGCCCTTCTTGTGCATCCGCTTCGGGTAGTCGTGGTCGAACAGGCACGTGTAGGCGCCCATCGCATTCTTGTCGCAATGGTCGAGACGCAGGTTGACCGCCTCGCGGTGCATGTCGAGCAGCAGCAGCCGCGCGTTCGGGTTGGTCACCTGGCACAGGTCGGCAAGGTCATCCCGGTTCCATGCGTACGCGAGGTAGACCATCGCCGCCTCTGGTGTGTCGAAGTGCGGCGAGACCTCGCCGGGGCAGTCGGGCAGCGCGATCGGCTGTGGCGCGATGTAGTCGTCGCTCGCCCACGGCTTCGGCGCGTGATGCGGCATCCACGTCGGGAAGTCCGCATAGCCGAACGACGCATGGTGGCTGACGACGACCGCGCCCGGGTCGATCGCGCTCTGCGCGCTGACCTGGTTGCCGGCCTGCCCGGCGACCTCGTTGCCGCAAGCCGACAGGGCGATGGCGAGCGCCGCGACCCCGAGCGTGCTCCGCTTCATCTGTTCCGTCCCCTCGAGCGTCAGCGATGTCGACCGTTGGACTTCCGAGGGGCCAGTTGGTTACCGACTTGCCCCGTTTCGTGCGTGTTGGCCGATGCACGCGCGAACGGCGCCCCGGGTTGCCCCAACCCTGGGAATGCCCGAACCTGCGGGCATGCGCGTGCGTCTGTCAGAAGTGGGCGTGCGATCGACGGCGGCGGGAGTCGCTCTGTGCGGACTCCTCGCGGCGTGCGGCCAGGCGACCTTGACCACTCCTCCCGCGGACGGTCAGCGCAGTCAGTTGTCGACCTCGCGCGGCCCGTCCGCAGCGGCCAACCGACACGCTGCCCAGCGCGAGGCCTTGCGCCTGCTCTCGCTCGCCAGGGTGCCGCCAGGCGCGGTGGCGGTGTCGTCGCATCCGTTATCGCTCGACGGCCCGGTACTGGGCATGACCGCGGCGTCGTCGCTCGTCGACCGCACGCGCTTCTGGCGGGTGCCGACCGGGCTCGACGCCACCATCGCGTGGTTCCGGGCGCACCCGCCCCGCGGGCTCAAGCCGTCCGGCTCCAGCTCGGGCGGGGGACCGGCGTACCAAGGGCAGCCCGCCTACCTGATGGTCGGTGTCGGTTACTCCGAGCCGGACCGCCAGGGCATCCAGGACCTCGAGCTCGCCATCGGCGTCGCGACCCTGCCCGGGGGCGGCTCGGCGATTCGCGCGGACGGCATGGCGATCTGGCTCGATCCGCGACCGATCCGCGACGACGGCCCCGGCCGGCGGATGCGGGTCACTGTCGCCGAAGGTTGCCCGGCGCGCGACACCCGAGCAGTCGGTGTCCGTTCGCCCGCAGGCCGCGCGCCGGACCTCGACACCCGACTACTGCCGGCTGCCACACCGACGGCAGCAGCCGTCTGCGACTTCTCCGGCATGAACGGCCACCCCGCGAACGGGTTGGTTCGCAGCCGGCTGCTCGATCAGACCAGCGCGCGGAAGCTTGCCAGGGCCGTCGGCGCTCTGGCCTTGGGTCATCCGCTCGGCGAGGTCTTTCATTGTCCGTTCGCCGACGGCACTGCGTCAGTCCTCGCTTTCTCCTACCAGGGCCGCCCGGACGTCGATCTCTGGATGGATCGCAACGGATGCGCCTACGTGAGCAACGGCCGGATCATGACGCGAGTCGGCAACCTCGCGACCGCAGTGATGTCAGGCGGGCGGGCCGTGGCCTAGAGACCGAGCGTCGCGCTCTGCAGCTTCTCTACGGCACTCGTGCTGCCCATCAGGTCGACCTTCGCCGCGTCCTTGCGGTTGAACGCGAGCAACATCAGCTCACTCGGCCGACCGTGCACCTCGAGCCGCTCGCCGCTGCCTACCGTGACCGGATCGCCGACGGTCGGCACGAGCGTCACCTCCGCCTTCACTCGCCGGAAGGACAGTCGCGCCTGCTTCGACAGCCGACGCCACATCGTCCGCTCGAAGTCGTCCGGCATGTCCCTTGCTGACATGCCGTTGGGACGTCGTACGTCCTCGGTGTGCACGAAGTACTCGACGGTGTTGATCACGGCGTCCAGTCGACCGATCCGCAGATGGACCGGGATGTGCTGCATCCGGCGAAGGATCTCCTCGTAGCCGATCGTGCGCAGGGCGCTGGCCATGACCCGGTCGGTGTACGCCGACAACGGACCGAGCGGCAGCACACCGAGGGCAGCGTCGGGTCGCCGCTCGCGCACGTAGATGTGCGCGGCCATGTCCTTCGTCTGCCACCCCTCGCAGAGAGTCGGCGCGTCCGGACCCAGCTCGACGAGTGCGTCGACGAGCGCTGCTCGTTCGTGCTCTGCCCAGGTCACGCCGGCAGGCTACGTGCCCGCCGCCGCCATCACCGCGCGGCGGGTCAACACCCGCACGAGATGCCGCCGGTAGTCGGCCTGCCCCCCGAGGTCGCTCGGCGGGCTGGTGCCGTCGTCGGCCTTGGCCGCCGCCTCCCCGACTGCGGACGCCTCCACCGCGACGCCGGCCAGTGCCGACTCGACCGCCCGCGCACGCACCGGCGTCGGGCCCATGTTGGTCAGGCCGATCCGTGCCTCGGCGATGTCTCCGTTGCTGCGCCGCACGGCAGCAGCAACGCCCACGATCGCCCATGCCTGCGCGACGCGGTGGAACTTCTCGTAGTGGAAGCCCCACCCGTCACCGAGCTTGGGAATCCGCACCTCGACGAGCAGCTCGCCCGGGCCGATCGCGGTCTGCAGGTAGTCGCTGAAGAACTCCCCGGCACCGACGGTACGACGTCCGCCGCCGGACGACGCGATGACGAACGACGCATCCAGCGCTGCCGCAACGGCGGGCAGGTCGCCGGCCGGGTCCGCATGCGACAACGACCCACCGAAGGTTCCTCGATGTCGCACCTGGCGGTCGGCCACTGTTGCCGTCGCGAGGGCGACGAGTGGCGCGTGCTTCTGCACGACCGGATCGCCGAGCACTTCGGCGTGCGTTGTCGACGCTCCGATGACGATCGCGTCCCCGTCCTCGCGGACGCCTTTCATGTCAGCGATGCCACCCACGTCGACGAGAGTCGACGGGTAGGCCAGGCGCAGCCGAAGCAGCGGGATGAGGCTCTGCCCACCGGCGAGAACCTTTGCGTCCTCTCCCCCACCGGCCAGCGCCGATGTCGCCTCGTCGATGGATGAAACTCGCACGTAGTCGAACTCCGGAGGGATCACTTCGCACCTCCTTGCTGGAGCGCGCGCCAGACATGTTCGGGACTGCACGGCATCGGGACATCGACGACTCCGCGCGGACGCAGCGCGTCGACGACAGCGTTGACGACTGCTGGTGTCGACGCGATCGTCCCGGCCTCGCCGACGCCCTTGACGCCGAGCGGGTTGGACGTCGCCGGCGTCTCGGTGCGGTCGGTGGTGAACCGCGGCAGGTCGGCTGCGGTCGGGACGTAGTAGTCGACGAGCGTCCCCGTGGTCAGGTTGCCGTCGGCGTCGTACAACGCCTCCTCGTAGAGAGCCTGCGCGATGCCTTGCGCGAGCCCGCCGTGCACCTGCCCCTCGACGATGATCGGGTTGATCACCTTGCCGACGTCATCGACAGCGACGTACTTGCGGATCTTCACGAAGCCGGTCTCCGTGTCGACCTCCGTCGCGCAGAGATGCGTGCCGTGCGGGAAGGAGAAGTTCTCCGGATCCATGACGTAGTCGCTGTTGAGCGTTGGCTCCATGCCCTCCGGGAAATTGTGCGAAGCGAACGTCGCCAACGCGACCTCCTGGATCGACAGCTTCGCGTCGGGCGAGCCCTTGACCGTGAACGAGCCGCCGGCGAACTCGACGTCGCCCTCCGACGCTTCGAGCAGGTGCGCCGCGACCCGTTTCGCCTTGTCGAGCACCTTCTGGCAGGCGAGGTGCACCGCGACGCCGCCGACGACCAGCGACCGCGAACCGTACGTGTCCATGCCCTGCGGCGCCGCGCGGGTGTCGGAGTGGATGACCTCGACGTCCTCGAACGGCACGCCGAGGGCGTCCGCCGCGATCTGCGACCACGCCGTGACGTGGCCCTGCCCGTGCGGCGCTGTGCCGGTGACGACCTCGACCTTGCCGGTCGGGAGCATCCGGATCGCCGCGGCCTCCCAGCCGCCGGCGCCGTACGACAACGAACCGAGAACCCGCGACGGCGCGAGGCCGCACATCTCCGTGAACGTCGAGATGCCGATGCCCAGCTGCACCGGGTCGTTGTCGGCCCGCCGCTTCTCCTGCTCGCGCCGCAGCCCGTCGTAGTCGAACAGCTCCATCGCCTTTGCGGTCGCGGCCTCGTAGTTGCCGCTGTCGTAGGTGAGGCCGGCGATCGTCGTGTAGGGGAACTCGTCGTGCTGGATCCAGTTCTTGCGCCGAAGCTCCATCGGGTCCATGCCGAGCTCCGCGGCGAGCTCGTCCATGATCCGCTCGACCGCGAACGTCGCCTCGGGACGACCCGCGCCGCGATAGGCGTCGGTGGGTGTCTTGGTGGTGAAGACGCCGTGACAGGTGAAGGAGTAGCCCTCCATCTTGTAGATGGCGTTGAACATGAACGCGCCCAGCAACGGGACACCTGGCGTGACCAGCTGCAGGTAGGCGCCCATGTCGGCCATCAGGTCGACCTTCAGGCCGAGCAGCGTGCCGTCACTCTTCGCCGCAACCTCGATGTCCTGGATCTGGTCGCGGCCGTGGATCGTCGCCTGGTAGCCCTCGCTGCGCGTCTCGGTCCACTTCACCGGCTGGCCGAGCCGCTTCGCGACGACGAGCGCCAGCACCTCTTCGGCGTAGACGTTGAGCTTCGACCCGAAGCCGCCGCCGACGTCGGGTGCGATGACCCGGATCTTGTGCTCCGGGGTGCCCGTCACCATGGCGAGCATCAACCGCAGGATGTGCGGGATCTGTGTCGCGGAGTAGACGGTGTACTCACCAGCGGCGGCGATCGGTGCGACGACCACGGACCGCGGCTCCATCGCTGTCGGGATCAGCCGCTGTTGCAGGAACCGGCGCGTGACGACGACGTCAGCCTTGGCCTTCGCCGCGTCGTAGTCGCCACCCGCGAACGGCCAGGTGAAGCACCTGTTGGTGCCGAGCTCGGAGTGGACGAGCACCTCGTCCTTCAACGCCCGCTCCATGTCGACGACAGCCGGTAGCGGCTCGTAGTCGACCTCGATCGCATCGAGCGCATCCGCCGCCGCATAGCGGTCGCGCGCGACGACGACAGCGACGCCGTCACCGACGTACCGCACCTCGTCGACCGCGAGCGGCGGGTGGTTCGGGTGCTTCATGTCCGGCGTCACGGGCCACGCGCACGGCAGAGCGCCCTGCTCGTCGGCGAGGTCACGACCGCTGTACGCCGCCAGGACGCCCGGGCGCTCGAGGGCAGCACTCACGTCGATCCGGGTGATGCGTGCGTGCGCCATCGGACTGCGCAGCACGGCCATGTGCACCATGCCGGGGAACTGGATGTTGTCGGTCCAGTTGGTCTGACCGGTGACGAGCCGCGCGTCTTCCTTGCGCAACCGCCGCCGGCCGACCTCACGCTCAGCGGCCGGCTGGGAGATCTGGTCCGCTGCTTCGAGGGCGACGGCGCCCGGGTCGATCTCGCTCACGGCGACACCCCCTCCTTCTGGCCGGAGGCTTGAAGCACCGCGTCGACGATGTTCTGGTAACCGGTGCATCGACAGAGGTTGCCCTCGAGCCCCTCGCGCACCTCATCCTCCGAGGGCGTCGGGTTGTCCTTGAGCAGGTCGACCGCGGCCATGATCATGCCGGGCGTGCAGTAACCGCACTGGAGCGCGTGGCGCTCGTGGAAGGCTTTCTGCACGGGATGCCACTCGCCATTGCTCGCGAGACCCTGGATCGTGGTGACCTCTGCGCCATCGGCTTGCACAGCGAGGACCGTGCAGCTCCTCACCGCACTGCCGTTGAGATGGACGGTGCAGGCGCCGCAGTTCGAGGTGTCGCACCCCACTGGTGTCCCGGTGCGACCGAGCCGGTCGCGCAGGTAGTGGACCAGCAGCAGCCGGGGCTCGACCTCGTCCTCGTAGCGGACTCCGTCGACCGTCGTTCGGATGCGGGTCATCGATCCTCCCGAGGTAGGTAACCGGACACTAAGCACGCCGTTGCGCCGATGTCACGAGAAAGATCTGGCCGGGTGAGCAAGGCATAGCGTCGAGGCGTGTCGACGGCTCCGGAGCACGTGCGGTTCTGTCCGGCCTGTGGCGAGTCGATGACGACGATCGACATTCATGGCGTCGCGCGGCGGGTGTGCAGCGACTGCCGGACGATCCACTACGCCGACCCGAAGGTCGCCGTCGGGGTCGCAGTGTTCCGGGATGACCGGTTGCTCCTCGTCCGCCGGGTGATGGAGCCGGGTCGCGGCCGCTGGACCGTGCCCGGCGGCTATCTCGACATCGGCGAGGATCCGCGCGCCGCAGCCGCGCGCGAGGTGGCCGAGGAGGCCTCGGTCGTCGTGGAGGTCCGCGAAGTCCTCGACGTGTTCGCCAACCCTGTCGACGAAGGCAGCACGGTGTTCGTTCTCTATCGAGGCGGCTG
>Ga0070681_10008318_pt1 | contig 10162 bp, 7 predicted proteins | sample KBSC83BmetaG_FD_65650 | JGI IMG/M metagenome (GOLD analysis project Ga0070681, IMG submission 65650) | Corn rhizosphere microbial communities from Kellogg Biological Station, Michigan, USA - KBS C8-3B metaG | ecosystem: Host-associated > Plants > Roots > Rhizosphere | place: USA: Michigan...
GGTCGTGGGCGGCGGCGGTCGGGAGCATGCGCTGGCATGGAAGCTCGCGCAGTCGCCGCGCGTTTCCAGGGTATTCGTCGCACCCGGCAATGCCGGCACCGCACTCGAAGACGGCGTGACCAACGTCGACATTACCGATTGCGTCAAGCTCATCGAATTCGCGCAGCATGAGCACATTGCGCTGACGGTCGTCGGGCCCGAGGCGCCGCTCGCCGCAGGCATCGTTGATGCATTCCATGCCGCGGGGCTTAAAATTTTCGGACCCACGCAGCGCGCGGCCCAACTCGAAAGTTCAAAGGATTTCGCCAAAGCGTTCATGGCGCGGCATGGCATCCCAAGCGCCGAATATCAGACGTTTACCGACGCGCAGGCCGCGCGCCGCTACATCGACCAGCGCGGCACGCCGATCGTGATCAAGGCCGATGGACTCGCCGCCGGCAAAGGTGTCGTCGTAGCGACCGAATTGCAGCACGCGTATGACGCAGTCGACATGATGCTCGTCGGCACCCAACTCGCGATCCGCCACAACGAGTCCGGCCCGCGCGTGGTGATCGAGGATTTTCTCGACGGGGAGGAGGCGAGCTTTATCGTGATGGTCGATGGCAGACACGTATTGCCGCTGGCGACGAGCCAAGACCACAAGCGCCTAAAGGACGGCGACCTCGGCCCCAACACCGGCGGCATGGGCGCGTACTCGCCGGCGCCGGTCGTGACACCGGGCATTCATGCCAAAGTCATGCGCGAAGTCATCCAGCCCGTCGTCGCGGGAATCGCCCAGGAAGGCGCGTTGTTTAGCGGCTTTCTCTACGCCGGTCTGATGATAAGCAAGGATGGGCAGGTCAAGGTGCTCGAATTCAACTGCCGTCTGGGCGATCCGGAGACGCAGCCGCTTATCCTGCGTCTTAAAAGCGATTTGCTGGGGTTGATCGAGAACGCGCTCGCCGGAACGCTCGACAAAGTCGAAGCCGAATGGGATCCGCGCGCCGCATTGGGCGTAGTGCTTGCCGCGCCCGGCTATCCCGATGTGCCGCGTACAGGTGCGACGATTACGGGACTCGTGCCGGTGCACGCAACAGCAGGCGCCGACTATCATGTCTTTCATTCCGGCACCGCCACGAGCGGCACCGAGGTCGTAGTGGCCGGTGGGCGCGTATTATGCGTGACCGCGCTCGGCCACAATGTCAAAATGGCACAACGTCGAGCGTACGAAATCGCCGAACCGATCCGCTTCGACGGCATGCAGTTGCGGCGCGATATCGGGAACCGCGCAGCAGGCAACCAGAAGCGCGGCGGCTAACGAACGCCATCGTCAACGAGGAGTGCTTAACATGACAGCAACCTACGACCGCACAGCGCAGGATCTCGCCAACATCGTTGCGCTCGAGCACGTCAACGTCACCATTCCGGATCAACGTCCAGCGACTGCGTTCTATATCGCGGGAATGGGATTTACGCGCGATCCATACATACAGGTCGGGCTCGAAAACATGTGGGTCAACATCGGCCGCAGCCAGTGTCATCTGCCGACCGGCGAACCACAGCGGGTTCGCGGCACGATCGGTATTGTAGTGCCCGACTTGAACGAGCTCGCGCAGCGTCTGACGAAAGTCACGCCATGGCTGAAGGGCACGCAGTTCAGTTTTAAGGCGCATGCTGATCGCATCGATGCGGTCTGTCCGTGGGGCAATCGGTTTCGTTGTCACGCGCCGAGCTCCGAATTCGGCCCGGGTGATCTCGCACTCGCTTATGTCGAGTTCGACGTGCCACGCGGGAGCGTCGATGGCATCGCGCGCTTTTACCGTGAAGCCTTGAAGGCGACCGCGAATATCGAGCAGCGTGGTGGCGAAGCGGTCGCGAGCGTCGAGGCCGGCAGCGCCCAGAAGCTGCTGTTCCGCGAAACGAGCGACCCGCTGCCGCCGTACGACAATCATCACATCCAGATTTATATCGTTGATTTTTCCGGACCCCATCGCTTCCTCAACGAGCGCGGTCTCATCACCGAGGAAAGCAACGAGCACCAATACCGATTCCGCGATATCGTCGACCTCGATAATGGCAAGAAGCTCTTCACGATCGAACATGAAGTGCGCAGCCTGCGCAATCCGCTTTATGCACGGCCGCTGGTAAACCGCAATCCGGCGCAGAGCAATAACGCGTACGTGCGGGGCCACGACGCTTTTCGCGGCACGTTTTGACTCTAAGCGCCGTCGCCGCGCACGCGCGGCGACGGCGCCAAAATGCGAGTGGAGCCGATTTTGCGCCTGCGGGACCGCCGGCTGCACGCCCGAGTAACCGCACAAGGAGTTGTTTATGAAAACCACGAGCCTTGAAAAAAGCTTGCGCGTGCCCGCAACCATGCAGGCGTGGGTGCTGGGAAATCCCGACGAGCTCAAGCTCGTTGAAAAACCGGTGCCGCAGCCCGGCGCCGCCGAAGTGCTGGTGCGTATCGATGCGATCGCCGTGTGCGCGACCGATCTCGAAATCATTCATCAGGGACCGCCCGCGCTGATCGAGGGGGGGTCGCCATTTAACAAGAATTTCACGCCAGGCCACGAGTACATGGGCACCGTGGTCAAGCTCGGACCCGGCGTCGATGAATTCGACGTCGGCGACCGTATTACCGTTGAAATTCACGCCGGTTGCGGCCGCTGCGAGCGTTGCCGCGAAGGCATGTATACGGCATGTACGAATTACGGCATGAATTACGGTGACCGCAACAAGGGGCACCGCGCCAACGGTTTCACGACCGACGGCGGTTTCGCGCAATACGCGGTGAACAACATCAACACCATGGTACACGTGCCCGACGACATGAGCGACGAGGAAGCAACGCTCGTCGTCACCGCCGGCACGGCGATGTACGGGCTTGACGTGATGGGCGGGCTTGTCGCCGGGCAGACTGTGGTCGTAATGGGGCCGGGACCGATCGGATTGATGGGCGTCGGGGTCGCCAAGGCGCTCGGCGCGCAGCCGGTGATCCTGACCGGCACGCGCGACAACCGGCTCGCGATCGGAAAAAAACTCGGTGCCGATCACGTCGTGAATGTGCGCAACGAAGACGCGGTCGAAGCAGTCGAGCGCATCACGCGCGGCAAGGGAGCGCATTACGTGCTCGAATGCTCGGGTGCTCCGGACGCGGTTAACCAGGCCGCGCGGATGCTCAACCGCGGCGGGCGCATTTGCCTCGCGGCGTTTCCGCATGAGCCGGCGCTTGTCGATGTCGCGTACCTCGTGCGCAACAACATTTACGTGTTCGGTATTCGCGGCGAAGGCAAGAGCGCGACTCACCGCGCGTGCGCGTTCATGCAGCAGAAGCGCTTCGATGCGAAGCTCATCCACACGCACACTTTCGCGCTGGCGGATGTTCCGACTGCGATCAAATATGCACGCGAGCGCATCGATGATGCGATCAAGGTCGTAGTCAAGGTGCATCAATAGCGGGGCTCGCGCACGAGCGCCGCCAACTGAGAACCGCTGCGCGCTCCGCGGCGCGATCATCAGAACATCAACCGGGGAGAGCTCATGCACCGCTACCGGCAAATGGCGAACTTGGCGCGGCGCACGCGCTGGGTAACCGCTGCCGCGCTTGCCGGGATCGCTCAGTTAGCTGTGCACTCAGCCGTGCATGCGCAGGAAGACTTTCCGAAGTCCAGGCCGATCGAGATGACCGTGTTGTTTCCCGCCGGCACCTCCGCCGATATCACCGCGCGCGTGCTGGCCGAGGGGATGAGCCGCGAGCTCAAAACCAACGTGATCGTGGTCAACCGTCCGGGCGCGGGCGGCGCGATCGGTTACCGCTACACGGCGGCTCAGAGCGCCGACGGTTATCACATCGTGTGGAACTCGAATTCAATCTCTACTACGTATCACACCGGCATGATGGCGCTCGACTATCGCGCTTTCGATCCGGTCGCGCGCGTGCTGGTCGAATCCCCGCTCTTGGTCGTGAAAGCCGAAGCCCCATGGAAAAGTCTGAACGAACTCCTCGCGTACGCAAAGACCAATCCCGGCAGGGTGACGGTCGGCAACTCGGGCGCGGGCAGCCATACTCATTTCTCGGCCGTCATGCTATTCAAGGGCGCAGGTGTCGAGGTCATCGACGTTCCGTACGGCGCCGCGCAGGTGGTCCCGAATCTGCTCGGCGGCCACGTCAACGCGGTGGTGCAGCTTCCGGGAGCGCTCGCGGCGCATGTGAAAAGCGGAAGCGTGCGGGTGCTGGCCGTATTGAGCCACAAACGAGACCCGGCGTTTCCCGACGTGCCCACTGCGAGCGAGCAGGGTGTCAACGTCGCCGCCGATGCGTGGCGCGGCATCGCGGTGCCGAAAGGCACCCCCAAGGCCGTCATCGCGCGCCTGGAAAGAGCGATCCGCAGTACTGTGGCCAGCCCGGAATTCGTGCAGGCGAGCGAGCGCTTGTCGGTGGCACCGGCTTTTCAGCCTGCCGTTGAATTCGGCCGGTTAATCGCAAAGGAAGACGCCGAATTGGCGCAGATTATCCAGGCGCTGGGTTTAAACAGAAGCGCAAAGTGACGTCGCGCTCGCAAAGCAACAGAAGCGCAAAGTGACGTCGCGCTCGCAAAGCAACAAGAGCGCAAAGTGACGTCACGCTCGCAAAGCAGGAAAAGCACAAAGTGACCCGCGCTCGCGCAGCAAGAAAAGTGGATCTCATCGCAGTCAAAGATTATCTCGCCGGCTTGCAACAGCGCATCGTCGCGCGGCTTGCGCTCATCGACGGAGGAGCCTTCCGCAGCGATATCTGGCGCCGCCCCGAGGGCGGGGGCGGCGAGAGCCGCGTGATCGAGGAAGGCCACGTGTTCGAGCGCGGGGGCGTCAACTTCTCGCACGTGACGGGCAAAGTCCTGCCGCCGTCAGCGACCGCCGCGCGCCCCGAGATTGCCGGGCGCAGTTGGGATGCGATGGGCGTCTCGCTGGTGCTGCACCCGCGGAATCCCTACGCGCCGACGGTACATATGAACGTGCGCTTCTTCGTTGCACACTCACCGCTTGAAACGGCACAGCCGGTGTGGTGGTTTGGCGGCGGCATGGATCTGACGCCGTACTATGGTTTTGAAGCGGACGCGATCCATTTTCACCGCGCATGCCGCAATGCGCTTAGCTCCTTCGGCGCCGATTGCTATCCGCGCTACAAGAAATGGTGCGACGAATATTTTTATTTGAAGCACCGTCAAGAACCGCGCGGCATCGGCGGAATATTCTTCGACGACCTCAATACGCCGGATTTCGATACCTGCTTCGCGCTGCAGCGTAGCGTAGGTGACCATTTTCTCGATGCCTACGAACCCATTCTGCAGCAGCGCAAGGATGCCGCGTACGGCGAGCGCGAGCGTGACTGGCAAGCCTATCGCCGCGGGCGCTATGTCGAGTTCAATCTGGTTTATGACCGCGGCACGCTGTTCGGCTTACAGTCAGGCGGGCGCACCGAGTCCATTCTGATGTCGCTGCCGCCGATTGTCAGATGGCGCTACGACTGGCGCCCTGCGCCGGGCAGCGCGGAAGCGCTGCTATCCAGCGATTTTCTGATCGCGAAAGACTGGCTGGATGCGGCACGCTGAATCGCGTGCCCTATTATCCGCGTGCCCCGAACCACCGCCCGCGCATCGATTTGATGCCATCCAGGATACGCTGGCCCACCGACGAGGCGCGCACTTCCACGGCCGGCTTTACACGATGCGCATCGACGAGCTTGGGCGTCTGTTTGTAGGTGAGATAGCGCTGCAGCGCGGCGTGCACGTGGCCCTTCAACAACCGGACATTGACCGGCTTGTTGAGGAAACGGAAGATCTGCGCTTGGTTGATGAGCTCGATCACGAGCTCTGAATCCGAAGCGGTGGTGACGACGATGGTCATGATTTGGGGGTTTTCCTCCTTCAGGAGCTTCAGCATTGCGGTCAGCTGCTCCTGCCCGGCCTCAATGTCGGTGATCACGACCGCGATTTCCTGCGTTTGCATCACCGCCAGCGCGGCATCGAGATCGGCCGCGTAGGTGACTGGGCACAGCCCGCCGATCAATTCGCGCGCGACCCTGAAGATCTCTTCGTCCTTGTCGACGACCAGCACGCCCGCGTCCATTTTTGACGGAAGCTCGACCGGCGCGGACTTGGTATTGGCGAGCTCGAGCGCGATCGTTACCGCCTCGGCAACGATGGTTTGCAGGTCCCGGTTGTCCCACGGTTTGCTGATGAACCGGTAGACCTCGCCCTCGTTGATCGAGCCGACGATAGCGGCGAGGTCGGAATAGCCGGTCAGCAGGACGCGCACGCTGTGCGGCGAAATCTCGCGCGAGCGACGCAGCAATTCGACGCCCTGCATCACCGGCATGCGCTGATCACTGATGATCACGTGCATTTTATATCGCGTGAGGAAGTCGAGCGCCTTATTGCCGTCAGTGGTGGCGAAGACGTGATAGCGACGCCGGAACAACGATTTCAGCGCAGTCAGTATGCGCTCCTCGTCGTCGACTACGAGCAAACGCCCTTTTCTGATGCTGGTGTCGAGACTGATTGCGCTGTCACCCGTCAAGACAGGCAGAGCGTCGCCTGTCGCAGCGACCGGGCCCACGTTGAGCAGGCGCGCGGCGCTCAGCAGGGCGCCGCTGTCGGGCGCCGCAGGCGCGGCAGCAGGATCCGCGTTCAGCGTGATCTCGAGCGCTTCGCGAAACGCGTCTGAAAATTCGCGCGCGCTCTGAAAACGGTCCTCGCGTTTCTTGGCGAGCGCATGATGCAGCACGTTATCCATCTGCCGCGAGAGCTTGGAATTCAGTTGCGATGGATCGGGCGGCCGCTCGTTCAGCACCTGCTGCATGACGGTCGCGGTATTGCCGGTAAAAGGTTTTCTGCCGGTCAAGAGTTCGTAGGCAATAACGCCGATCGAAAACAGATCCGCGAGTGCGTCGATCTCAGTGCCGAGAAACTGCTCGGGCGCCATGTAGTGCGGCGTACCGAGGACGTCGCCGACCTGAGTCAGGTTCGATGAGTCGATGCGCGCAATGCCGAAATCGCTGATTTTGATGCGGCCATCGGCGTTGATCATGATGTTCGATGGCTTGATGTCGCGATGTACGACGCCTTCGCTGTGCGCGTGGCCGATGCCGTCGAGCAGATGGCGGACGATTGCGCCGACTTCGCGGATTTCGTATTTGACTTCCTGCGTCAGGTGTTCGTGCAAAGTCTTGCCGTTGACCAGCTCCATCACGATGAAAGCGACTTCATCGTCCTCGCCGTAGTCGTAGATCTGCACGATGCGCGGATGTACCAGCCGCCCGACTGCCTGCGCCTCGTGGCGGAAGCGCTCCATCACATGCTTCAGCTCGTCCGCGTCGAGAGAGGCTTTGGTGATCGCCTTGATCGCAACTTTGCGCGCGATGGCAGCATCGAATCCCATATAGACGACACCCATGCCGCCTTTACCGAGCACGCCCTGGATTTCGTACTTGCCTATCTTTTCCGGTAACGTCATGTCGCGTCAGTCGGAAAGCGCGGATTCTACGGGAGGCTTCAATGGCAGCCACACTGTAAATTTGGTGCCGATGCCGGGCTGTGATTCGACAGTGATCCGGCCGCCGTGCTGCTCAACGATCTTGTAGGAAATCGACAGTCCGAGACCGGTGCCTTTGCCGATTTCCTTGGTGCTGAAGAAAGGGTCGAAAATTTTTGGCAACACCTCGGGCGCAATACCTTTGCCGTTGTCGGCGATCTCAACTGCGACGCCGGCGTTATCATTGCGCGTGACGAGGGTGAGCGTGCCTTGGCGGTCTTCCATCGCCTGTGCCGCGTTGGTGACGAGGTTGAGAAACACCTGATTGATTTGCGATGGCGAGCAGATGATGGTGGGGATATCGCCGAACTGCTTGTCGACGCTGACCGATTTAAGCAGATGCTTGGCAAGCAGCAGCGTGCTGTTAAGGCCTTCATTGAGACTGAAGCCCGTCACCTTGCTGCGATCAAGCCGGCTGAAATCTTTGAGATTGCCGACGATCTCTGCCATCTGGCCGGTACCGTAAAGGCCGTCCTTGACCAGACCGGAGAGCCCGTCCATGACGCGCTGCTGCTTAAGGCGCGCGATGTGTGAGGACAACAGCGCGAACTGGCGCGAAAGCATCTCGGCGTTCGCATTGCCGCCCGCTTGCAGCATCGTCAGCAGCTGCTCGGATTCCGCGATCACTTTGCCCAGATCGGGCAGCCTGTCTGCGACCGTGCCCAAGCTGTTTTTGACGTAGGCGAGCGGAGTGTTGATCTCGTGCGCGACACCCGCCACCATCTGGCCGAGCGACGACATTTTTTCCGACTGAATGAGCTGCGATTCGGATTCCTTCAGGTGCTGCAATGCTTCGGACAGCTCGCGCGTGCGTTCCTCAACACGGCGCTCGAGGCTTAAGTTTGCGGCCTTGAGCTCGAAGCCCAGATAGGCGAGCAGGATCAACAGCGCACCGGCGTAGTAGATCAGATAAACGCGGAAGCGTTCCTTGTCCTGCAGCGTCGCTTCGAGTTCGCGGTTAAACGAGAAGGTCAGGGTGTCAAGCCGTGGACCCGAAGTCAGAAATTCGAGCTTGTTCGCAAGCGTCTGTTCGGCCGCCCTGTGCTTAAGCAGTGCCTCGCCCGCGCTGCGCGTCTGTTCGGCCTTCGCGCGCAGCGCGTCGGGCAGCGCCGCGGCCGCGTTCTGCAGGTCGGTAAGCGCGGCTTCGAGGTTGCGGCGCTGCGCATCCTGCGCAAGCCAGTAATACGATGGCGCGGCAGTGGTCAGGCGGTTGAGCGCCGCATCGACTGCCGGCTGCCGCGGCTTGAGCTGCGCGGATTGCTCACCTAATTCCGCGGCCTGGCGCAGGAGCGCGTCGAGTCCTGCTTTGGTACCGGCGTTCTCGGCCTTGAATTTCTCGACCAGATCCGCTTTCTGCAGAATCGCTTTCGAGAGCTCGGGCAGCCATGCGTTCAATGTCGCGCTTGGAGTGTTCTGCAGCGCCGAGTTCAGTTGCTGCAATGATTTGACCGCAGCCGGCGTGCGATTGATCACCGGCAGCTCGTTTGCGCCGGATTCGAGGCGCGCGCGCAGCACGTCGACGTCCCAACGTCCGTCGATTTCCTTCAATTCGCGCAGGAACCCCAGAATCTCGTTGCGCTCGCGCAGGTCGACCGCCTGGGTCTTGTCGTAAAGGAACACGAGCGCCCCCACCATCGCGAGCGCGGCGAGACCCAGCAAACTGTTCTTCAGTGTTTCGGCTTTGTTCATGGTTACGCTCATTCGCCTAGATAAGCACGACGCACCTGCGGATTAGCGAGCAGCGCCGGCGCGTTATCGTGCAAAGTTACTTTTCCGCTTTCCATCACGTAGCCGCGGTCACACGTTTCGAGTGCGAGCTTGGCATTCTGCTCGACCAGCAGGATCGTGACGCCTGCCGCGGCAATTGCGCGCACGGTCTCGAATATCTTCTGCACCATCAGCGGCGCGAGGCCCATGCTCGGCTCATCGAGCAGCAGCAGCCTGGGCCGGCTCATCAGCGCACGCCCAATCGCCAGCATTTGCTGTTCGCCGCCCGACAACGTTCCCGCGATCTGCCCACGCCGCTCCGCAAGCCGCGCAAACAGCCCGAACACATGGTCGCGGTCAGCGCGTATTTCCGGCGCGTCGCTGCGGGTGTAGGCGCCCAAATCGAGGTTTTCCCTGACCGTGAGGCGCGGGAAAATGCCGCGGCCCTCCGGCACCAAAGCAATGCCCAGCTTAACCAGCCGATGCGACGGCAGCGCGGTGATGTCGGCTCCATTGTAGCGGACGCGGCCTTGTGCGGGGCATAGCAGCCCCGTGAGCGCCTTCAACGTCGTGGTTTTGCCGGCACCGTTGGCGCCGATCAGCGTCACCATCTCGCCGGCACAGACGTCGAAATCGATGTTCTTGACCGCATTGATGCCCCCATAGGCAACCTCCAGACCGCGCACTGCGAGCATCGGTTCGCGGCTGAGGCCGGGCGGATTGACATTGGCTTCAGGCAAGCGCGCCTCCCAGGTAGGCCTCAATGACAGCCGCAGAGCGCCGGACTTCAGCCGGCGCCCCCTCAGCGATTTTCTTGCCGTAATCGAGCACCGCGACGCGGTCGCACAGACCCATCACGAGTTTTACGTCGTGCTCGATCAGCAATACCGCCGTGCCGTCG
>Ga0070681_10008319_pt1 | contig 10161 bp, 8 predicted proteins | sample KBSC83BmetaG_FD_65650 | JGI IMG/M metagenome (GOLD analysis project Ga0070681, IMG submission 65650) | Corn rhizosphere microbial communities from Kellogg Biological Station, Michigan, USA - KBS C8-3B metaG | ecosystem: Host-associated > Plants > Roots > Rhizosphere | place: USA: Michigan...
CGTGCTGTTCCACGTCGCGCAACGACATGTTGATGGCGGTTCGGCGACGTTAGGTGCCAGCTTCGCGCGATGCGCTACGGTGGCCAAGAAAGCCGGACGGTGCGACCGATAGATCACGACATTTGGTCAGTATCGCGGTCAGTTCGAATCGCTCAGCACTTACTTCCGAAGTTTCTGACGACCGTCCGTCGTCGCCGGGCGCGAAGGCGGAAAGCGGCGGCATCAACGTGCGGCATGCGCGATGCACGATGGGCGACGGGTACGAACGTGCATCATCTATTCAATCATCCGCGGCCGCACATGCGGCCAGCACTGTCATTCCGTCGATCGATCCGCGCCGTCTCCACTGGTCTCACGATCGCCACGGCGATCACCGTCGCAGTTGTTGCCGCGCCGGCGCAGCGGCTCGCGTCAGATGGCCCCACCTTTCGAGGCCACGTCGATCTCGTCAACATCGGCGTGACGGTGGGCGGGAAGAAACGGCAGTTCGTCACCGATCTCAGCGCCAACGATTTCGCCGTCTACGAAGACGGCAAGCCGCAGCAGATCGTGGCGTTCGCGTCGGGCGCGGAGCCAGGGCCCCCGCTGCACGTCGGCGTATTGCTCGACGTCAGCGGGAGCCAGGAGTTCGATCTCCCATTCACCCAGACTGCTGTGATCAAATTCCTGTCAGCCATCCCAGATGCCGTTGACATGACGTTCATCGACTTCGGCAGCACGGTGAGAAGCGCTCGCTATACACAGGAGGATTTCCCGCGCCTGGTTGACCGCGTCCGCCGTTTGAGAACCGATGGGTACACAGCACTCTACGACGCCATCGGCCTCTATCTCGATGAGGCCGCCGAGCAGGACGGCCGGAAGGTGATGGTGCTCTATACCGACGGCGGCGATACAGCCAGCAGACTGAGCCTTAACAAGCTGATGAAGTGGCTCAAAGCGTCGGACGTGACGGTCTACGCGATCGGCGCTCTCGAGAATCAACCGCAATCCGTGCAATTCATGCAGGGAGCCTTGCTCTCGGAGATCGCGGAAGCGACCGGAGGGACGGCTTTCCTCACAGAACGCGTCAAGGATCTCGACAAAATTTACGAGCAGGTACTTGGCGAGGTCCGGGCCCAGTACACGCTCGGCTACGTTTCCACCAACGAGAACACCGACGGGAAGTGGCGGAAGGTCAAGATCCAGGTCACGCGTCCAGATGCCAAGGGCCTGCGCGTCCGCGCTCGGAAAGGATATTTCGCGCCTTCACTTACGCCTTCCAAGCCCTGAGCGCACTGTTCGCCGACCTGCTCAACGTCAGGACAACACTCCTGTCGAGCGCGTGCGATGGTAACAATCTCTTAAAGGAGAGTCCGCATTACGACTACGATGGGACGCAGACGAACATCGGTCAGACCTTGAGTCGAAGTCTCGACGAATAGACACACCGGATTTGATGCGGTTCACGAATCTCCCGTTGGCCGGCATCCGGGTGATCACACTCGCGTTGAACGTTCCAGGACCGATGGCGGCGGAGCGGCTGCGGGATCTCGGTTGCAGCATCACGAAGATCGAGCCGCCTGAGGGCGATCCGCTGAAGACAGTGGTTCCTCGTTGGTACACCCGTCTTACCGAGCGTGTCACGGTAGTCACTTGCAATCTCAAAACCGAGCTGGGCTCCCGATTATTGTTCGACAAGCTCGCAGACACTGACCTGTTGTTGACCTCGCAGCGACCGGCTGCGCTGAAGCGGATCGGCCTCGGATGGGAAACGCTGCACGCACGGTTTCCCCTGCTTTGCCAAGTCGCCCTCGTGGGCTTCCCGGCTCCGCGTCAGAACGTCGCCGGGCACGATCTGACTTACCTAGCAAGCCATGGATTATTGCAGCCACCAGCTCTTCCGCCGACGCTGTTTGCGGATGTCGCCGGCAGCGAACAGGCAGCGCTGACCGCCGTCGCCGTTTTGTTCGGCCGCGAACGCACGGGGATTGGCGATTACGTGGAAGTGGCCATTGCCGACGCCGCAAAGCGCCTGGCCGCTCCACGAGATGCCGGGCTTACGGCGGCGGGCGGTCATCTGGCTGGCGCATTTCCAGGCTACAACCTTTATCGAACCACCGATGGTTGGCTGGCCGTCGCAGCGCTCGAGCCGCACTTCTATCAGCGATTATGCGAGCTGCTTGGCGTATCGATTCCTTCGTACGAGTCGTTCGCTGCGTGCTTTGCCAGCCAGGACAACTCCTACTGGTCAGAGTTCGCCGCCCGGCACGACTTACCCATCGAGCCGGTGAAGATGAGCTCGTGAGATTCCCGAGTGCCGCGCCCGGGCTTTGCCCGCGGACACCAATCAAATCCGTCAGACGCGTGTCAAAAAAACGATAACAGACGATCGGATCACCGACACTTCGTCGATTCCCCTAGTCGTCAATTTCGTGATTCGCCCTCGTTTTCTGAAAGGATTGTTCGACTGATCTGCGCGAATTCCGAGCGACTGCGACGGAACAACCCTTGCCATTGCCCGAGCGCCAAAAAGGAGCTCCCATGTCATCAACTTCGCAAATCGGACCGTCCATCACCGTCATTGGAGACATCACTGCTGACGAACCGCTCACGATTGCGGGACGCGTCGAAGGGACCGTCTCCATCGACAACCACCCGGTCACGGTCGACCAGTCCGGCAACGTCAAAGGCGATCTGCTGGCCGATTCCCTGATCGTCAGCGGCCACGTCAATGGTTCGCTCGTGGCAACCACTCGAATCGTCATCCGCGAGAACGCCATCATCGAGGGCAGTCTGTCCGCTCCCGTGCTGAATGTTGTCGAGGGGGCGCAGGTCAGCGCGAAGGTCGACGTCGCCGGCCGCAAGAAACCGTCTGAGCTGAAGCTCGCGAGTTAATAACTGGGGCCGTTCTCATTTCGGCGTAGTCGGGTTGCTACGCATAAGTGAGAACGGCCTTGGACGCCGGCAGCGTTGCAGTTGCGTGCATCATTGCGACTCTAAGTCTCATCCGCCAAAGGCAGACAACCCGCAAAGATTCCCTCAATGCCTCTCAGTCAAAGCTCGGCTAGCGCTCCCTGTTTTTGATTCGCCTGAACGTCCGAGACTCTGTATATGGCACGCACAATCATTCTTGCGGCGTTCATTGCCTCAATAGTCATGCTCAGCGGTGCTGCGAGCGCGACGTCCAGTCTGTTTGTCCAAGATCCGAATCGCGCAGGCCCAGGGGTCGATCATCTATGGCGACATCGCGTTGAACATCAGCCTCATGTATCGGGCCGATCGGTTCTTTGCTGAGAATCACGTCTCTTGGCCACGTCTCAAGCAGGCGTTTCTCGACCGCGAATCTGAATACGGCCTGGACGTGCGAACCTTGAACGTGTTCGGCTTGCTCGCGGTATCGGCGGGGGACAAAGCCGAGGCTCGCGAGATCTTCGTACGGCTCGGCGAAGCGTGGGATCCCGAGATATGGAAGGAGCGCCGCTATTTTGATTCGTATAGAACATGGGCTCTCAGCAATTGAGCGCCTGGATCCATTTCCACGCCTCATTCCAGGAGAGTGGCGGCGCATGTTCACATGGGCGATAGGTTTCAACGTCTGGGTCAAGTGTTGAAGGCTACAGCGAGCTGGCAATCTGGAGGTTGACGTCACCTGACAAACAGGCTGCCCCAGCTTACATTTGCTTAAGCAGTCATCCAAAACGTTGAACGCTCGCGACGATAGTCGCAACGGGTTGTCCACCTTCCAACGCACATCTGACAAGAGCGAACCGCTTCCAGCGATTCAGTGAGTTGCTTCCGGCGTGAAGGCCCATCGTTCTTTCGGGACGGCCTCAGGGCCGTCCCCTACCCAAATCGGTCCGGCTAAAGCCGGACACTATGCTCGAGCCGTCGCACGAGAAATCGTTGGAGAACGTCGATGCACTGCTCTGGAGTTCGCGGCAGTTCCTCTGAAGTCAGATCATGAAAGGCGGACATCCGATTCAACCCGATCCGACGGCCCACCAGCGTATGGGCGGGAATCCCGCTGAGCAGGAACGCAACAGCGGGACGCAGCCGGATGCCGACCAGAATCGCCGGCGACGCGAAGCGCCGCTCGTCAGGTCTCAGCAGCGGACCGCGCAGCGACCATTCGGACGACTGGCGCTCCTGCAACTGAATCGAGATCGCGCTGCTTCCGTCCGGCACCACGCGGATCGTCGCGTCTTGTTCCGCAGTCACAACCCAGAAGCATCCGACGAACGGACGCAAGACGTCTGTCGCTTCGTGGAATTTGATCTCGGCGCGATCGACGACACTGCTGCTGATGCTTATTTCTGGCAGGAAGCTCCGGCTGAAGCCGGACCCCACGTTTCACGGTCGCGCTCAGCCGACAGTCTGAGGGCAAGGATAGCAGAGCGCTGCCGGCCGGCGATGGCTCGCTGCCCTCGTAAAAAGGGGACGGCCTTAATAAGGCCGTCCCCTACCGACCTGAGTCTGCGTGTTAGCGAGTTCTGCGTCGGGCGTCGTTGTGAGTTTCAGAATCGCGCGACGTCAGCTCCAAATCCTCCTCGGGCCTGAAACCAGATGAAGGAACGCCACGAAGAGTGCCCCTCCGATGATTGACCACAAGATCGGAAACGAATAGCCACCCACGCGCAGGATGAATGGTTCGCCGAGGTGCATTTGTCGCGCGACCCACGGCCCGAGCATCGCGCCGATGAAGCCGATGGCGGTGGACACAAACAGGCCGCCACGCGTGCCACCGCCGAGGGCGCGACCAACAGCGCCGCAAATTGCAGCGATCACAATCAGCAGGATGAGCCCGGGTAATGTCAGCGTCATACCTGAACCTCCTCAAGGCCGGCCGTTTCCGTCAAATGCAGGGCCGGCGTTTTGAGCACAGAGCGAACTCTGCAAGAACAAAGCCCAGTCGCCAAGGCATCCAAGCTCGACCGCCTGCTCACGGTTTCGGCTTTCGCATCGGAGGAGGACACCTTCGAGACAGCGGCCAGTAGGGGGCGATGTCGATCGGCGTTACAAATGGCTTGGTCCGGCTAAAGCCGGACACTACGTCTGACGGAGTTCCGCCACCGGCTGCAGGCGCATCGCGCGCAGCGCCGGCACGACGCAGGCCGCAACGGAGACGAGAAAGAGTAGTGCCGCGACCGAGATCGTCACCGGGACGTCGAATGGGCTGACGCCGAACAGCTGACTCCTCAGATAACGCGACAGCGCCGCGGCCGCCATCACGCCGGCGACGATGCCCAGGCTCGCCGACAGGAGTCCGCGCCCCAGGACCAGCGTCAGGATCGTTCGACTGCTCGCGCCGAGCGCTCTGCGGATGGCAAGCTCGCGCCCCGACTCGACCACCGAAACAGCCAGCGCGCCGTAAATCCCAATCGCTGACAGCACCAGCGCGATGCCGCCGAACAGCACCAGCAACAGCATCGGCGCGCGCTTTGGCGCCAGCGAACGCGCGATCCACTCGTCGAGCACACGGACGTCATAGACAGGAAGCGTCGGATCGATCGACATCACAGCCGAGCGGACCGCGGAGGCGACGCTCGTCGGCTCCCCCGTCGTCCTCACCAGCAGCGCCATTGTCGGCTGCGGAACCTGGGTGATCGGATAGTAGAGGCGCTCCTTCGTAACCGGCTCCGCCAGATCGATCGCGTTGATCGTGCCGACGACGCCGACAATCGTGAAGGTATTTGGACCGCCACGACGGATCTGCTGCCCGATTGGATCGCGACCGCGGAAATAGCGATCGATGAGATATTGATCGACGATCACCACGCGCTCGCTCTTGTCGCTGTCGAGATTCGAGAAGAGGCGCCCTTGCAAGAGTGGAATGCGCAACGCGCCAAAATAATCTCCGCCGGCAATTTCCTGACGCCCGTGCGGCGCGGCTTCGTTCGGCGGCGGTGTCATGCCGACGATCGAATACGAACCGGAACTGACGTTGCCGCTGAGCGGAATGTTCGAGGTCAGACCCACGGTCGCCACACCGGGCAGCGCGCGAATGTCAGCCAACAGTCGCGTCCAGAACGCCGCGCGCGCCGGCGCGTCGTTGTAGCGGAGCGCGGGAAGCGAAATCTGCGCCGTCAACACGTGATCGGCCTTGAATCCCGGATCGACAGCTTGCAGCCGGAAAAAGCTTTTGAGAAGGAGACCCGCTCCCACGAGCAGCATCAGCGCCAGCGCCGTTTCGGCCACGATCAATGACGCGCGGGCCCGCCGGGTCCCGCGGCTGGCTGACGTCCGCGAACTGTCTTCATGCAGGAGATCGGTCAGGTTGGTGCGGCGGAGCGCGAGAGCCGGGACGAGACCAAACACGACGCCGGTCAAGACGCCCAGGGCCGCGGTGAACGTGAGAACCGCCGCGTTGATCGACGCGTTCGCCATGCCTGGCACCTGTGCCGGCGCGAGCGCGACCAGGACGCGCGAACCCGCCATGCCGATGCCGATGCCCGCGAGCACGCCCGCGGACGAGAGCACGAGGCCCTCGATCAGCAGCTGACGAATGACGTCCCAGCGTCCGGCGCCGAGCGCGATGCGGACACCCAGCTCGCGCGATCGGCCGGTCGCCCGCATCAGCAGCAGGCTCGCGACGTTGGCGCACGCAATCAGCAGAATGACGAGGACGCCGGCTTGAAGGATCAGCAGCGGGGCCCGATAGTCGCCAAAGAGCTCTTCGCGAAAATCGTTCGCGTAACCGCTGAAGCCGCTCGTCTCGGCGAATCCACGTCGATCGGGCAGCCGCTCGACGTTGCGCGCGACGATGGCCTTGAACTGGCTGGTGGCCTGCTCGATGCCGGCTCCCGGGGCAAGCCGCCCGATCATCGTGCTGAACTCGTTGCCGCGTCCCTGATCCGACATCTGAACTGGCGTGAACGCGAATGGCACCAGCAGCGAGACATCCGCGGCCGGCAGCTCGAAGCGGCTGTCGAGCACTCCGACCACTTCGTAGGGAATGCCGTCGAGTTGAATCGTCCGGCCGATGACCGCGCGATCGCCGGCGAACCGCGTCTGCCAGAAGCCGTACGTCAGGATGGCGACGTGTTCCTGCCCGATTGTGGCATCGGCCTCGGTAAACGCGCGGCCGGTTGCCGGCGTGCGGCCGAGCGTCGCGAAGAATGAAGGCGTCACACGGAGCGCGCGGACCCGTTCAGCGCGGCCGCCCTCGGTGAGGTTAAGGTTCTGCCCCGTGTAGAGCGCCGACTCTTCAAGTGCAGGGGCATCGCGGCGGCGATCGAGGTAGTCGGGAATCGAAACGCTCGCCTTCGGAAGCCCCATCTTCGGGTAGGTGTTCCACGCGAAGACGAGGCGATCCGCGTCTCTATAGGGCAGCGGCCGAAGCAGCGTCTGGTAGATCAGGCTGAAAATCGCTGTATTCGCGCCAAGGCCGAGGCCCAGCGTCAACACCGCGATGACGGCAAACACCGGCTGTTTGACCAGCGTTCTGATGGCGAAACGAAAGTCCGACATGTCCCGGAATGGGAGAGCCTGAGTCGTCACGCGGCGTCTACCTTCCGTCTCCACAACGTTCAACGCAGAGACCGCACAGACTCTTCTGGTCTGTAGGGGACGGCCTTTACCGCCGTCCTGCGTCGCCTTGAAGGCATCGCCTACCGATCCGGGTTAGACGGGCGCATGCAGTCAAAAGGTTTCAATGCTCAGTCAAAAGGGGGAGGGAAATTCGGCCTCCCCTCGGTTAGTATCCGGCCCGATGGCTCGCGGCCGCCCCCCTCATCCTGACGTCCTCACTCCCGCCGAATGGCGTGTCGTGAACGCCGTGCGTCATGGCATGTCCAATCCGCAAATCAGCAACCGTCTCAACGTCAGTCTCTACGCAGTCAAGTTCCACGTTGCCAATGCCGTTGTAAAGCTTGGTCTGCGGAATCGTACTGCTCTGAAGCATTGGTTCGGGGCGCCGGTCGGAAGCGCCGTCAAGAAAGGTCACGCTATGAATTCTCCAACGGTCGCTTCGACGACTTTCGGTTCTGTCGGCCAAATCTCACGGATGGTTCGCGATATTCCTCGCGCCGTGGAGTGGTATCGCGACGTGCTTGGGCTGGCGCACCTCTTTACGTTTGGCGACCTGGCCTTCTTCGATTGCCAGGGACTGCGGCTCTACTTGAACAAAGCTGAGAACGGCGGCGACTTGCGGGATTCGGTGATTTACTTCCGTGTCAACGACATCCATGCGGAAGTCGAACGGCTGCACGCCAAAGGAGTGGTATTCAAGGGCGCGCCACACATGATCCATAAACATCCTGATGGCACGGAGGAATGGATGACGTTCTTTAAGGACGTCGACGGGCAGCTGCTCGCGCTCATGTCGCAAGTGAACCGGTAGGAGGAACCGGTACAACCCGGCTCAGCGCGTTAACCGGGCATCCAGTCGGTCGTGAACAGAACCAGGGGCAAGCGAGCTTGGGAGCCGCTGGATTTTACGATGGCGCATTCGCGGTCCGGTCGCTGGTGATCATTGCAAAACCGGCTTCATGTATTGCTCGATTGCCGCTCGACCGCCGGCATCCGTCAGCATCCATGACGTGTACTGCGACAGCAGCATCACCTGCGCCGCATGGAGCTTGATGAGAAACGGCGCGTTCTGTTCAAACGTTTCAAACCAGGGGAAATTTCTAAACGCACGCCGCTTCAGAAACTCTCGCGTGTTGAAGATGTTCTTGTAGCCTTTGCTCGTCACCAGCTCCCTGGTGTCGGGCGGAAGCTGCTCGACCCACGCATCGACCTTCTCGTTGTTAATGAAACAGATGTTCAGGCCGTTGTACTCGGCCACGTTGTAGAGCTCGTTCGGGTGAACATGCCAGCCCGTGCCGCAATAGATCGGCGGTTCCCCCTGACGGACGGCGTCGGCCAGTCCTTTTTTTACCTCCCAGTATTTGTCCGAGTCGAACACCGCATTCATGGAACGGTCGCCGCTGGTGTCTTCCTGCTTGTTCAACGCCCAGAACAGCGACTCGATCGATTCGTTGTCGGTAAACGGCTCGGAGCCGTTGACGAACACCAGGATGTTCTTTACGCCACGAGCGAGCAGCGGCATGACGCCAAGGTTGTCTGAGAAGCCGCCATCGCCGTGGAGAAGATCGGCGACCACGGGTGTCGCCTCGATGCCGTCGCCGTTTTTTCGGACAGAGAAGTGGTTGAAGGCAGGAAACGTCACCGTCGCGCGCTTCAACGCATCGATTGGAACGCCTCGGGACAGCGCGAGCAATGGTGCGGCACCGCTCGATGCAATCATGTCGGCCAGGGTGAATGGGCGACCCTCATTGTTCAACGTCACGTGCACACGGCTCGCATCAGGATGGTCGGCGGCGACGGCATCGTACGCATACGGAGAGACATAGATCCCGCCAAGCCGATCGCCATACTGCTGGCGGACGCCGGTATACAGCGGCGTGTACTCCACCGGAATCAGTCGCGGGTAGTCGTACGCCGGATGCTGATAGATGATCGTCCCGCCCACGATCAGAAACGGCCGATCCTCGTTCGCCTGGACAAAATCCTTGACGCCGATCGGGGCCGCGCTGTCGACGCCCTTGATGTCGTCGAATGCCGCCGGATTCCATGTGTACCGGCGAGAATCACCATTGGTGACGAACGGGTCGATAAAGATCCGCGCCAGCATGTTCGCGTACGTCTGGCTGGTTTTCCCGGCGACGACGCGCGCCACGAGCGATTGCAGCTGCGAAGGAATCCGGCTCGCGGCGCCCTTGGCCAGCTCCGCCCGCGTCACGATGCGGCCGGATTCGAGAGCACCCGATGCGAACAGGCCCGAGTGCACGATGGCGTGAGCAATCGTGCCCTTCGGCGGCTCCTCATCAATGAACGCCCGTGTGAGCTTGTTCACGGGAACAACCTTGCCAAGCAGCACTTCCGGCGTTGCCGTCGAATAGACGAACGGAACCGATGTCCACGATCCACCTGATACCGCCGTCATGTAGCGGACGTTTTTCAACCAGCCGTTCTCGTAAAGTCCCCGCAGCTCGCCGAGCGTCGCGGCGGCGGAACGAGTGCCTCCGCCGGAAAACGCAATCCCAAGGTCCTTCACCTTCCGATGGTCGAGCGCCGCCTTCTCTGGAACCGCCCAGTCCTGATGTCCTTTCCACAAGTCCGGCGGAACGGTCCAATAGCGCGTCCACACTTGAATCGTCTTCCCAGGCACCGCGGCCACAC
>Ga0070681_10008327_pt1 | contig 10160 bp, 12 predicted proteins | sample KBSC83BmetaG_FD_65650 | JGI IMG/M metagenome (GOLD analysis project Ga0070681, IMG submission 65650) | Corn rhizosphere microbial communities from Kellogg Biological Station, Michigan, USA - KBS C8-3B metaG | ecosystem: Host-associated > Plants > Roots > Rhizosphere | place: USA: Michigan...
CCCCCTGGCCGTGCGGATCGTCAACTCAGGTGTGAGCCGATCGACCCCGGGCTCCCCTGCCCTGCTACATCGCGTCGCGTAATGACCGCGGCGGTCGAATGTCGTGCGGAGCGGTGTGCCGCTCCCGCGGAGGAGTCTGCAGGTTTGTCCAGAATGCTCGAGACTTCGAGGCGAATGCGTGACATCTTTTCTTCGGAAATGCTGTCCACGGGCAACAGCAGACCGATGTAGTTGCGCAGCTTCCGAATTCGAAACAGCGGGTTGCCACGGCCATCCTTCACCACGTCGTCATGAGGCGCCGCGGCCCGAGGCCTTCGGCCGTTCACGGAGGCCGACAACAGCTCCCGGTAGATGTCTTCAGGCAATGACTTGCGCTCCCTTTTCGAAATCGCCCGCGCCTTGTTGATGGTCAGCTGCCTTCGATAGGTATCGTCCAGCGCATCGGCAATCTCCAGGCCCCACGCCTCCCGGATGTCGCGTGGATTGGCGAACGCACCGACGATGACCGCGGGCAGCCGCGCCAGTCTCAGCAGACGGCTCACCTGCGAGGCTGACATGTGAAAAGAATGCGCGATGTCGTCCTGAGACTTGAAGAGGCCCGCGCGCAACCAACGCGAATAGCTGAGACCGCGTTCGTAGGGTGATACATCGGTCCGCTGCCGATTTTCAATGTCCATCGCTATGAGCGCATCGCGCGTCGTCAAGTCACGAATTTCCACGGACAGCTCGCACTTCAGATGCCGCGCAACGAACAGCCGGCGCGCTCCAAGGTACAGCTCGAAATCGTAGTCCTGCTCACCGGCCAAGCGCCGTCCCAGCACGGGAATCAGCTGGCCGTGCCTGGAAAAACTCGCAATCTCCGCCCTGCAGTTGGACTCATCCAGGTAGACGTCCAAACGATCGTGAAAATCCCACAACCGACAGCGAAACGGATTTGCAAGAACGACGTTTGCCATTTGGCCTCCCTGTTCATGTCGCGTGAATGAGTGTCCCAGCGCGCAGAAAAAAGTTAGGACAGCTACGAAGTTAGTATATCCGAGCAGTCGAGTTACGGAAGAGAAGTCTCTGTGACACGCCGCGTGGCAGTCGCTACTTGACTCCAGTTCGTCGAGTTTGTCGCGCGCCGATCGCCCGCGCAACACGCGCGCGGTGCACTACCTAACACAGCTAGAGCGCTGCCATTGATGCGCGCTCTGCTGTTGGTTCGATGCGGGCCGCGTGGTTATGCTCGCGCCTCGCCAACAGCTCGTGTCCAGGGATATTCACCACAGGAATCACCGCCAATGATCAGGACCATGCTCCAAGCCAAGCTGCACCGCGTCCGCGTGACTCACGCAATCCTCGATTACGAAGGCTCCTGCGGAATCGACCGCAGCCTGCTGCAAGCCTCCGGCATGCAAGCCAACCAGTACATCGAGATCTACAACGTCACCAACGGTGAGCGCTTCAACACCTACATCATCGAGGCGCCGAGCGGCTCGGGCGATATCTCCCTGAACGGAGCCGCCGCGCGCAAAGCGCAGGTGGGAGACATCCTGATCATCTGCACGTACGCGGGGTATGACGAGGCTGAGATGCGTAACCACAAGCCCGTTGTGGTGCACGTCGGCGACAACAATTCCCTGCGGTTGCCTCTCCCTCGCGCGATGCCGTAAGCATCGCGCCTCTCATGGCCGCGCCAAGCACGACGAGCACGCCTCGGCGCGCTCGTCGGCCGCTGCGCTCGCCCGAATTTGCTCGCTGCAATTACGTAATAAATTGATCGCGTTGGAGTTTTTATATCGTGTCACGATACATGCGGCTCCCACCACTTCTCCCTGGGAATTGCAACGACGGCAGTGCTTTCCTTTCCGTCGCGTCGGACTCAAACGCGCACCGCATGCCAGCAAGATCCGCTCCACGGTTGGCACAGGGGCTGACACACACCCGCGCACGACCACCAGTGGGAAGGCGTGTCTCGCAGGAGGATTGAGGCAAGACCAACGTCGACGTTCGACGTTGTATGTTTTGCCGGTCGCCGGATCGCGGGGCTGTATTTAGTACCCGATACCGGCGATCAGGCGGCGAGCGGTCCAGACAGAAGACAGTCGCTCCGCTTTCATCGCGAAGTCGAAAGCGTCGACGGACGTTGCGCAGTCTACGTCTGCAGCGGGAAAGTCGGGGTCACCTGTGCGATGCCGCGCCGCGGCTCGGCTGTTAAGCACGGTGGCCACAGTCGATTCGACAGAGTGGGGAGTTCCCAGCAGCTGCGCCGCCATCAACTCCGCGCACGCCACGTCCTCCTCCCCCTCCCTCGGTGAACCCGACGCGACGAAGGTCACCTCCGTGCGATCGGCGAGTGCACGAACCGTCGCCGCCGCGACGACGAGGCTCCCGAGCCAGATCTCCGTGGCGTTGGTCGCCCCAGCCACGCACTGCGTCCCCGATCCGGTGCGAAGGACAGCCCGGTGCCCTTGGAGACGCCGGCCAACTAACCGACTAGGAGAGTTGTCGTGATCGAAGCCGGGGATCAAGCGGCCTCCAACCTCTCCCATGCGGTAACCAGGTAGCGCCAATGCCTCCTCCACGGTCGCCACCAGCGCGATTTCCGTGGCGCCCGCCGCAAAGGCGTATGCGGCGGTCGTAAATGCGCGCATCACGTCGATCACAACCACTACCCCACGGGCCTCGCGCGCGCCCTGGATGCCTTCCACGATGCGGGTAATCATTACGTCCGCTGGCTCAGCGCGCTTCCCAACTGAACCACTTGATCCCGAGGGTCAGGCACACGGCGATGTAGGCAATACACACGAGCAGACTCATCGTCGTGTAGCCGGTCCACGCGACCTCATGTACGGCGCCCTGAAAAACGGTAATGACCGTCCCCACAGGCGTCCACCTGGCATAGGCCTGAAAACCGCTACCCATGGTGCCCGCAAACCCCCATAAGCCCGAAAGCGCCAGCGTGACGAACAACACGGTCCCCAGACCATGGACCATGGCTGCGGATTTCACGAGACCCACGAGTGCCTGGCCTATCGACAGGAAGACGACACAGGCGAGCATGGCCACGAGCACTGCGTAGAGGTACTGACGCGCATCGAGGGATATGTGACCGATGCTGGCTCCGATGGTGAGTACGACGATCGCTATTAGCAGCCCTACCACTATTTGAACCAACAGGCGACTGACCATGATCGTCCATGTCGGTGCGGGCGTGACCCTCAGCCGCTGGAATACGCCTCGCTCACGGTCTCTCGCCAGCCCTGACGCATAGCCGATGATCGACAGCGACAGGAGGCCCAGGGTGATCGCCAGCACCACCAGAGCGCTCGAGGCGTGCCCCGGGGGCGATTTCTGGGCGGAAACGAATAGGAGGAGTAGTGGGAGCAGAACGCTGACCAGCACTACACGCCGGTTCCTCAACAGAATGAGCAGATCCGCCTGCAGCAGTGGCCGCAGATAGGACAGAGGCTGTCGTGTGCTATTCACGGACTGCGCTTCCTGTGAGGCCGATGAAGACGTCCTCGAGCGTCACGGTTCCGCGAGCGACATGGCGAACGCGCGGGTCCTGCGCATGCTTTTCAATGAGGCCCTGCGGAGTGTCGATCGTAATGATCTTGCCGTGATCGATGATGGCCACGCGATCGCATACCGCCTGCGCTTCTTCCATGGAGTGTGTCGTCAGCAGAATGCTGCCGCCACCGCGGCGGTTCTGTTCGATCGTGTCCCAGAGCTGGCGCCGCGATTGCGGATCGAGGCCCGAGGTCGGCTCATCGAGCAACAGCAGGGGCGGACGGTGAATGTTGGCGATAAAGAGGGACACGCGCTGCTTCTGGCCGCCCGACAACTGCTCGAAGAGCTTGCCCGATTCGCTCTCCAGGCCGATCGCCCTGAGGGCCTCGCGCACCTCGCCGGCCGACAGCCGCACGTTGTAGAGCTCGGCATACAGCCTGATGAGCTGATCGATGGTGAGCTCGGGCTGAAAGCTCGTCGACTGCAGTTGCACGCCCATGTTCGCTTTGGCTGCGGCGCGATCCCGACGCATGTCCATGCCATCGAGCAGCAACGTGCCCGATTGCGGAGTCACCAGCCCCTCGATGGCGCTCAGGGTGCTCGTCTTGCCCGCGCCGTTCGGCCCGAGCAGACCGAATATCTCACCGTGATCGATGGCGAAGGACACATCGTCCACGGCCTTCTTGGAGCCGTAGTGGACGCACAGGTGGGACACTTCGAGTATCGAGCGGTGCGCTCGTTCCTGATCCGACATCAGAGCGGTCCCGCCCGGCGCCGGGGTGCGCCGATCAAACGCCTGCGGGCTGCCACCGGGCTCGCCAGCCACGGTCGCCGGCCGCCCGCTGGGCGGCCATGCGCGCACTGCAGCACCCAGCGGCGCGTCATCCGTTCGAGTAGTTGCAGATCGTCCATCCCAGGTCCCTATCTCACCATCAGCAACACTTTCATGGCAAGCGGGACGCAGCGTGTCAGCCATTGGCGGAATCCTCCCACTTGGCACCCGCGGAGCACGCGACTATTCTGAGCCCACAATGGCTCAATTCTCCCTGTTCGCTGCGCTCCCGCCCGCCGCCCGATGGCGCGTGCGCCGTGCCTTCGAGCAGGCGGGGGCGTATTCCCCGGAGAAGGCGATCGCCTACGAGCCGCCGCACTGGTTCGAGCACCGATACTTCAAGCGACTGCGGGAACATGGCGCCGTGGTGGAGGTACAGCGTGGGCGCTACTATGCCGACGCGCCCAAGCTCGCCGAGTACGTTCGCAAGCGCCGCCTCCGCGCATTCATCCTCGCCTCCGCAACGATTCTGGCTGCCGTGATGACGGCCAAGCGAGTGCTATTGCACTGACCGTGCGGCTTCCGCTTCGTTGCCCAGGCGTCTGAGCGCGCCCGCACCTTCCCGGCTCTGGACATCGATCTCCACGACGCACTCGACCGGAACGTAGTCGAGCGTCAGGGGCCCCACGAGTTGCACCTTACCCGAGGGGTTCGCGAAATCGATCACGCTCTTTTCCCTGTCGATCTTGAACCCCAGCTCCGTGCCGCCGCGCGTCCCGGTGAATTTGACGAGCACGAATCCCCGCGCCACGGCCGCCTCGAATTCGTCCCCTGACTTGTAACGTGCCGCCGACACGGCGTGGGTCCCGCTCGACAATCGATCCACCAGATCGCTCATTGCAAGACTCCCGTGGCCGCATCCGCACTGCGAGCTTCGCCGTTGCCCTTGTTCCCGGCCTCGCGCTGCATCCGATCCATCTGGACCCGCAGACTCAAGGGCCGCATGTCGGTCCACACGCGGTCGATGTGCTGCAGGCACTCCTGCTTGTTGCCGGTGGTCCCTTCATCCCTCCAACCCAGTGGATTCGCTCTATCGCGAGGCCATATCGAATATTGCTCCTCGTGATTCAACACAACCTTGTAGATTCGCGTGTCGTCTTCGTCGCCAAACATTCGCGCTCTCCCCAGATCCTGTGACGGAGCGGCATTAATATATTGAAAGGCGCTTGCCACGCAACGCACTGTCCGCCGACACGCTCGAACAGCGAACCGCCTGGCTCATGGCATCGCCGCCGCCGGAAAAACCTATTCTCCATGGGTACTTACGCGCTTGCGCTGCGCAAACGCGAGCAGTGTCGGCTCGCAATTGCAGCGGAAGTCAACAGCCGAGAGGCATCGACACGCCCCTGCAGCGCATCTTCCCCGTGTTGTTGACCAACAGACGAAGCGGGTAGTGTTCGATCGCATCGTGCTCGCGTCATCGAGGACTGTCTATGACGGGGAAAGCGGCCCCTGCCGTGAGAATGGATACCGTACTGAGCCAGGACGGCGTGCCCCTCAAGTACGCCTATTGCGGAAGCTCCGGCAGGCCCTGCATTGCGCTGGTGATGCCGTTTGGCATGCGGCTCGATCTCGCCGAGGCGTTCATGCGGTTCTATCAGCCTCATTACGACGTAGTGACCTGGGAGTCGCGGCTGATTCTCGACTCCGCGGAGCGGGAGGTCAGGCCGGAGGACTTTGCGCTCGAGCACCACGTCAACGATCTGGCGTGCGTATTCCGCGCTTGCGGTGTGGCCCGCGCATTCCTGGTCGGATACTGCTCGGGAGCCGGAATAGGGCTCGCCGCGGCGAACCGCTGGCCGCAACTGTTCTCCGCTCTGATCCTGGTACACGGTGAATACGTACTGCTCGGCGAGCAGACGTGCACGTCGCAGTTCGCCGCGGACATCGATAGCCTGCTATCGCTCGCGGCCGGGAGCGACGAGGGTGCCCGTCGAGTCTTCGAGAAGGTGAACAGCGAGCGTCCCGCGCAGAACACGAGCGTTCCGCAAGGAGTCGATACTCCCTTCACGCGACTGCTCTATCTGCGGCGGCACGCCATCAACTACGTCGCCTACAAGTCGACCGACTTCAGGAAACTGGCGCGCTCGGTCAGCCACAGGAGTCTGCTGCTCACGGGGAATCGAGATGTGCAGGCGAATGTGGAGAGCACTCGCAGGATCCACGGCTTGATGCGGAATGCCGCCATCCACGTGGACCCCAATGCCGACCACTACGGAATCCTTCGCGAAGACTCACAGACCTTGGCAACCATCTGGAACTACTTAGGTGAGCAAGCACACTGACCGTTGGGATGGCTCGTGCATCCACCACATCGTGGCGCATCACGCGGCACGCGATCCCAAAGCGACCGCGATCAAGACGCGCGATAGCAGTGTGACCTACGAGGAATTGACCGCCAGGGCCGACTCTCTGGCCTCTCATCTGATCGCCGCCGGTGTGGAGCGCGGGCACGTCGTCGCGCTGCTCATGCGTCGGTCCGTCGATATGATCGTCTCGATGCTGGGGGTGCTGAAGGCCGGAGCGGCTTATCTTCCCATCGAAGAGAGCAGCCCGCCGGCGCGCAAGCGGAAATACCTGGACGATGCAGGAGTTCTCCACATCATCGCGGACGACGAGCGACCGGACCTCCGGGACGCCCGCCGAACCGTGGCGCTGGCGAAAGACGTGGCGCGGCTGTCCAGCTCCACTGCGTTCGCCCCCAGCCCGCCGGAATCTTCGGAGCCGGACGATAGAGCGTATGTCATGTTCACCTCCGGCTCGACCGGAGAGGCCAAAGGCGTCGTCGTTCCGCATCGGGCGGTGACCCGGCTGGTGCTCGACACGAACTACGTTCAAATCTCGCCGGCCGACAGAATCTTGCAATTGTCGCCGCCCTCGTTCGACGCCTCGACGTTCGAGATCTGGGGCGCATTGCTCAATGGCGCGACGTTGGTTCTGAGCTCCGAGAATTCAGTCGACCCCAACGCCCTCAAGAGAGATGTGGCTGAGGGCGGCGTGACGATCATGTGGCTCACCGCAGCCCTGTTTCACCTGATAGGCGATAGATATATTGATGCCCTACGCCCCGTGAAGACCCTGTTAGCAGGTGGTGACGTGCTCAGTCCGCGCGTCGTCAACAGAGTACTGCACGCAATACCGGGCATCACGATCATCAATGGCTACGGGCCGACGGAAAACACCACCTTCACGTGCTGTCATCGGATGACGCGTGCCAATCCCCCTCCGATCGAAGGAGTGCCGATAGGCAAACCGATCTCCGGAACCGAGGTATTCGTCCTGGATGACAGCCTCTCCCCGGTGCACGCCGGCGATGTCGGCGAGCTGTTCACCGCGGGAAAGGGCCTGGCGCTCGGGTATTTGAACGGGGACCGCGCGGGCAGCTTCTTTCGCGACGCCCGCATCTGCGACGGCCTCATCTATCGTACCGGGGATCTGGTCAGAGAGAACTCCAACCACGAGCTGGAGTTCATCGGGCGCCGGGACAACCTGGTCAAGCTGCGAGGGTTCCGCGTATCCCTGGAGGGCATCAAGCAGAGCCTGCTGAAGATCGCCGATATCGTCGATGCCGCGGTCTTCGTGCGGAAAGAGGACGCAGGCGATCAATTGCTGGTCGCCTGCGTCAAGACGCGACAGGGAAGCTCTCTGCAGGCAGCCGAAGTCCGGCGCCAGCTGCGCGTCGATCTGCCCGACTACATGATTCCGGACAGCATCCTATTGAGCGAGGCCTTGCCGATCACGAACAACGGGAAATTGGACAAGAGCGCGCTCATGTCGTGTGCGACTTGAACCAGGAGTGTTTACCGTGCAAGAGCAAATTCAGGAGACCATCCTCCGCTTGTTTAAGCAGAAGAGCCAGATGAAGGACATCGGGGTCGAGGACAGCTTCTTCGACCTGGGCGTGTCCTCCTTGACGATCATCGAGCTGCAGATCGGTGTCGAGGGCGAGCTCGGCATCACCGTGCCGACGAGCCAACTGATGCGGTTGAACACCATCAAGGGATGGATCGACACCTACAGCGCCCACACCTGAACTCCACAACCCACCTCTTTCAGGCCAAACTTTTCGCAGGAAGTACAGCGATGCTCAACAATTTCCACATGTCCGCCGACGAGTTGCGGCGTTTCAAAGAGAACGGCTATGCGGGACCGTTTGACCTCTACGAAGGGGACAAGATCAAACGGGACTACCTGGAAATACGCGCGCAGCTGTTCGATCGATCCCATGCCGTCTACGATCTGGAGCACACGAGCCTGCTCGCGGGCTACGACCGGCATCTGGACATCGACTTCTTCAGCGCGCACATCGGGCGCAGGGAGATCGTCGACAAGGTCAAGGACATCCTCGGACCGGATGTCATCTGCTGGCGCTCGGAGATGTTTCCGAAGTATCCCGGCGACGAAGGCACCGACTGGCACCAGGCCGACACCTTCGCGCACGCCTCGGGCGCCCCGCAGATCGTGTGGCCGACGGAGCAGCGCTTTGGCGGCTCCGTCACGGTTTGGACGGCCGTCACGGATGCTACCGCGGAGATGGGGTGCCTGCGGTTCATTCCGGGCACGCACGAGCACATGTTCTACGACGAGTCCAAGGAGATGAAATACTCTCCCGAGATGGTGAACCAGCTCGACAAGAACGGCATGAAGCGCGGCTTCTTCGGCTACGACTACCGCAATCTGCAGAAGGACCCCAATTTCGTGCCGGATGAGTCCAAGGCCGTGTCGCTGGAGATGCGTGCGGGCCAGTTCGTAGTGTTCTGGTCGACGCTGATGCACTCCTCCTTCCCCAACACGACCAAGGACAGGACACGCCTGGGATTTACGGCGCGCTACGTGCCGGCGACGGTCCAGGTCTATCCGGACACGGACATCATCGAGGAATACGGCAGTCGCTTGTCATTGAGCAAGTACGGCGTCGTGCTGGTCTCGGGCGAGGACCGGCTGAAGATGAATCGCACGGTGACGGCCAGCCTGCGAGGCTTCGAGTTTCCCAAGGCCTGAGGCGACGCTCCTTGCCGGCGGCCCCGGTTGGGCCGCCGGAAACACTCTCATGCCAGCGCCGCCGCCTGCGCTCGAAGCGTCGGGTACTGGAACAGCAGGCGGAGCGGAATCGCCCTCGAGAAGCTCTCTCTGATCCGGATCGCCAGCTGCAGGGCGTGCACAGAGTGCGCGCCCAACTCGAAGAAGTTGTCATCCCGGCCCACGTTGTCGACCTGCAGTAGCGTCTGCCACAGCTTCGCCAGCTGTGTCTCGATGGGCCCTTCGGGTGTCACGTAAGCCGCTCTGCAAGGAGGATCCAAAGCGGGGCGCACCAACCCCTGAGCCTGCTGCTTTTCCTCCTCAGGCAACACGCCAATGGCTCCTATAGGCGTCTGCGGCGCGGACTCCAGCGCCGCCACGAGCTCCGCCAGGGCCCTCTGTATCAACGCACATACGCGCAGCGGCTCGACGGGGTCGCCGACCTGCACCGTTAACAGAAACCTCTCTCCCAGGTCGTCCACCGCGACCATCAACGGGTAGTTCGTGCGCTCCTCAGCATACAGTGCCGCAAACGCGTCCTCCCGTTGGGCGGCTTCGGCGGCGGCGGCCGCCGCAGAGTAACGGTAGTTCAGCAGTGTCGTAAACAGCGGTACCGGCGCGGCTACCGCACTACACCGCTGAGCCAGTGCCAGCGACGCGTGCTCGTGTCGCAGCAATCGGCCCAACCTGTCGTGCGTCTCTCTCAGTGCCTGCTCTACGCTCTGCTCTCCGATCGACACGCGCACCGGCAGAGTGTTGATGAACAGCCCTACGCCACGCTCGATACCCTCGCCGCCTTGCAGCCGGCCCATCA
>Ga0070681_10008329_pt1 | contig 10157 bp, 5 predicted proteins | sample KBSC83BmetaG_FD_65650 | JGI IMG/M metagenome (GOLD analysis project Ga0070681, IMG submission 65650) | Corn rhizosphere microbial communities from Kellogg Biological Station, Michigan, USA - KBS C8-3B metaG | ecosystem: Host-associated > Plants > Roots > Rhizosphere | place: USA: Michigan...
AGCCGTTCGCGCCCGAGAAATCCGTCGAGATCGGCGAGCGGATGGCCGTCGACGACATCGGCGGCCGGTCGCTTCGTCGGGTCCTCGGCCTTCAGGTCATGGTAATAGCTCCACGCCGCCCGCGTCGCGGCGCGGAAGGCGCCGCCCGCGTTGGAGACGAAACGGACGCCGAGAGTGCGCAGATCGTCGAGGTCGAGCATCGGCGAGACGCCGGTGCGGTTGTAGTTGATCGGCGCATCGACGGCGGCGACGAAGAGGCCGATCTCGTCGGCGCTGAGCAGCCCTTCCGGGAAGATCATGTCGGCGCCGGCCTCGAGATAAGCCCGCGCCCGACGTACCGCCTCCTCGAAGCTGCCGCCGACCGCGCCGCGCGCATCGGTGCGCGCCATCAGCACGAAATCGCGATCGAGCTCGTCGCGCACGCGTGCCGCGCCGCGAATTTTGGCGACCGCTTCGGCGAAAGGCAGCAGCTGCTTGCCCTGGACATGACCGCAGCGTTTGGGCTCGATCTGATCCTCGATGAAAAGCCCGCCGGCGCCTGCCTCGATAATGGCGTCGACCGTGCGCATCGCGTTGAGGGCATCGCCGTAGCCGGTATCGGCATCGACCATGACGGGGATCGACACCGCCTTGCAGATGTTGCGGCACATCCGTGCCGTCTCGCTCATGGTGACGAGCCCGACATCGGGCTTGCCGAGCATACCGACGGATACACAATAGCCCGAGATGCCGATGATCTCGAAACCGGAGCGTTCGAGGATCTTGGCCGAAAGCGCATCGAAAGCGCTGGGCCGGACATGCAGTTTGCCGTCGGCCATGAGCTCGCGGAAGCGGGCGGTGCGGCGGGAATTGTGCATCAACCCCTCCGCCTCAAGGCTTGAAGCCGAGCGAGCCTTCGTATTTGCGCAGCATCTCCTCGCGCGGCAGGAATTCCTCCTCGAGCTGGCGGATTGCCGGAAAGCCGACGAAGGCATGAAAATCGCCGACCGGATGGTCCTTCAATTCCTCCTTGAGGCGGCGCTCGAGCGCGGCGTCCTCGCGCTTGAATGCGTGCAGATAATCCCACATCGCGCGGCTGGCGGCGCGCAGCGCGCCATTGGCGTTGGCGACGATGGTGACGCCGAGCCCCCTCAGCTCGTCGAGCGAGAGATTGGCCGAGATGCCGGTGCGGTTGTAGAGGATCGGCGCCTTGACGGCGCGGCAGACGCGGCCGATCTCGCCGGCATCGACCAGCCCCTCGGGAAAGATGACGTCGACGCCGGCTTCGAGATAGGCGTTGGCGCGGCGGATCACCTCGTCGACGCTGCCGCCGGCGACGCCGCGCGCGTCGGTGCGGGCGATGAGGATGAAATCGGGATCGAGCTCGTTGCGCACCTTGACGGCGGCACGATACTTGCCGACCGCCTCCTCGAGCGAGATGATCTCCTTGCCGGCGACGTGGCCGCAGCGCTTCGGCGCCACCTGGTCCTCGATATGGATGCCGGCGACGCCGGCCTTGATGAACTGCTCGGTGGTGCGCATCGTGTTGATAGCGTTGCCGAAGCCGGTATCGGCGTCGGCGATCACCGGAACGTTGACGGCATCGACGACATAGCCGGATACCGTGACGATCTCGGTGCAGGTGGTGAGGCCGACATCGGGTTGTCCGATCAGCGACGCCGAGACGCCGTAGCCCGACACGCCGACCGCTTCGAAGCCGGCGCTCTCAGCGATTTTCGCTGTGATCGCATTGTAGACGCCTGGCAGCACATGGATGCCGCCATCGCTGACCAGCGCGCGCAGACGCCGCGACATCCCGCGACGCGACATTCCTCGATCCGACGCCATGGCCGTCTCCTCCAATGCTGTTGTCAGCGACTCTCTTCGCGGCGCGGGACGGTGTCAACCTCCGGGGATCGCGCCGTCGCGTGTCGTCTGCGGTATATAATGGCGAGCACATCGGCACGCCGGGAGAAATGGAATGAGCCAGGAAACCAGTCGTGAAAACGCCGACACGGCGGCCATGGCCAATTTTGTCGCCGGGCTTCGTTATGAGCAAATTCCCGGCGACGTGGTCGAACGCATCAAGCTCTTGATGCTGGACGCGCTCGGCTGCGCGATCTTCGGCACCGGGCTCGAGTGGAGCCGTATCCTGATAGAGACGCTGGCGGCGGTCGACAGCTCCACCGGCTGCGGCGTCTGGGGCAGCGCGCGTCGACTCTCCGCCCCGCACGCCGCCTTGGTCAACGGCACGCTCGTGCAAAGCTTCGAGCTCGACGACGTCCATCGCCAGGGCGTTCTGCACGTCGGCGCGGTGACCTTGCCGCCGCTTCTCGCCGTTGCTGAGCTGCGGCCCGGGATGAGCGGGCGCGATCTTCTTACCGCCGCCGTGGCGGGCTACGAGATCGGTCCGCGTGTCGGCATGTGCATGGGGCAGGAGCATATCGTCCAGGGCTGGCATTCGGGCGCCACGGTCGGGGTCTTCTCGGCGGCCGCCGGTGCGGCTGCGGCACTTCGCCTGCCGGCCGACAAGGTGGTCCACGCGCTCGGTATCGCCGGCACGCAAGCCGCCGGGCTGATGGCCGCGCAATATGGCGCCATGGTCAAGCGCATGCATGCCGGTCGCTCGGCGCAGAGTGGTCTGTACGGTGCCCTCCTCGCCGAGAAGGGCTTCACCGGCATCACCGATGTCTTCGAGAGCCCCTATGGCGGCTTCTGCACGACGTTTTCGCGCTCGCAGGACCGCTTCGACCGCAGCGAGCTCACCGCCGGTCTAGGCGAGCGTTTCGAGACAATGCGCATCTCGCTCAAATTCTATTCCTGCGTCGGCACCAACCACACGACGCTGGACGCCATTCGCCTGATGCAGGTGCGCCACAAGTTCGGCCCCGACGATGTCGAGCGGATCGTCGTGCATTGCTCACAGGCGACGCTCGAGCACGCCGGTTGGACCTATCGTCCCGAAGGCATGACCTCGGCGCAGCTCAACCTGTCCTATTGCGTCGCTGTGCTGCTGCTCGAGGGCGATGTCTTTGTCGACCAGTTCACGGAGGCCGCGCTCGCCGACCCGCGACGGTTGGCGCTCGCGGCGAAGGTCGAGGCGATCGAGGACCAGGCGATCACTGCGCGCGGCTCCAAGTTCCGCCATGTCGTGCGCGTCGTCGTGCACCTACGCGACGGCACCGTGCTCGAGGAAACCGTCGAGGCGCCGCGCGGCAGCGAGCGGCATTTTGCGTCGGCTGACGACGTTGCCGCGAAATTCGCCAAGCTCGCGGGCCGCGTCTTGCCGTCCGTCGAACTCGATCGCCTGATGGCGATGGTGCTGGACCTTGACAAGCTGCCGGATGTCGGCACGCTGATACATGCGCTCTCGCGCTAGATCGGCGACAAGATTGCGCGGCGCGTTCCCGCTGAGTCAGAGTGCGCTCGGCGTCCGAACCAGTATCCAAGGCTCCCATGTCCGATAATGATCGCGGCAGCGATGCGTGGCTCGTTGGCCCGAGCCGCTACATCGAGCAGCGGCTGCTGCTCTTCGCCCTGCCGTCGGCACCGCGATCGTATTATGTTGCCATGCGCGATGGCTGCCGCCTCGCGCTCGACGTCTATCTGCCGCAGCCGCACGAGGGCGAGATCCCGCCGGCGCGCCTGCCGACGATCGTCATCCTCACCCCTTATTACCGCCGCTTCAATCTCGCGTCCGGCGCCAATCCGGCGAGCGACCCCAGTCCCAATGCCGGCAAGTACCGCGACTTCTTCGTGCCGCGCGGCTATGCGCTTGTCGTCGTCGATGTCCGCGGCACGGGGGCGAGCTTCGGCGTTCGCGACAGCTTCCGTTCGCCGGCCGAGCGCGACGACTATCGCGAGATCGCCGATTGGATCGTCGCCCAGCCCTGGTCGGATGGCGCGATCGGCGCCACTGGCGTCTCCTATGTCGGCGCGGCGTGCGATTTTCTTGCCAGCACCGGTCATCCCGCGGTCAAGGCGATTGCCCCGCTCTTCGCCGTCTGGGATACCTATGCCAACCACTATTATCCCGGCGGCCTCTTGCTCAATCGTCTGGCGACGACCTATGACGCGCTGATGGTGGCGCTCGATCACGATCGCCGTGACCTCTTGCCCGGCTTCGCCTATTTCAGCAATCCCGATTTCGCCGGACCGCAGCCGGTCGACGACGATGTCGACGGCGCGCTCTGCCGCGCCGCGGTGCGCGAGCATCTCGCCAATTTCCACATGCCTGATTTCATCACCGAGTTCCGCTGCAAGGACGACACGCTGGCCTATGATCCGGGGTTCAGCTCGGCGAGCTTCAGCCCCTATCACTATGCCGCCGGCATCCGTCCGGAGGTGGCGGTCTATTCCGTCTCCGGCTGGATGGACGGCGCCGGCTTCACCAATGGCGCGATCGCCCGCTTTCTCACGCTGCCCAATACCAAGCGGCATCTGCTGATCGGACCCTGGGATCATGGTGCGCGGACCAACGTGTCGCCGGACCGCGAGGGTGCCGACGCGGCGTTTCCGCTGCTGGCCGAGCTGGTCCGCTTCTTCGACCACTATCTAATGGGGCGCGAGACCGGCTTGGCGCGCGAGGCGCCGGTCCATTATTTCACCATGCGCGGCGAGGCGTGGCGCGCGGCTTCATCCTGGCCGCCAGTCGCCGACCAGCGCCGGCTCTTCCTAGGCAGGAGCGGCACGCTGGGCGATGCGGCGCCCGCGCTCGGCACGGATTCCTATCGCGTTGATTTCACGCTCGGCACCGGTTCGCACACGCGCTATGAACGCCTCGCCGCAACCGAGGTGCGAGACTATTACAGCGACTGGCAGGGCCGGGACGACGCCATGCTGTGCTACACCTCGGCGCCATTCGCCGCCGATGCCACCTTCACCGGCCATCCGATCGTCTCGCTTTTTCTTACCTGCGATCAGCCCGACGCGGCGCTCCATGTCTATCTCGAGGAGATCGAGGCCGACGGCACCTGCCGCTATGTCACCGAGGGCATGTTGCGCGCGCTCCACCGCAAGGAGACGCCGTGCCCGGCGAATCACCGCACCGCATGGCCCTATCATAGCTGTGCGCGGCAACACGCGGCGCCGCTCGTTCCCGGAGAAACCGCGCTGCTGCGCTTCGCCCTGTTGCCGACGTCGTGGACGTTCCGCCGGGGCAGCCGGCTGCGCATCGCCATCTCTGGCGCCGATGCCGATCACTACGGCCAGGTGCCGCACGGGCGTCTGCCGCATCTCTCGATTCATCATGGCGGCGACACCGCCTCGCTGATTGAGCTACCTTGGCATTCCGCGACGTAGTCGGCGTCGCGCATGACGATGGAGGATTTCGTGCCGAAGCGCCCGTTGCTGACGATCATCTGTTGCGCCGCCCTGCTCCTCGGCGCCGTCGAGCCGGCGGCGGCCGGCAAGAGCAACGACACGCTCGTCTGGTCGACCAGCAACGAGATCGACACCGCCGATCTCTATTATCAGAACCTTCGCGAGGTCGTCATCCTTGCCCATCTCGTCTGCGACACGTTGATACACCACGATCCGATCTCGGGCGCCTATAAGCCGCTCCTCGCCGAGAGCTATGGTTGGACCGATGATCTGACGCTCGATGTCACGCTGCGCAAGGGCATCAAGTTCCACAACGGCAAGGCTTTCGGCGCCGAGGACGTGGCTTATACGCTGAACTACGCCAGCAAGCCGGAAAACGGCGTCGTTACCGCCCTTGTCGCCGACTGGATCAAATCGGTCGAGGTGGTGGCGCCCGACAAGGTGCGCATCCATGCCAAGCACCCGACCCCGGCGGCATTCGAATTCCTCTCCGGCGTCACGCCGATCTATCCGGTCGGGCATTACGAGAGCGGCGCGTCGGCGGCCGACGGCAAGAAGAGCAACAGCCGCGGCGGCATCGTGCCGATCTGCACCGGGCCCTATAAGATAGAGAAGTTCACGCCCGGCCAATCCGCCGAGCTGGTCAAGAACCCGGATTATTTCGCCGCCAGCCCGAAGGGGCAGCCGAGCATCGGCAAGATCGTCTACCGCACCATCCCGAACGCGGCGACGCAGGTCGCCGAGCTGATCACCGGCGGGCTCGACTGGATCTGGGATGCCTCGCCGGACAATGCCGCCAAGCTCGGCAAGATGCCGAACATCACGGTGAAGGCGGCGCCGACGACGCGGATGTCCTTCCTCTCGCTCGATGCCGCGGGCCGCTCGGGCAAGAACCCGATGCAGGATGTTCGCGTGCGCCGCGCCGTCTACCACGCGATCGATCGACAGGCGATTACGCGCGACCTCGTCGGCGAGGGGGCGGCGGTGCTCGATTCGATGTGCGCGCCGGCCCAGTTCGGTTGCGCCACCGACGTCACGGTCTATCCCTATGACCCGGCGAAGGCGAAGGCGCTGCTCGCCGAGGCCGGCTATCCCAACGGCTTCTCGATGCCGCTCTACGCCTATCGCGACCGGCCCTATAGCGAGGCGGTGGTCGGGTTTCTCAGGAAGGTCGGCATTACCGCCGATCTGCGCTTCCTGCAATGGACGGCGTTGCGCCCGATCGTGCAGCAAGACGGCAAGGCGCAGATGGCGCAGCTCACCTGGGGCTCGCAAGGCATCCTCGACGCCTCGGCCTCGGTGAGCAATTATTTCGAGGGCTCGGCCGACGATTATGCCCGCGACCCGGAGGTCGAGGCGTGGCTCAAGGCTGCCGACTCGACGACCGATGCGGCGAAGCGCAAGGACCTTTATGCCAAGGCGCTCAAGAAGATTGCCGACCAGGCCTATTTCGTGCCGATCTTTCTCTACGGCCGGAACTACGCCTTCAACAGCGAGCTCGATTATCCGGTGACACCTGACGAGCTCGCCCATTTCTATCTCGCAAAATGGAAATGATGGCGCGCGGCCCGATGGGAATGTAATTCCCGAGCCGCCGAAATAGGTTACATTCGCAAGGGGGCGTTCTTGTCGGGCCGGCTCGTCGGCTCCGGACACGGAATAGCGGATGGCCGGTTCTCGGCCGTGCGGGGGGACGACAATCCTAGGCGCGACACATAGCGGCCTGCTGCGACGCTTGCCGTGCCTGCTGGCCTTGACATTGTCGGCGGCCGGCGGGTTGTCGGTGGCACATGCCCAGAGCCTGCCCGGCGGACTGCCGAGCACGGTGCAGCCCGGGCGCGATCGGCCGCAGCCTTTGCCGATTGCCCCCGATACGGATTTCGATTTTACCATCCAGGCGCCGAAACGGGCGCCCGTGCCGCGCGCCGCCGACGAGCTGACCTTCGCCTTGCGCGACATTGCTATCACCGGGAACACCGTCTATTCCGCCGCCGCGTTGCGTCCGCTCTACGAACCGCTCATCGGCCGCGAGGTTAAGCTGTCGGACATCGTCGCCGTCGCCGAGGCGATCGAGGCCAAATACCGAGGCGCCGGCTACATTCTGACGCGTGCCTATGTGCCGCCGCAGCGCGTCGGCGACGGGGTTTTCACCCTCTCGGTGGTAGAGGGCTTCGTCAAGGCCCTCGACGTCGAGGGCGGCAACGAAACGGCACAAAATCTGGTCAAGACCTATCTGAGGCCCGTGCTGGGGTCGCGCCCGCTCGATATCCACGTGATGGAGCGCGCCCTGCTCCTCGCCAACGATGTTCCCGGGATCGTTGCCTCTGGGCTGCTGCGGCCGTCGCCGGACGAACCGGGCGCCTCCGATCTCGTGGTCAGCCTGACGCAATCGACGCTGAGCGGCGGTTTCGCCACGGACAATCGCGGCTCGGCCTATGCCGGCCCGTGGACGGTACGCGGCGATGTCACCGTCAACGGCCTGATCACCGGCGACGATCAGCTTGCGGCAGCGCTGTCCTCCGTTCCCGACGGATTGCAGAAGGTGACGGCGCAGATGCGCTATTCCTTTCCCATTGGCACCGATGGGATGATCGTCAGCCTGGCGGGCAACGGCAGCTATGGCCAGCCGGGCGCGGCGCTGACGCAGTTCAATCTGATCACCAACAGCTACGCGGTGGGGCCGCGGCTGCGCATCCCGCTCCTGCGCTCGCGCGCCGACAGCCTGTTTCTCGATACCGGTTTCACCTGGCAAGATGCCGAGGTCACGGCGCTCGCCCAGCCGTTCAGCCACGACAAATGGCGGACCGTCGACGCCGCGCTTACCTACCTCGAGAACGGCTTCCTCAACGGCACGTCGTCGCTGACCGTCGGCATCGAGCAGGGCCTGCCGATTCTCGGGGCGACGCCGAACGGCTCGCCCAACCTGTCCCGCGCCGGCGCCGATACGGATTTCACCAAGCTGACGGCCAATCTGCGGCGTGCCCAGATCGTTTCCGGCCCGCTCAACCTGGCGCTCGGCGCGATCGGGCAATATTCCTTCGCTCCGCTCTTCGCCGGCGAGCAGGCCGCCTTCGGCGGCGACAGCATCGGGCGCGGCTATGATCCGAGCGTGCTGCAGGGCGATCACGGTCTCGGCGGCTCGCTCGAGTTGCGCTACGATCTGCGCTTCAGCGGTCTCTTCGTCGAATCGGGCCAGCCTTACGCCTTCTACGACCGCGCGAGGGTGTGGAACCGGAGCGGCGGCGTATCCGGAGGCGCGACCTTGTCCTCCGCCGGGTTCGGCATGCGCGTCCAACTGCGCCACGAGGTCAGCGCCGGGCTGGAATTCGCCCAGACCCTGTCCTCGCTGGCCAACAACGACAACGGCCGGCTGACCTCGCGGATCCTGTTCAACGCCGGAATCCGCTTCTGAGCGTCCTGCGATCGCGCGCATGGGCCGCCGGCCATCTGTGAGTGATCTCACAGGGCGCATGGCGGCCAGCATGGTAACGATCGCGAATTAACTCCCCGGCCAGCGGTCGATGGCGGCCAATTCAGAGGATTTTCGACGAATTCATCTGGCTTTTTAGGTAATTATTGCCTAATTATCTTTGATCAAATTAAGAAAATCTTAAGAACCTTTGGGCGGGACCTCGATGGCGCGACGCGCATCTGTCGTATGGCGGGATTTGCTGCTGGCCACCACCTGCCTGGTGGCGGCGCAGCCAATGAGTCATGCGGCCACCCTCCCCAGCGGTCTCGCGGTGACGGCGGGGCAGGGCAGCGTCAGCACACCGAACGCGCAAACGGCGATCATCCACCAGACGACCGACAAGGCAGTCTTCGAGTGGCAGAATTTTTCCATCGGACAGGGTGCCGGCGTCGTCTTCCAGCAGCCGGGCAGCGGCTCCATCGCGCTCAACCGCGTGCGCGGGCCGGGCGCCTCGCAGATCGACGGCTCGCTCCAGGCGAACGGGCAGGTGTGGATCGTCAACCCCAACGGCGTGATCTTCGGCCAGGGCGCGCGGGTCGATGTCGGCGGCCTCATGGCGACGACGGCCGACATCCGCAATCAGGATTTCCTGTCGGGCGACTATAGCTTCTCGGGCGCGACCGGCGCCGCCATTGTCAATCAGGGCGAGATCCGCGCCGCGACCGGCGGCTCCGTCGTCCTCGCCGGCGCGCAGGTCAGGAACGAGGGTCTGATCCAGGCCGATCTTGGCACCGTCCAGCTTGCCGCCGGCAAGAGCTTCGCCGTCGACCTCAACGGTGACAAGCTGATCCGCTTCCAGGTTACCGCGGCCGTCGATCAGATCCCGCTCGATGCCGACGGCAAGCCGGTCGACGCGCTGATCAGCAATACCGGCAGGCTCAGCGCCGCCGGGGGACGCGTCCTGCTGACGGCGCGTGCCGCCCGCAACATCGTCGACAACGTCATCAACACCTCGGGCATCGTCGAGGCAACCACCGCCAGCCTGGTCAACGGCGAGATCGTGCTCGACGGCGGCGATGCCGGGATGGTCAAGGTCGCCGGCAACCTCGACGCGAGCGGCAAGGGAGCGGGCGAGACCGGCGGCGTGGTCTCCGTGCTCGGCGACAGGGTCGCCCTCGGCGCCGATGCGAGCATCGACGTCTCGGGCGATCTCGGCGGCGGCACGGCGTTGATCGGCGGCGCCGCGCACGGCGCCGGCCCGCAGCGGAACGCCACGACGACGCTGGTTGCCAGGGGCACCACGATCGATGCCGATGCCCTGACGCGCGGGGCAGGCGGCACGGTCGTCGTCTGGTCGGAAGACGCCACCAGCGTTGCCGGATCGATCTCGGCACGCGGCGGCGCGCTGGGCGGCGATGGCGGTTTCGTCGAGACGTCGAGCAAG
>Ga0070681_10008339_pt1 | contig 10150 bp, 7 predicted proteins | sample KBSC83BmetaG_FD_65650 | JGI IMG/M metagenome (GOLD analysis project Ga0070681, IMG submission 65650) | Corn rhizosphere microbial communities from Kellogg Biological Station, Michigan, USA - KBS C8-3B metaG | ecosystem: Host-associated > Plants > Roots > Rhizosphere | place: USA: Michigan...
TAGCAATTAGCAATTAGTCGCGCGCCTTTTCTCGTCCCCGAGTGCAGCGAGGAGACTTACGATCTACAACCAACCATTGGGCACACGTCATAGTTGGGCTCAACGCAATTTTCCGCTGGAAAGAAAGTGGGGCGTTCCGGAGTTGTCGCAACGATAGCGTTCCCTCGCTCACGCTCGGGATTTCAGAACAACTACTTCCCTGACGCCATCTTTTTGACCATCGCCAAAACGAGCTTGCGATCAGAGTCATTGAGATTTGAGGAGTAGCGGCGGATCTGGCTGAGGAACCGGACTTCTTCTTCGGTAAGGGGGGGAAGCGTTTTTGAATTTCCGTTGCTGTGGCCTTCTGCGAAGAACTGGCCGAGCGGAACGTCCATGGCCGTGGCGATCTTGGCTAGAGTATCCAATGATGGAATGGTGTGGCCGTTTTCCACCCGGGAAAGATAACAACGGAGCAGGCCGGTACGTTTTTCGATGTCCCCCTGGGACATGCCTTTCTGCAGGCGGTAATTCCTGATTGTCTCGCCGATGTTCATTTGTTTATCAGATAAGAAAGATTGCGATGCCTTGGGGTTGCGTGAATAGTAATCAGAGTAGGAACTTTGTGCAAGCACAAATTTTGTCATTCAACGCCGCGAAATGACGCGTCCCTTGCACATCACGAGCTGAATGTGAATGGCGCAAAACACGACAGATAGAATGATGCTGTACTTTCAGTTATTTACCAATTGATTATGAGGCATCTCCAATCTTTTGATAGCGCTCCGGCACGGCTGGCGCAAGTCGGCGGAAGGAAACCAACCCAGACACAAATCGTGCGCGCCTTTAGATTTTTGCCTTAGTGTCTGCAGCAGAACTGGCGGTGTGGTCACCGTCGCCGGCAGATCGGTGGAGATCGAGCTGCATATATAAGGTGCGCTCCATAGGAGAGTCATAGTAAGGAGCGACTTCGTAGAACCCGAGACGCCGGTAAAGAGCAATGGCGGAATCCATTTTTCCCGCGACAGTATCGAGACGCATATGCGAGTAGCCACACTCGCGGGCCGAACGGATCAATTCTTGAGCGATCAGCTTTCCGAGGGAGTGTCCGCGAAACTCAGGACGAACGTAAAGCCGCTTCATCTCGCAGACGCCTGGCTGCGATAGAGGACGTAGCGCGCCCATTCCGGCAACTTTATCGTCCCAAAGCGCCAGAAAGAGCCGCCCTGCAGGAGGAGCATACTTGCCTGGAAGTGCGCGCAGCTCTTCTTCGAAGCCCTGAAAGCACAAATCAAATTCGAGCCAGTGGGCGTACTCCAGCATCAGCTCGCGGATGGTCGCGATCTGCTCGGGTGTTTCGGCCTGGACCAGTCTCAGCAACGGATGTTGGATGCTTGCAATCGCGACACGGATTCTGACACACTGCGGCCGACAAAGGTGACCGTGAAACGGCGACTTGGAAAAACGGCGATCGCACTGGGTGTGGTTGTGGCCGTGCTGCTGGCTCTTCCTTTTCTTACCGCTTTAGCCAGTACCGCAACATCGCTTGCCATGGCGGCAGTTCAGTTTGCCGGATTGCTGCTTCTCTTCCTGGGCATACCTTTCCTTTTGTGGGTCCTGGCGAAGCCTCTCTACCGGACATTCCTGATGCCCACCGTTCGAGCGATCCACATCCGCAAGATTCGAGCGAACCGCGAATTGATGGAAGCAGCATTACGGGAAAAGCATCGAGTTCGGGAGTGAACTGCCCACCGAGAACCCTTCCCTTCAAAGCGCGGTGGCACGGCGCATCACAGTGAGCTCGTGCGGCAACCATCCGACGATTCCCGATTCATGGGTATACAAGACTTGTAATGGAACCGGCGGACGGAGGCTGAACAACGTTTGAGAGTTGACCGGAAAGATATGAAAATCGGAAGTCGTTTTTGTCCGATGCTTGAGGTCATTTGATGCTTGACAGCGGCTACTCCGCTCTGGGAAGATTTCGCGCGCGCAGTATTCAATCGTTTCAATAGCGGTGGGTAGGACGCCGGAGGGCAGTCGGCGAAGCTGCTCCGTTGGAACAACTCCACAGATCGTGACGTGAGAGAACAAGACCCCGGAGCCTGAATATTCCAAGCCAGTCCGAGCGTTTTTCCGCCCGTTGAAGGTTTGCCATCGACGCAGCAAGTGCGCCGTGCGGCGCATTTGCAAAATTTCGACCGTGCCTTCTTCTGTACGCTCGAGGCAGCGGTTATCACAAGGAGACTAGGTATGTCGCGAAAGATTATCTGCGGGCTGCTGGGTATCGTTGCGGCCTTGTGCATGGGCGCTTCGGCTCAGAATATCACCGGAAACATCAGTGGCACAGTGACCGACAGCACTGGCGCCGCAATTTCAGGAGCCTCGATCACTGTCACGAATTCGGACACCAAGGTTGTGGCGCGCTCTGTTAAAAGCGGCGACACCGGCCAGTATTCGGTTCCATATCTTCCGGTTGGACATTACAGCATCGCAGTGGAAAAGGCCGGTTTCAGTAAGCTGGTGATCAGCGGAATTGCTGTGGATGCCCACGATGAGCTGACCCAGAACGCCAAGTTACAGGTTGGAACCACGCAGCAGGAAGTCACTGTGGTTGCCGACGCTCAGACGGTGGCGCTGGACAATGCCCAGGCGATCGGACTCATCGATGAGAGACAGATCCGCGAGATCCCGCTCAACAGCCGCAATTACGAACAGCTGGTCAATCTGCAGCCGGGCGTGAGCTATGGCGGCGGAGACCAGCTCTATTTCGGCACCACCAACCCGGCCGGTGAGACCAATACCGTGAGCTTCTCAATCAATGGCCAGCGCAACAGCGGGAATAACTGGACGGTGGATGGCGCCGACAACGTGGACCGCGGCTCGAACCTCACGCTGCTTGCTTATCCCAGTGTGGACTCGATCTCCGAGTTCACTACTCTTCGCGGCAACTACAATCCCGAATACGGGCGTAGCGCCAGCGGGCAGATTGACGTGGTGACCAAGTCTGGAACCAACAAATTCCACGGCGATCTTTACGAGTTTTTCCGCAATGACGCGCTCAATGCCAACAGCTTCACCACAAACCAGGCGAAGCTGCCGCGTCCTCCGTTGCGCTACAACGACTTCGGGTACACGATCGGCGGACCGGTAATCATCCCCGGAGTGAAAGACCGCAATACCTTTTTCTTCTTCTCCAACGAGTTTTACAGGATCAAGACCTCGGCTCCGATCACGGGTACTGTGCCCACGGCCGACGAGCGCAACGGAGTCTTCCCCGTGGCGGTTTGCGTGGCCCACGATGCAGCGGGAGCCTGCACGGCCACCAGCACCTCCGTCAGCTCCATCAATCCTTTAGCGGCTGCTTACCTGAAAGATATCTTCGGCAACGTTCCGTTGCCGAATAATCCGACACTGGGTCCCAATATCCTGTCGAGCACGTTTGGCAGCACTTTCAACCAGACCCAGGAAATCGTAAAGATCGATCACAACTTCAGCACGAAACTGACCGCTTTCTTCCGCTTTATCAACGACGATATCCCGACGATTGAGCCGGGCGGGCTGTTTACCGGAGCTGCGCTTCCAGGAGTCTCAACAACGTCGACCAATTCTCCAGCTCGCACGTATCTGGGGCACGTCACTGATACGCTCTCTTCCACGCTGGTTGTGGATGGCGGATATGCGTATTCCTCCGGCGCCATTATCAGTGACCCGACAGGGACAATCCTGAAGGCAAACTCGCCTGATATAGTGGCGAATCTCCCGTTCGCCAGCACCTTGAGCCGGATTCCCGCAGTGACTTTTACGGGTGGCTCATCCATCACCGGTTTCGGCCAATATCGCGACTTTGATCGCAATCACAACGTGTTTGGCAACGTGAGCAAGGTGATTGGCAATCACACGCTGCGCGCCGGGGCAACCTATCACCACTACAATAAGACTGAAAATGCCTCCGGCAACAACGCGGCTACCTTCGGCTTTACGCAACTTGGAGCACCGATCGCTACTGGGACGCCAAATGTTAATCAGTGTTCTCCAGCTCGGTGCCCTACCAGCTTCGAGCAGTCGGTTGCGAATTTCCTCACAGGATTCGTGACCCAGTTTACGCAGGCTTCCACGGATTTGACTCCTGACATCAGGACCAACCAGTGGGAATTCTACGTGCAGGATACGTGGAAGATGAGCCATAATCTGACAATCTCCTATGGCGCCCGTTACTCGCTGTTCCAGCAGCCGTATGACGCCAACAACGAACTCACGAACTTCGACCCCAGCCTGTACGTGGCCGCAAACGCTCCAACCATTGACAGCAAGGGAAACATCTGCACAGCAGCTCCCTGTCTAGGCGGCGGCACTCCCAATCCGAACTACAACTCTCTGAACGGGATCATCGTCAATGGCTCGAGCTCTCCTTTCGGCAGCAAAGTCGGCAGCACGGCCAAAAACAACATCGCACCGCGCGTCGGCGTTGCCTGGGACCCGTTTGGCAAAGGCACGACTTCGGTTCGCGCCGGATACGGCGTCTTCTACGATTCAACCCTGTTCGGAATCTACGAGCAGAACATCTTCCAGAACCCACCTTTCGTGCAGAGCATCTCAATTTCCAACACTCAGTTCTCGAATCCGGCAGCGGTAGCGCCCAACATCTCAGCGCTGCCTCTATCACTCCGCGGTTCACCCGTAGATTTCAAGACACCCTATAACCAGGAATGGGACTTGGACATCCAGCACGAACTCCGAAAGAACCTGGTGGTCGATGTCGGCTACTACGGCGCCAAGGGTACACACCTGCTCGGCATCGCCGACATCAACCAGCCGAAGCCTGGGGCAGCCACAACGGCGGCTGGCATCAACGCGGTCCGTCCATTTGTCGGGTATGGTCCCATTAACGCGATCTTTACCGGCTTCGGGTCCAACTACAACTCGCTGCAGGCTTCCGCGAACTGGCGCTTTAGCGGAAGCTCGCTGATTGGGTTGAGCTACACCTGGTCAAAGGCCCTGACCGATGCGCAGACCGATCGCAGCTCGGCTCCCGAAAACGTCTACAACATCGCTGCCGAATACGGCCCCTCGCAGCTTGACCGCAGGCAGGTATTCACAGCGAACTACGTGTACGATCTGCCGTTCTTCAAAAACCGTCATGACGCACTGGGTTATGTGGCGGGAGGATGGGAGATATCGGGACTGATGACGGCGAATACCGGTCTGCCGTTGACTGTTACTACCAGCGGCCTCGATCCGGCATTTCAGGGCGTGAACCTCAGCACGAGTGCGGCTTCAGGACGTCCGGATCTGATCGGCAATCCCAACAACGGTCCGCAAACCTTCACGCAATGGTTCAACACAGCTGCATTTGCGCCTGTACCCACCGGTCAGGTTCGGCCCGGGAATGCCGGCCGCGGAGTCGTTGTCGGACCTGGCTTCCAGCGCTGGGATGTGGCCTTGATGAAAAACATTGCAGTGCGTGAGGACATGCATTTCCAGTTCCGCGCAGAAGCCTTCAACGTGTTCAACCACACCAACTTCAACACCGTGGGGACAACGTTCGGCACCTCGACCTTCGGGAAGGTGACCGGCGTTCGCGATCCACGAATCATGCAGGTTGCGTTGAAGTTTTACTTCTAAAGCGCACCCTCAAAACGAAACAAATGGGGCCTGCGAAACGCAGGCCCCATTTTTTATGTGCTGAGCAGTTTCGACAGCGCGGAGATGATCGGCGAAAAGAATTTTACCGCTGATGATCTGTATTCGAATTCAGGCAAATCACTAGGGACGATTGTGTTCAGGTGCGCCGAGCAGAAACAACAAAGCAGTTTCTTGCTGAGGAAGCACCGATCAGCCCATCAGCATGCCACCATTCACGTTCAGAACATGGCCGGTAATGTAGGCGGCTTCTTCGGAGGCGAGAAAGCGCACAGCATGGGCTACTTCCATATCAGTCCCGGGTCGACCGAGCGGGATCATTTCGTTGACTTTTGATTTCAGATCTTCCGAGAGGCCTTCCGTCATGGCAGTGGCAATATAACCGGGGGCAACGGCGTTCACGGTAATGTTGCGGGAAGCGACTTCGCGTGCCATGGCCATGGTAAAGCCAATCAGCCCGGCTTTGGATGCGGAGTAGTTGGCCTGCCCGACCTGGCCCATCTGGCCGAAAACGCTGGTGATGTTCACGATGCGTCCCCAGCGCTGCTTGAGCATGGAGCTGATCACGGCCTGGGTGCAGAAGAAAGCGCCGCCCAGGTTGGTCTGGATGACGGAGTCCCAGTCCGCACGCTTCATGCGCATAAGCAACGTGTCTTTAGTCACCCCGGCATTGTTCACCAGGATGTCGATCTTGCCAAAACGCTCCAGCGCGCTCTTGACCGCGGCTTTGACAGAATCTTCATTGCTCACGTCCATTTGAAATGAGCCGGCCTGAGCGCCCTTGCCTTCCACTTCTTTTGCGACAGCGGTAAGCTTTTCCTGGTTGCGCGCGGCAAGAGCAACGTTTGCCCCGGCTTCCGCCAAGGCCAGAGCACATGCGCGACCGATGCCCTGGGAAGCGCCGGTGACAAGCGCAACGCGTCCTGTGAGTTGTGCCATCTTCGTGATTGTCTCCGGGGGAAATTATATAAGGAGCTACGAGCTGCCAGAGGCTAGTCACAAATCCTTGAAACACAGAGGAAAGGAGTACGCAGAGGCTTTTCGTATTGAGCCGTTATCCGCATTGGTTGGCCCAAAATGCAAATGGCAGACCTGAGTGCTAACTTCTTCGGATTTCGGAACGTACGAGGCCAGGGACAAAATGGTACAAACCGCACACAGATACTCGAACCTCTGATTCCTCGGTTCCTTTGCGTTTCAAAGGTTTTAGGCCGTGCGGCAGCTATTTCCTCTCGTACTTCCAGTTTCTCTTCTTCCCTTGCGAGAGCCACTCGACAGAGGTTTCAAGCCGGCGGTTTCGAGTGTCTTCGGTTTTGGCCTCCGTCACCCACTCGACATATTCCTTTTTATCGGTGTATGGAAAGGCCTTAAAAGTCGCCAGGGCTTTCTTGTTCTTCTTCAATGCATCGTGGAAATAATCGGGTACGGTGAGGTCCTTGGAGCCCTTGCGTTCGCGTCCGCGCTGCTCCACGCGAATGCCCTTTTCGTTGAGCTCCATGGCTTTTCGAACCCAGCTGACCAGCGTACGGCGCGGCGGCAGGTCCTCAAGCGTGGTGATGCGGCCGAGCTGGCCCATCGCCTCTTTTGAATTAGTGTAGGTGATGTTCATGACGAGACGGCCCTTCCAGAAGCCAAAGGTGCAGTGCTCCTTGAAGGCGGCCATGCTGCACAGCAGGCCTTTGTATTCAAAATGGGGGAAGCCCCATTTGATGGTTTCTTCCGCGTCAGGGCAGGCCTGATGAACGATTTCACGGAGGTAGCGAAGGATGGGGTGGGCGAATCCACGGGCATCGATAATGTACTGGTCGACGCGCTTGTCTTTTTTGGTCGGCATAGTCGGGCAACATTGTCAGCTCTCGGCGGATTCCATGCAAGCGGAACGAAAGCGAAGAGAAGCCGCTGGCCGCCAGCCAGTAGTTTTTGGGTGTAACTGAGTCGAACCGTGATCCCCGATCCACCGAACTTCCATGAAGCAACGTTCTTCCCGACCAACAACAGCTCACCCCTGTTTGGCTTCCAGCTCCGCCCAGCGGGCATAGAGCTCATCCACCACTTTTTGAGCTTGTTCCAGATCAGCATGGACCTGCACGAGCCGGGCCGCATCGGTGGCGATGGCGGGATCTGCCGCAGCGCCCTTCTTCTGCTGCAGATGTTCTTCGGCATCAGCGATACGCTGCTCAATCGTGGAGTATTCGCGCGCTTCCATGTAGGAGAGCTTCTTTTTTGCGGCGGACTTGCCGTCACCTGAAGTAGAGGCGGGAGGGGGTGTCTGCAGACGATATGACGTGCGTTCCGGAGCAGATTCGGGCTGGCGCGTCTCTTCCATCCATGCTTCCCACTGCGCGTAGTCCGCGAAGGCGGCGGCCTGGCCGGCTCCATTCAGCCCCAGCACTATATTTGACACGCGGTCCAACATGTAACGGTCGTGCGTAACCAGTACGAGCGAGCCAGGAAATTCGAGCAGGCTCTCTTCCAGGATCTCGAGCGTGGGGATGTCGAGATCATTGGTGGGCTCGTCGAGCAGAAGGACGTCAGCAGGCTGGAGCATGAGCTGTGCGATCAGGACTCGAGCGCGTTCGCCGCCGGAAAGCCTGCCTACTGGCTGGTTGAGCTGCTCACTGGTGAAGAGAAATCGCGAGGCCCAACCGGCAACGTGGATGACGCGGTCCTGATAGACCACGGAGTCGCTCTCAGGCGCGAGCGCTCGGCGCAACGTGACGTTTGGATCAAGCGGCCGGTTCTGGTCGAAGTAAACAATCCGCAAAAACTCCGCACGGCGAATTTCACCGCCAGTGGGCTCGATGTCGGCTTTGAGCAGGCGCAGCAGCGTCGTCTTGCCGCTGCCGTTGGGGCCGACAAGTCCCACGCGCCTGCCTGCCGTAAGCAGGAAACTGAGATTACGGAACAGAGTACGGCCGCCGATCTCGTATGTAACAGCTTGCAGTTCGATCAGGCGTTTGGTTTTGCGATCGGTCGCGGAGAAATCAATGTCAGTGGTTGCGGTGCGGGTGCGCGCGTTGAGATCGCCGAGCTCGGAGATGAGTTGATTAGCTTTGTCAATTCTCGCTTTGGCTTTGCGGGTGCGGGCCTTGGCCCCGCGGCGCAGCCACTCGATTTCACGCCGTACGCGGTTCTCAAGTGCTTCCTGGTGGCGCGCCTGAGCGTGCAGGAACTCTTCTTTTTTGGTCAGGAACTCGCTGTAGTTGCCGGGGACAACTAGCAGGCCTTCCGGGTAGGCACGGCTGAGCTCGAGCATTTCCGTGGCGACGTTTTCCAGGAAGTAGCGGTCGTGGCTGACGACCACACAGGCGAACGATGCCGTTTCCAGCAGTTCTTCCAGCCATTCAATGCCTTCGAGATCAAGATGATTGGTCGGTTCGTCGAGGAGAAGAACGTCAGGCTTCTGGACGAGCGCCTGAACGATAGCGAGGCGCTTGCGCCATCCGCCGGAAAGCGACTGCGCCGCAGCATTGAAGTCAGTGAATCCAGTCCGGCCGAGAGCTTCCACGAGAAGCCCTTCGCGCTCTTCTTCGGCGATTCCGGCGCTTTCCAGTGTGCCTGCAATGACGCTTCGCACTGTATCGGCAACGTCAAACTCTGACTGCTGCTGGACATAAGCGAGCCGGGTGCGTTTGCGCCAGGCGACTTCGCCCGAGTCGGGCTCGATTTCGCCCGCCAGGATGCGCAGCAGCGTGGATTTACCGGAACCATTGGGCCCGATCAGGCCGATCCGGTCGCCTTCAGAGACAGTCAACGAGATACGCTCAAACAGCGGCACGGCGCCGAACTGTTTGCTGATCTGCTGGGCGTTGATGATCGGGGGCAAGTGCTAGGGGTCCTCTGCTGGTGGATGTACCGCTAGTTTGAGGATAATGCATGGTAGCGATCGTCAGCCATGCTGCCGCTTGCCGATTGGCAGTATTGCGAAATGGCAGGAAAGACCAGCTATTCAGCTGCGCGGGGTAGCTGCCCTGGAACGCAATCATTGATAGCGGCAATTCGCTCACTCATTTGCCACAATGCGCCTGCCGAATGTGGATCTTGAGCTTCAGACGAGGGCAGCACCGGCTGTTTGCGGTAGAAATAGAGCCCATTCGCATTCTTCACGGCGGGGTCTTCTGACGATGCGAGATAGACCATGGTCTCTGCGCCTTTTTGCGGCGAGAGGGCGAACAGCCTCTTCGCGAGGCGGAACTTGCGGCCACCTGAGTCGTCGCCAAAGCGTGTGTTCACGAATCCTGGGTGGAGTGCGTTCACCCTGATTCTCGTTCCTGCCCACCGTCGTGCGACTTCACGGGTGAAAAGAATATTGCAGAGCTTAGAGCGACTGTACACGCGATAGCCGGCATAATCGTGCTCTGACTGCAAGTCACTGAAATTCAGGTGCGCGCCCTTGTGCGCGTGCGAGGAGACGTTGACTACACGCGCAGCTTCGGCTCCAGCGAGACTCTTGCGCAGAAGCAACGTAAGGACGAAGTAGCTCATGTGGTTGAGCGCGAATGTCCTTTCCAGTCCATCTTCAGTGACT
>Ga0070681_10008344_pt1 | contig 10147 bp, 5 predicted proteins | sample KBSC83BmetaG_FD_65650 | JGI IMG/M metagenome (GOLD analysis project Ga0070681, IMG submission 65650) | Corn rhizosphere microbial communities from Kellogg Biological Station, Michigan, USA - KBS C8-3B metaG | ecosystem: Host-associated > Plants > Roots > Rhizosphere | place: USA: Michigan...
GGATGACATTTCCAAATAAAACCCGGGGGCCGGCAATCTCCCCGCCTTTGCGGTCATAGCGGTAGATATTGCCCGTCAGCGTCTCGTTCGCATACAGCAGGCGGTCGGGACCAAACGCAATGCCGTTCGTAAATTTGATACCGGTGTCCAGTTTTTTCACTTTGCCGCTCGCGGGATCGACGCGATACACGCGGCCGTCATAGCGAACGTCCATGTAGTCCGGGCGAATCTGATTGTTGGGGGCAAAATCGTCGATGAAAACGCCGGAATCCGTCATATAGAGAGCGCCATCGGGACCGAAGCAAAGGTCATTAGGGAACAGAAACGCCTCGCCGTCACAGCCGGTCGCCACGACATCAATCTTTCCTTCCATGGTCAGCCGCAACAGTGAAGGGGTCTTAGACTCCGCCACCCAGATGACACCACGGGAATCAACTGCCAGCCCATTCGGCCGTCCCGTCTTCTGAATGACACGCTTTGCCTTGCCGTCTACGCTGATATGCGTAACGCAGCCGCGTTGCGCCCCGCCTTCGACGATCAGCCATGTTCCGTCGGGAAGCGCTACCGGACCTTCCGGATTCCTTAGCCCTGTTGAAAAAATCATGCGTGGAACTCCATGGGTACCTTCAGATCTTAGCCGTTTGCCCGCCGTCAACGTACATGGCGGTTCCTGTCACAAAGGACGCATCGTCTGACGCCAGAAACAAAACCGCCTTCGCCAGTTCTTCGGGTCGGCCCAGGCGCCCGATGGGATGCGACGCCGCCAGTGCTTCGAGCGCCTCCGGAGCAATGGCGTTGCGAATCATCGGCGTGTCGGTCGCACCCGGAACCAGAGCATTCACACGGACGCCCTGCTTGGCATGGTCGATGGCTATGGCCTTGGTGAACAGCGTCACGCCGCCCTTCGAGGTCACGTAGGCCACCGCGTTCGCGCAGGCGTCGTGAGCTCCGACCGTCGATGCTACGTTAATGATGGAGCCGCCGCCCTGTCGAATCATGTGGGGCAGTACAGCCCGGCAGCATAGGTACGTGCCTGTCAGGTTAATGGAGAGCACGCGGTTCCATGCCTGTTCATCGGTGTCGAGAACGGTCCCGTAATAAAGAATCCCTGCACCATTGAAGAGGATATCTATGCGTCCGTAAGCCTGAAGTACGGCATCCACCAGGCGAGCGACCTGAGCGGAATCCGATACGTCTACCGGCGTGAACATCGCGTCTCCGCCGGCCTCTTGAATCGCCTTGACGGTGTCTTGTCCGCCCTCTTTCGAATAGTCAGCTACCGCGACCCGTGCGCCCTCTTGCGCGAATAGCTCCGCGGTCGCCCTGCCGATACCCGACGCCCCGCCGGTGATCAGGGCCACTTTATCCTTTAGTCTCATTCCCGGCTCCGCTGGACCCCAGTCAAGCGTCCTATGGACCCGGTACCGATGGCTATAACAAAACTCTGAAAGACTTTTGAAATACCACTACTTGGGATCCTCGGGGTAAACCGTGCTGCCGCAACAAAAATTTGGGCGATCATTACAGACTGGCGGTCGTCTGACTAATACTTTACCGTTATGGGGGAGAACGGACGGATGCGCTTCACCGATCATGTAGCACTGGTTGTAGGAGGGGCGCAAGGCATCGGTAAGGCGATTGCGATGCGGCTCGGTCGCGAAGGGGCGCACGTTGTGATCGCCGATATCGACTGTCCCATGATGGAGGCGACGGTCCGGGAGATGTGCGCCTCAGGCGCGGAGGCGCGGTCATTGCCGTGCGACGTACGCGACTCTGCCCAGGTGCAGAGCATGGTCCAGAAGGCCCTGGACTGGCATCGCCGCATCGACGTGCTTATGTACGTTGCGGGGATCGCGCCGGCGGTGCCGTTTCTCGAAATCTCCGAGCAAACTTGGGATGACACGGTGGACATCAATCTGCGCGGCGCATTTCTGGTCTCCCGGGCCGTAGCTCCTCACATGGTAGTCCGGAAGCGCGGCAAGCTTGTGTTCATGGCATCCACTAACTCATGGGATGGGGAGGCTGGTTTAGGACACTACAACGCCTCGAAAGCGGGCGTCTTTCTCCTCGCCAAAACGCTGGCGCGGGAACTCGGGCCCTACGGCATTAACTCCAATGCACTCGGCCCCGGGTTCATCAAGACCCGCTTGACCGAACCAGTACTTCGCGACCCCGAATTCATGAAAAAGTACGATCCGGCCAGGGGTCTGATCCCGTTAGGCCGGTTGGGAACGCCCGAGGATGTGGCCGGCCCGGCACTCTTCCTGGCTTCCGAAGAGGCCAGCTTTATTAACGGTGTGCTGTTATTTGTCGACGGCGGGCAGTTGGCTTAAGGGTATGTGGCGGACAATGGCATGTAACGCAGCATGTAGCGCAGAGCCACGCGCCTTTTGCGGGGACCTGCGGCTTTTTGCTGAGCCTCACCACAAACCCGCAGGTCAGACCGCATGGCTCTGCGCTACAAAACTGCCAGCGAGCCGCGCGCGTGAGCAAGCGGTTCTTAAGGAGATAATCACTATGCATCGGCGCGAGTTCTTGAAATCGGCGGTGGCAGGCGCTGCCGCTGCGGTTACGTGGCAGACCGCCCCGGCACAGATCAGGAGGACCGCCACGGGCCCGTTGCGCGTTCATCCTCAGAACCCGCGTTACTTCACTGACGGAAGCGGCCGGGCGATTTTTCTAACAGGCGCGCACACATGGGCGAACCTGCAGGATACAGGAGTCGCGCCCGTTCCCACCTTCGACTGGCAAGCTTACCTGGCGATGATGCTCAGCCACAATCACAACTTCATGCGCTTGTGGGGATGGCAGCAGTCAGCCTGGGCGCCTTGGACGCCCGATAAGATCCTGTTCGAGCCGGTCCTCTATATGAGGACTGGGCCGGGCGCGGCGCTCGACGGTGGATTGAAATTCGACCTCAAGAAGTTCAATCCGGCTTACTTTGAGCGCATGCGAGCGCGCGTTACCGAGTGCCGGGACCGCGGCATCTACTGCGCGGTACAGCTTTTTCAGGGCTTCAGCTATAACCGGCCCAATCATTGCGGCAAGCAGACCTGGTCCGGCCATCCTCTGCATGCCCAGAACAACATAAATGGGGTCAACGGCGACCGGAACGGCGACGGGCAACCGGACCTCGACGACCCGCAAGTACGCGAACAGCACGCAGCCTATCTGAAGAAAATAGTCGACACGGTGGACGATCTCGACAATGTCCTCTACGAAGTGGTCAACGAGGGCGGAGGCAAGGACTGGGACTGGTGGGTCGTCGATACCGTCCACAAGCTGGAAACGGAAAGAGGCAAGCGACACCCGGTAGGGATCACCGGCGCCGGCGTCGAGCAAATGGAAGAAATTATGGCGAGCCCTGCCGAGTGGATCTCGCCTTTTGGCCGCCAGTTCCTGTTCGATCCGCCGGCATGGGAAGGCAAGAAGGTCAGCGTCAACGATACCGACCATCTCTGGGGCCACGGCGGAACCGTGACTTGGGCCTGGAAGAGCTTCATCCGGGGACATAACACGCTCTTGATGGACAGCTGGGACCCGATCGCGGGTTCTCCCTGCCCCGAGGTGAATTGGGGTCCGCGCCCCGGTTATCCGCTGCGCGATCTGAACCGGCGCGACGACTGGACCTGGGAACCGGTACGAAAAGCCTTGGGATATACGCGCGGCTACGCCACCCGCATGGACCTTGCCTCCATGACGCCGCACGACGAACTGGCGTCAACAAGCTATTGCCTGGCAAATCCCGAGCGAGAATTCCTGGTCTACCTGCCCGAAGGGGATCAGGTCTCGGTGGACTTATCCCACGCTCAGGGACAATTCAGCATCGAGTGGATGCGTCCGGTCGAGGGAACGATCTCGCTGGGCGGTAGCGTCGCCGGCGGGAAGCAGGAGTCGTTCCCCGTGCCATTCCCTGGACCGGCAGTGCTCTATATCAAGAAAGAAGGCGCATGAAAGCCGCTGTCTGGCACGGCCGCCAGGACGTCCGCATTGAAAAGGTGAAGGAACCGTCCGCGCCGCCGCCCGGCCAAGTGCAAGTCAAGGTGGCGTGGTGCGGGATTTGCGGGACCGATCTGCACGAGTATATGGGCGGCCCTCTCTACATTCCTCTCGAACGGCCGCATTCGCTTACCGGTGTTCAAGCCCCAGTGATTATCGGCCATGAGATGTCGGGCGAAATCACGGCCGTGGGCGAGGCCGTCGCGGGCCTCGCCGTTGGTGATCGCGTGGCAGCCTGTCCGATCATCGGCTGCGGCAAGTGCCGCTGGTGCCTGTCGGGCTCGATGGCGCAATGTGATCGCGTGGCATTCCTAGGCACATCGTGGACGGGTGGCGCGCTCGCCGAACGGCTGAACCTGAATGCGTACCAATGCTATCACCTGACCGACGCCATTAGCGATGAGATTGGCGCGCTGGTCGAGCCCTTCTCATCGACTGTCCGCGCCGTCGCGCAGGGTCAGCCTGGCGACGAGGACAATGTTGCCATCGTCGGCGCCGGCCCCATCGGCCTGATGGCTCTAATGGCTGCTCGCTTGCGCGGCGTGAAGCGCGTCGTGGCGATTGAAATGGCCGAGCGCCGAATCGAGGCCGCCAAGCTATGCGGCGCCGATGCCGTGATCGACCCGTCGCGCGAAGATGCGGAAAAGCGCGCCCTCGAGATGACGGACGGCCAGGGCTTCGATCTGGTTATGGAATGCGCCGGCCAGCCAGCGTCGGTGCTGATGGCCGGAAAGCTGACGCGCACGCGCGGCCGTCTGGTGATCATGGGCGTTTTCGAAAAGCCGGCCGCCATCGATTTGAGCGACGTTGTTTTCCGCGAGAAAACAATTTCCGGCAGCATGAGCGGCTATGGCCTCTACGACGAAACCATCCGCATGATGACCGATCAGCGCTTCCGCGGCGACCTGCTGATCACCGACCGAATCGACCTCGACGACCTCATCGGCAAAGGCTACTACGGGCTGCTGAACGAAAAAGACAAGCACGTGAAAATGCTGGTGCGGCCGGACGCCGCTTAGACTCGCTTGATGCGCAGCGCGCTGTCCACTGTATGCGCCGGCGTGCTGATCGTCCGGCCGCCCCCCTCATGATTGAATTTCTCGGAATGGATGACTGATCCGGTCGCGGCATCCACCCAGTCTGCCTGGTAAGACCCCGCCGGGAGATGCAGCACCAGGTTCTCCTCGTACTTTCCCGGCACTACTTTGTATGATGCCGTGTTCCGGCCGAATGAGCTGTGGTGGTGGTAGTAGGCGTACTGCTTGCCGGCCTCGCTCATGCCGCGCGCAAACGTCCCTAGCGGCATGCCGCCCTGCACGAAACTCTTATCCGGATGCATCTTGAGAAAGTCGAAACTGTACATGAAATCGTGCAGGCCCTTGAGCGCTCGGCCGAGTTGCGCGTTCTCTTCCGTTTTTCCGCCGGGGTCGCGAACCGTATACAGTCCGTTCAGCTGGTTGAAGCTTCCGCCGCCGCCAACGATGAACTCCCATGCTTCGACGCGCGAATCGGCGACCCGGTCGCCCTGGTACCAGGTCGGGTAATAGTCGGTCTCATTGAAGTCAATGGGCTTGTTCTTGTCATATTCATAATCGAGAGCCATCAGGCCGCCCATTTGCTCGTGACCTCCTTCCCAGGCGTACTGGGTGACGATGACGGAAACATCCGGGTGGGCGGTGAAATCGCACGGGCCGCCCATCGGTCCTTCGATCTGCTGCGCGATCAGGTGCTTTTTGGGCAGCCTGCTCAGGGTCTTCTTGATGACTTCGACGTTGTGCGCGATCCACGGCCCGGCCAGCTCTATGGGCGTGCCGGTGAGGTAGGGCTCGTCGCAGATTTCGAGGATCACATTGTCAAATTCGTTCGCCTCTTCGGTGATCTTGCGGACATAGTCGTCTTCGCGCCGAACCACATCCGCGTGTTTCAACGTTTGGGCATCTTCATAATCGCACCGGCCCTCGCCCTGGATGTTGTTCTCATAGTAGAGAGGCGACATGGGCCAGGTGTCGCCATACTGCGCATTATAAAAGCAAATCTCGACCACAATACCCCGTTCGGCGGCCTTCGAAATAAAATCCTTTAAACGTGTGAAGAACTCCGGATTCCATTTGTCCAGATCGAACAAGTTCCCGCCGAGCGCGTATCCCGGCTTGCCACTTCGCGCCCATGGCAGGATCAGGCTGATGGGCTTTGCTCCCAGCGTGTTGCCCTTCATAAACTTCCCCATCGGCTCGAACAGAAATCCCGGGTAAATGCGCGTGTAATTGAGCCCGTACGCTTTCAGGGCATCGAAATAAGCGACGTAATCGAAGTCTTTATTCACCACGCCGCCATAATGCTCGGCGGAAGTGATGAGGATGGTCGGCTTACCGTGGAACAGGTAATAGTGCGGGTTGTCCGGATGCAGCTTGATGGGCTCGGCGTGGAGGCCCATCGCCAGAAGGGCGGAAATCAGGATCGGAATTCTCATTTGGTTAGGCGATATGCTTCTTCTCCATCTTCTCGCCAGCATATTCGCGGCGGCAGTGCATCAGCCTCGCGCGCCACGGCGAGAAGCGTCATCACCGTCGACAAAGAACCCGAAGGCCCTCCCCTGCGCCACGCCTCAGAATTCCAGGCGTAGCGAGAATTGAATGATGCGCGGAGACCGTGTGGCCACAACCTGGCCGAATTGGCCGTTGATTTGCTTGCCGGATGGGTCAAAGACGGCACCCGTGTCTACCGCGTCATACTGGGTGTGGTTAAACGCATTGTAGAATTCCGCGCGGAACTGGATGGTGCGCTGGTCACTCCACAACGGAAACTTTTTCATTAGCGTGATATCGAAGTTGTTTTGACCAGGTTGGTAAATTGGAGCAACCGGCGCATTTCCGCTTGTACCCTGCGCAGGCCGCGCGAAAGCGGCGGTGTTAAACCAGTTATAGAATCCACCCCCACCTGTGGTCGCGTTGGCAATGAGGTTGGGCCGCACGCCATCGCCACCACCGGTTATATCGGCTCCGTCCGAGGTGCTCAGGCCTATGCCTGCAGGCAATCCAGTGGCGAAAGTCGAGACTCCGGAAACCTGCCAGTTATCCAACACAAACTTGACTGCCGGGTTCGGCATTAGTTTGCTGGCTTTCGGTAAGTCCCACACGTAGGTGATCGTCAGGATTTGCCGCTGGTCGAAAGCAGGCGGTCCATAGTTCCAGATGCGCCAGGGTTGGTAGGTGGCAAGCGTATCGCCGTCGTTGGTGCCAGTCCCAAGAGCATGCGACCACGTATACGCCAAGCCAAGCTGCAGGCCGCGGCTGTAGCGCTTGTTCGCGGCAACCTGGAGCGAGTTATAGTTGGACCAGCCGAAGTTTCCAAGCTGACCAATCCCTTCGTAACCCGGATAGGGGCGGTAAAAATCATCGGGAAGTGCGCCGCCGGTTGCCGGATCCTGGTTCTGCGGCAAGAAGTGCGCTCCGTATGGCACCTCGTTGATATTCACTCCCTGAATCAAGTGCCTTGCGACGTTGCCGACGTAGGATACGTCAAGAGTGAGGTCCCTCTTGATCTCGCGTTGGATGCCGAAGCTGTATTTGTAAATGCTCGGTACTTTGTCTTTGAGCTGAATGCTGCTCGATCCCACCGGGAACAGCAGCCCCTGCCGCTGCAGAAGGGTGTTCATATTGCCGTAGAAAATCTGCGGCTCTATCTGTACCGGCGGGTTCGAGACCATCGACCAGAAGTAACTGTTGTAAGTCGGCTCGGTTTCCTTGAGGATGCCGAAGCCTGTGCGGATGGCGGTCTTGCCGTCCCCAAACGGGTCCCAGGCGATTCCGATCCGAGGTGCGGCCTGAACGGTATGCTGTTCACGGAAGCCGCGCGGATAGCTCTTATCGGTGCTTAGCACCATTCCAGGGAAATTGAAGGGCGCGGTGAAGGCGCCAGTATAGACCGAAGGGAACAATGCTCCAGTCGTTGGATTCTGAGCGATCTCGGGACCGGTAGGATCGCTCGGATTTATGACCGGCCGATAAAGCGGGGGCACCTGACTTGGGTCGTACCTGTTTTGCACGAATTCGGCACCCAGCCCCTTGCCTACGTACCAGGGGTTGAAGTACGAAAAGCGCATGCCGATATCCATCGTAAGGTGCCTGCCCAGCTTGACCGTATCTTGAGCAAACCATTCAAACATGTTGCTCTGCGCCTGGTACGGCAGTCGTGTATTCGATTCGCGGTACTGCTTGAAAACGCCGAGATAAGCGTTGGCGAAATCCCAGCCCGTGTCGAGTGGGTTGTAGATGTCATGGCTGAAGTCAAAGCATCCGTCGAAACAATCGGCGTGCGGCCCGTCCGTGGCCCAATTGCGCTCGAAATAAATGCCGAACTTGAAGGTGTGCTTGTTGCGGATCAAGCTGAAGTTATCCAGGAAGTGGAAGCGCTCATATCCCTGGTGGTCCGGAAACCGAGCGTCAGCGGTAAGTTGGGGACCGTCGGGAACGAATCCAAAAGTTGCCTGCGGCAAAATGTCGTACACGTTAGCAGCCGGATAGAGTTGCCCCAGCGTGAAGCCGTTGGTGCTCCGCTTCACGGGATCGAAATAATTCGCCGTCGTACGCCCGAACAGGTTGTCAGCGGGACTCCTCTCCTTCTCACCCGTAAAGCCGATTCCAAACTCGTTGATCATGGATGGGCTGAATGTGTGGGTCCAATTGATCACGGCACTGTTGGTCAAATATTTGTAATGGTGCTCAAAGATAGGTACGTTGCCTCCGTAGCCCAGTACCCGGCAGCCAAAAGCACGTGTGTCAGACGACCACGAGCGGGGATGGATCGAAATCAAGTCCTTCTCGTGGGGATAATAATCGAGCTTCAATGAATCCAGACGTTTCGGGATATCACATATGTCCTGCCACGCGTAATTGTAATTGCCTTGAGTGAGAGACCGGTCGAGTTGATTCGGAAGCGGCAACAGATTCATCAAGAGCAACCCGTTCGGGTCGACCCGGGTTTGAGGAATCTTGTTTCCGGGAAATGGCTGGCCGCCATTCAACGGATCAGTGATCACGCGCAGCTGGCCGTCCTGATTCAGCGACTGCGAGAAGTCTCCGGCGCGCTCGAGCGCCGTCGGAACGGTAACGTGCGTGATACCCTGTGGCAGCTTGGTCCCCCACGTCTCGTGCGAGAAAAAGAAGAACAGCTTTTTCCTGTCTCTATTGAAGTGACCCGGGATAAATACGGGCCCGCCAACCGCCACGCCAATGGTGCTAAAGCGGAATACGGGTTTAGGCAGACCGTCGCGATTATTGAAGAAATCGTTGGCGTTAAATTCCTCATGACGCTTGTACGTGTAGACACTGCCGTGAAATTGGCTGGTTCCGGATTTCGTGACCAAGCTGATCGTCGGACCCGGATTGCGTCCGTACTCGGCGGTGTAATTGTGCGAAATGATCTTGGCCTCTGAGACGGCGTCCATACTGATGGCCGCCATGAAAAGTCCCGGAAAGTCCGGATTGGACCCGACTTGGCCGTCAACCAGCACAGTGTTCCAGAAGAGGCGGGCCCCTCCGACGTTGGGCGTGAAACTGCCAAACTGCCCCCCATTCGATGCGTTACCGGCCGGATCGTTCGCTCCGATTTCGCCCCATGCCCCCATCGACATGCTGCCTACGCCAGGCAGCACCCGAAGCAGCGCCATGACGTCGCGTCCGGCGACAGGGATGTTGGCAAGCTGTACCGGGCTCAGCGCGGGAGCTGTGTCGGCGCCTTCGGTATTGATCGCCGGCGCCTGTGCGGTAATCGTTACCGATTCAGTAGCTTGTCCTACGGTGAGTCTGACGTTCCCGATAGACAAGCGATCGCTGGTGGCCAACGTGATACCGGTTTGCCGAAAAGTTTGAAACCCCGGCTTCTCAATAGATATCGTATAAGTAGAGGGCCTCAGGGCGGCAAAAACAAACTCGCCTGACTCACTGCCCATGGCTTCTCGAGAATCCTGCGTCGACTCGTCAGTGAGTACAATCTTGGCCTGGGGCACAACAGCTCCCGACTGGTCCGTCACCGTGCCAGTAATGGTGCCTGATGTTGTTTGCGCCCTCGTGGCAGTCGTCAGCAGTGCAGCCAAGATGCAGAAAACGGGAAAACTCCAGAGATAGCTTCGCCGGCGTTGCATGGACAG
>Ga0070681_10008345_pt1 | contig 10146 bp, 8 predicted proteins | sample KBSC83BmetaG_FD_65650 | JGI IMG/M metagenome (GOLD analysis project Ga0070681, IMG submission 65650) | Corn rhizosphere microbial communities from Kellogg Biological Station, Michigan, USA - KBS C8-3B metaG | ecosystem: Host-associated > Plants > Roots > Rhizosphere | place: USA: Michigan...
TCGGTGATGGTCACGTCGGGCAACTGGCCGATGTTCTCGGCCGTGATGCTGTCCTGGATGTTCGGCGCCAGGCGTTTCAGCTCGATCGCGCGCATCTGCGACGCACGCACGCCGACGACGTTGACTACCGACAAGGTGACCGCCTTGTCGGCCCCGCTGCCGGTCTTGGACTTGGTTTTCCCGGTATCGGACGATGGTGTCGTCGACGCGTCCTGCGGCGTGCTGGTCTGCGTCTCCGGTTTGTCCGACTGGGCGTCCATGCGCGGCGACGCCATGGCTGATGTCGCCACGGCGGCGAACAACGACATGGATATGGCAAGTGACAAGGGGTGCTTGCGATGTGCGGTGAACATGAGCGTTACCTCTCGGTTGATGTCTGCCGAATTTCTGGTGCTTCGTGGTGCTTCAACACTTGCGTATCCACGTGATGCATCCGGTCATGGTTCTGCGCGCCATGACCGATTCCATTCAGTGCTCCCCATGCGGAACGCGCACTTCGCGTGCCGCACGCTTCGAAAAGCTCATTCGGGCCAGCGCCCATTGGCCGTCGCGTGGATCGCCCGTGGCGAAGATGCACAGGCTGCGAACGCCAGCACGCTCCGGCGTCGACATATCCGCGCCGAGGCGGGTTGGCCCCTGCGCCTGCGCGGCGGGCGCCAGCGGCACGGTGGCGAGCAAGGGCCCCGTGCAGGTATCGGCATGGATCTCGATCTCGCCGGCCGCGCTGGCCTTGGGGCGCACGACGGCATCCCTGGCCTCGTCGCCGAAGCGCCATGCCACGCGCTCGACGGTCAAGGCGGCGCGCTTGACACCTTCCAGCGGCGCCTGCGGCCACAACCAGCACATGTTGCCGACGTCCACCTTGTAAACCGGCCGTGGGCCCTGCGCCGGCCGATGGCCGCCCAGACGCATGCCTGGCTGGTGTGAGCACGGCACGAGATCGTTGCCGTCGCGGCTGAGCAGGGTCGCGACATCCAGCCCTTGCGTGCGCGGCGCGGCCAGTTCGAAGCCATCGGGCGCGAAGGTCGCCGCGCGCAGCGTCACCTCGCCCTGCACAGGAAGCACCAGCGGGCGGACATACGGCGTGGAAGCCGCCGTCGGCGCGGAACCGTCCGTCGTGTAGCGGATCGCGCCGAACTGCGTCTGGTTGGAAAGCGCGACGCGCAACGTGCCCTGGGCGCCCGCCGTTACGTCGAAAGCGGGCGCAAACGCCGTGTCGGCGTAGCCGATGCCGAGTGCGCGGTAGCGCGCGAGTTCAGCAGGCATGCGCCGCAGGAAGCCGTTCCAGTCGCGCGCGCCCGCTGGCGACCAGCCGAGTTCCGACAGCGCCGCGATGCGCGGGAACAGCGCATGCTGGGTGCGCGCGAACGTCGGCATCAACTCCGTCCAGAGACCGGCCTGCACACCGATGACGTGGCTGGCTTCGGCAGCGGTCGCGCCGGGCGGGATGACGATCGTGTCGTAGGCCTGCCGCAGCGTCACCACGGGAGGCGGCCCCGGCCATTCGTCGGGCAGATCGGATTGGTAGTGATCGAAGTACAACGACTCCTGCGGCGTCATGACCACCTCGTGGCCTTGCCTGATCGCGGCGAGCGCCACGCGCTCGTCGTCGTTGCCATGCCAGGACATCACCACTTCCGCTGCCGGCAGCGTCGCGCCCGCGACCAGCGCATCGTCCCAGCCGACCGGTGTGCGCCCGTGCCTGACCAGATGGTCGGCGACCCGGCGGGTGAACCAGCCCTGCAGCTGATCCATGTTCGCCAGGCCCAGCCGCCGCATCTGCGCACGCACGTCGGGCGACGCGTTCCACTGCTCCTTGTCGGCTTCGTCGCCGCCGATCGAGATGTAGCGCGAAGGAAACAGCCGCATCACCTCGTCGAGCACGTCGTCGACGAACCGCAAGGTTCTCTCGTCGGGTTTCAGCAGCCACGGGCTGACGCCCCAGTCCGTCCACACGGGCGGACGCTTGCCGGTGACGCCAAGCCACGGATACGCGGCCACCGCCGCCTGCGAGTGTCCGGGAAGGTCAATCCCCGGCACCACAGTGACGAAGCGCGCGGCGGCATAGCGCACGATGTCGCGCACCTCGGCTTCCGTGTAGTGGCCGCAATAGGGCCGGTCGGCGGCGCCGGTCAATTCGATGTCCAGGCCCACCGCCTTGCGGCATGCGCCGATCCGGGTGAGCGCGGGATACTTTGGGATATCGAGGCGCCAGCCCTGGTCTTCGGTGAGGTGCCAGAGCAGCACGTTGAGCTTGTCCAGCGACATCCAGTCGATCAGTTGCTTGATCTCGGCCACGCTCTGGTAGTGCCGTCCCGAATCGAGCAGCAGCGCGCGCCATGCGAAACGCGGATGGTCGTCGATGACGCCCTCGGCGACCTCGGCCGTGCTGCCGCGAACCCAGCCGGGCGGCGTCAGCAATTGCCACAGGGTGACGCCGCCGTAGAACGCGCCGCGCGGCGTACGCGCGATGACCTGGATGCTCCGGTTGCCCACCACGATGCGATATCCGGTGTCGCCCACGACACCCGCGTGCGGATTCACTGCGAACGTGATGGCAGGGCGCGCGTCGGTCGCCGCCGCTGGGTGCAACTGCAACCCGCGCGTGGCGGCGACCAACCGCACAAACCGATCCGCTATGGGCTGCACCTGCTGGCGATCCGCGCCGCGCACCGCGACCACGGCGCCATCCGCAATCGTGACCACATGCGACCCGGCAAGGCGCGCCTGGGCAGGCTGCGGCAACAGCGACCAGGTGGATGCAGGCGCCGCCGTGGCGACACCTGTCGCCGCCAGCCACACGATGGCAAACGCGGCGAAGCTCATCCGGGCGCTTGGATTCCGCGGTTTCATCTCGCCGTGCGGACGAGCTGCGTCGGCCATCCGCCCTTGCGCACTTTTCGCGCGAGCGCGGGCGAGCCCGTGCAGCCGTTCCGCCGCCCGTCGGCAAGCTTTCGAGGCCGCTGTCGTGATGCGGCTCACGGGGTCAACCCGCCTGCCACGGCATGACGCCGTGTCGTGTCGTCCCGCACGCCGCGCCCGAGGTACCACCTGGCCGCCCCCAGCACGCCTTGACGGCCGTGCTCCGCCACCCACACCGGAACATGCGACAGCAATGCGCGCGCGCTGCGCCCGTGCAGGAACCGCTCTTCGAAAGCGCTGCGCTCGAGCAAGGCAAACATGGAATACAGGAAGCCCCCGGCCAGATACACGCCGCCGACGGTCATGAACGCCATGGCAAGGCTGCCGACGAAACTTCCCAGCGTCGCGCAAAAGATCTCCACGGCTTCCGCGGCCTGCGCATCACTGCATGCCGCGGCGGCGGCGGTGACCGCTTCAGGCGTTGCAAGCCTTGGCGTTTTCCCGCACAAGATGCACAAGGCCGCATACAGGGTCAGCAGGCCGGGGCCGGACACGACGCGTTCGTACGCCACGTAGCCGCCATTTGGCGCCAGGTGCGCGAGAATCTCGCGCTCGCGAATCGAATTCGGCGCAAAATCCATCTGGCCGGCTTCCGTCGTCAGCACGCAGCCGCCGGCGGAGCCGGGCAAGTACACCGCCGCGCCGAGGCCGGTTCCCGGCCCGATCACCAAGGTCGGGCCATCGGTACGGATGTCCGGCCCGCACAGGAGGCGACCGTGGCAGGCAAGGTCGGCGTCGAGCGCGTATCCCAGCGCCTCGAAGTCGTTGAGGACGGCGATGTCTTCCAGGGCGAGCGCGTGGCGCAGTTGCGACAACCGGATGGGCCAGGCGGAGTTGTCGCTCAAGACCTCGTCGCCCATCACCTGGCCCGCACAGGCGAGCACGCAGTGTTGTACCGGGATCCGCACCTCGCTGTCGACGAAGGCTTGCAGCAGCTCCGCCAGTCCCGGGAAATCCGCGCACGCAAACTTGCGATAAGCAAGCACCTCGACCCCGCGCCCCTCGTCTGGCGAGGCCTGGACCAACGCGACGCGGGCGTGCGTCCCGCCGACGTCCGCCGCCAGAAATGGCGTGGTCGGGACACTTGCTTGTCGATCCGGTGGGTCGATCGCCGCGTTCATCGCGCTCCCCAGCAACTGAACGGGGATCAGCTTGCGAGCAATTGACAGCGCTGTCAATTTGCGACGCATCATGCTCGGCATTGATGACCGGGGAGACCCAAGTCATTGGTATGGCTACTGAATCATCCGTCGAGCGGAGTGCGTCGACCGATCACCCGTGACGCAATGCGTCATTCACTGATGTTCGGCGAATGGCAGCACAGCCGCCGCTGCACGCAAACGAAACCCGCCGATTGGCGGGTTTCGTCAAAGCTACGGTTTGCTGCGGCGATCAGGCTGCGGCGGCGACCGTGTAGCCCTTCAACCGCTGCGCAAACTCCTGCAGCGCGCGGATGCCGCTTTCCTCGGCTTCGTGGATCCATTGCTGCAGACCCTTCAGCGCCTGCTCGGCACCACGCTGCTCCATCAGCGCCGCGAGGCGGCCACGAAACTCCACCACGGTCTTCAGCGTGGGGCGTTTGGCCAGCACCGCCTGCATGCGGTCGCGGCCTTCGCTGTCCAGCCAGCGGCCGCCGTCGGCCATGGCCAGCCGCATCCGCCGCGGGATCGCCTTGATATTCTCGCCAGCGTGCTGGGCTTCATCGCGCAGGGTCGGCAGGATCACGCCGCGATAGTAGTCGGTCATCGCCTGGAAGCGATGGGTGAGCACGGCTTTCAAGGTGTCAGCGTCAGGCAGGCGCACGTTCGGGCGCACGTCCAGCGACGGCGCCACGCGCAGCACCTTGGCCAGGCCCACCGCGCGCAGGCCGCAGATCGCCGCCCAGCCGATGTCGAACTCCCACTTGCGCAGCGCGAACTTGGCCGAGCTCGGGAACGCGTGATGGTTGTTGTGCAGCTCTTCACCGCCGATCCAGAAACCCCACGGAATCAGGTTGCGCGCGGTGTCGGCGCTCTCGAAATTGCGGTAGCCGGCCCAGTGGCCGATGCCGTTGACGAAGCCGGCGGCCCAGAACGGAATCCAGATCATCTGCACCGCCCAGATCGCCGCACCGATCACGCCGAACAGCGCGACGCTGATCAGCAGCATCAGGGTCGGGCCCCAGTACGGGTGCGCGCCATAGAGCTTGTGCTCGACCCAGTCGTCCGGCGTGCCGCGGCCGTACTGCTCCATGTCCTGCTTCGACTCGCAGGCGTCGCGGTACAGCGAGACGCCGTCCCAGAACACCTTCTTGATGCCGTAGATCATCGGGCTGTGCGGATCTTCCTCGGTCTCGACCTTGGCGTGGTGCTTGCGATGCACCGCCACCCACTCGCGCGTGACCATGCCGGTGGTAAGCCAGCCCCAGAAACGGAAGAAGTGCGCCAGCACCGGGTGGAAATCCACGCCGCGATGGGTCTGGCTGCGATGCAGGTACAGCGTCACCGTGAAGATGGTGAGCTGGGTCATCACCAGCAGATAGATGGCGATCTGGCCCCAGCTCGCATCGGCGAGGCCGTTGTTCAGAAAATCGAGTACCGCGTCAAGCATGGAAGTTACCGGGTGGGGAACGACGGGAGGATGGTCGGAGTCTAGTGGAGGGATTCCCATACCCACCAGCATGGCCGATTCGCGAGCATAACAGCCTGTCAAGCGTGGAAAGTGAAACACGTGTTGGTTGGCGCGCGCGACGATTACCTGTTGTCTAACCATGGGGTCGCCGTGACAATCAGGCAATGACCACGATCGCTCCCGCCACATCGGTACCCGTGCTGCAACTGGAACACCTGCACCGCCGCCGGGCCGGCCGGCCGGCCGTGCAGGATCTGAGCCTGGCCTTGCCGCGCGGCCAGGTACTGGGCCTGCTGGGCGTCAACGGCGCCGGCAAATCGACCACCTTGTCGATGATCGCCGGCGCGCTGCGACCCGACAGCGGCCGCATCAAGCTGAACGGCCTCGACTTCCTGGAGCAGCCCGAACTGGCGCGCAGCGGCATCGGCTGGCTGCCTGAGCGGGCGCCGCTGTGGCCGGAACTGACGGTCGTCGAGCATCTGGACGCGCACGGCCGCCTGCGCGGGTTGCATGGCCGCGCGCTGCTCGATGCGCGCCGTACGATCATCGAGCGGCTGGAACTGCAGCCGCTGGCGCGGCGGCTGGCCGGCGTGCTGTCGCAAGGCCAGCGCCAGCGACTGGGGCTGGCCTGCGCGCTGCTGCACCGGCCGGCCCTGCTGGTGCTGGACGAACCGGCCAACGCGCTCGACCCGGTGCAGGTAGCCGCCTTGCGCCAGCTGATCCGCGAACAGGCCGCCGCCGGCTGCACGGTGATCCTGTCCACCCACCTGCTGGCCGAGGTCACCGCCGTGTGCGATCGCGTGGCGATCCTGCACGAAGGCGCGCTGCGGCATGACGGTGCCGTGCACAGCGACGATCACGCGGCGCTGGAACGAACCTTCTTCGAGATCGCGATGCACGCCAGCCCGGCGCAGGCCGCGTGAGCGTGCTGAGCGTGACCCGCCTGGAATGGCGCCGCCTGCTGGTGCGCCCGCTGGCCTGGGTGCTGGCCGCGCTGACCCTGGCCTGGCTGGGCTGGAACTTCACCCTGCTGCTGGGCAGCTTCCTCGCCAGCCAGGTGCAGCGGGCGGCCCTGCCCGATGGCCCCGGCTTCACCGACCTGGTCGCGGTGCCGCTGCTGGGGCAACTGGCCCAACTGGCCTTTCTGGTGGTGCCGCTGCTGACCATGTCGGTGATCGCCGGCGAGCGCCGCAACGGCACCCTGCCCCTGCTGTTCGCCGCCGGCGTGCCGGCGTCGCGCATCGTGCTCGGCAAGTACCTGGCGATCCTGGGCTGGCTGCTGCTGTGGCTGCTGCTGACCCTGGCGATGCCGCTGGCGCTGGCGCACGCCACGCATCCGGACTGGGGCAAGCTGGCCGCCGCCACGCTCGGCCTGGCCCTGATGCTGGCGGCGCTGGCCGCGCTGGGCGTGGCCTGTTCCGGCTTCGCCTCGCATCCGGCGATCGCCGCGGCGGCGGCGCTGATCCTGGGGCTGGCGCTGTGGAGCGTGAACCTGGGCGCGCAGATCGCCGGCGTCCACGACGGCGCGATCAACTGGCTGGCGATGAGCACGCACGTGCAACCGCTGCTGCGCGGCCTGTTCTCCAGTGCCGACGTGCTGTGGTTCGTGTTGCTGACCGGTCTCGCGCTGGCGCTGGCCACGCGCCGTCTGGCCGGCGAACGGGAGCGCGGCTGATGCGCCGGCCATTCAGACGTCTGGACGGCTGGTTGTTCGCCGCGCTGCTGCTGCTCGCCTGCGCCGCCATCGGCTACCTCGGTACACGCTACGACTACCGCGCCGACTGGACCGCGAACGGCCGCATCAGCCTCTCGCCGCAAAGCCGCGCGGTGCTGCAGCAGCTGGACGGGCCGGTGGAGATCGTCAGCTACGCCAGCCCGCAAGGCGACCTGCGCCAGACCATCGCCGGTTTCCTGCAGCGCTACCAGGCGGTGAAGCGCGACATCAGCCTGCGCTTCGTCGACCCGCAACTGGATCCGGCGAAGATGCGCGAGCTGGGCATCACCGTCGACGGCGCGCTGATCCTGCATTATCACGGCCACGAACAGCGGCTGGACGAACTGTCCGAGCGCAGCCTGACCAATGCGCTGGAACGGCTGCAGCGTGGCAACGACCGCATCGTCGCCTTCGTCACCGGCGACGGCGAACGGCGCGCCGATGGCCAGGCGAACGCCGACATGGGCACCTTCATGGCGCAGTTGGAGAGCCGCGGCATGCGCGCGGTGCCACTGAACTTCGCCCAGGTCGGCGCGGTGCCCGAGCACACCGACCTGGTGGTGCTGGCCAGCCCCGCGATGACGCTGCCGCCCGGCGCCGTGCAGGCACTGGTCGACTACCTGCACCGCGGCGGCAACCTGCTGTGGCTCGCCGAGCCGGGCAACGACGACCTCGGCCTCAAGCCACTGGCCGAGGCGCTGGGCGTGCGCGTGCTGCCCGGCGTGCTGGTCGACGGCTCCGGCACGGCGCTGGGCCTGCACGACCCGCGCATGATTGCGCTGGGCAGCTATCCGCCGCAGGCGATCACCCACGGTTTCCAGCTCACCACGCTGTTCCCGCAGGTGTCCGCGCTGGCCCAGGTGGCACGCAGCCAATGGGCCGTGCAGGCCTTCCTGCGCTCCAGCCCGCAGAGCTGGACCGAATTCCAGCCGATCGACAACAGCAAAACTTCCGACATCCGCTTCGATGCCGCCACCGGCGAACTGAAAGGCCCGCTGGACTTCGGCTTCGCGCTGAGCCGGCTGTCGCCCAGCCCGGACAAGAGCGAACAGCGCGCGGTGGTGATCGGTGACGGCGACTTCCTCTCCAACACCTTCCTCGGCAACGGCGGCAACCGCGCGCTGGGCGAGCGCGTGTTCAACTGGCTGCTGGGCGACGACAAGCTGGTCGATTTGCCGCCGCGCGGCGCGCCGGATCGGCTGCTGGAGATCTCGCAAGGCGAATTGAACGCGCTGAGCTTCGGCTTCCTGCTCGGCCTGCCGCTGCTGCTGCTGCTGATCGGCGGCGTCACCGTGTGGCGCCGGCGCCGGCGCTGAACGATGACGCGCGCCGCCCGGCAACGCCTGTCCCTGTTGCTCGCCGTGCTGGCGCTGCTGGCGTTGGCGGCGTGGCAGTGGCAGCACGATGCCGGCCGCGAGAATGGCAACCTCACCACGCTCGATCCGGCGACGATCAGCCACATCAGCCTCGCCCTGCCCGGCGACGCCACGCTGCACTACGAGAAGCGCGCGGACGGCCACTGGTGGCGCACCGACGGCACCGCGCGGCGAGTGGCCGATGACGATCGCCTGCGCGACCTGGCCGACATCGCCGCCGCGCGGGTGCTGAGCTGGCGTCCGCTGGCCGACTTCGAGCCGGCGAAGATCGGCCTGGCGCCGCCGCGCGCCGTGCTGGAGCTGGACGGCCAAACGCTGGCCTTCGGAGTCAGCGCGGTGACCGGGCCGCAGCACTACGTGCGGGTAGGCCAGCGGGTGGCGCTGGTATCGGCGCGCTACATGCCGCGGTCGCCGGAAATCGCGACCACCACACTGCAGTGAAGCGAGGAGTGAGTGGAGAGGAGTGAGGAACTAGAGGGACAGGCGCCAGACCTGCGGGATTCAACACTGGCATCCATACTCGACCAACACGGCCGCCTTCGCCACTTTTCTCACTGAATCCTGCCCACCATGCCCGAGCTGCCCGAAGTCGAAACCACCCGCCGCGGCATCGCGCCGTACCTGGTCGGTCGCCGCGTCACCGGCGTGATCCTGCGCCGGCCCGACCTGCGCTGGCCGATTCCGCCCGAGATCAGCACGCTGCTGCCCGGCCAACGCATCGACGCGGTCGAGCGGCGCGCGAAGTATCTGCTGCTGCACACCGAGGTCGGCAGTGCGCTGCTGCATCTGGGCATGAGCGGTGTGCTGCGCGTGCTGCCGCCGGATGCGCCGGTGGGCAAGCACGACCATGTCGATATCGCGCTGGAGCGCACGCCGGCGCAGGCGCCACGCATCCTGCGCTTCACCGACCCGCGCCGCTTCGGCTGCCTGCTGTGGCAGGCGCCGGGCACGATCCACGAACTGCTGGCGCATCTCGGCCCCGAACCACTGACCGACGCCTTCGACGGCGACCTGCTGTGGCATCTCTCACGCGGCCGCACGGCGGCGGTGAAATTGTTCCTGATGGACAACGCCGTCGTCGTCGGCGTGGGCAACATCTACGCCAGCGAAGCGCTGTTCCGCGCCGGCATCGACCCGCGTCGCGCCGCCGGCGCAGTCTCGCGGGCGCGCTACGCACGGCTGGCCGCGGAGGTGAAACACCTGCTGGCCTGGGCGATCGAACGCGGTGGTACCACCTTCCGCGACTTCCTCAGCCCCGACGGTGCACCGGGCTACTTCTTCCGCGAGCTGATGGTCTACGGTCGCGCGGGCGAACCGTGCCGGGTCTGCAGCACGGCCATCAGGCAGGTGACCCTGGGCCAACGCTCGACGTTCTGGTGCCCGCGCTGCCAACGCTGAAGCACGGCGACACCCGCTCGCCCATCGTTTCCTTGTGGAAACGGACTAACCACAAGTCGCCAACTAGCCAGACCGATTTGCGGGCCTAACATATCGGCCATGGATCGCGATACAACGCGAACAAGG
>Ga0070681_10008347_pt1 | contig 10146 bp, 6 predicted proteins | sample KBSC83BmetaG_FD_65650 | JGI IMG/M metagenome (GOLD analysis project Ga0070681, IMG submission 65650) | Corn rhizosphere microbial communities from Kellogg Biological Station, Michigan, USA - KBS C8-3B metaG | ecosystem: Host-associated > Plants > Roots > Rhizosphere | place: USA: Michigan...
GCGCCAACATTCGGATCAATGCTCATGCAATTATCGTTCAGGATGATCAGCAAATTGCTTTTCTCAATTCCTGCATGATTCATTGCCTCAAAGGCTTCACCGGCAGTCATCGCGCCATCCCCGATAATGGCTACATGCTGGCGCTTATTTTCTCCTTTATAATGAGACGCCATTGCCATACCCAAAGCCGCTGAAATGGAAGTGGAAGAATGACCTACACCAAAAGTATCATATTCACTTTCAGCTCTTTTCGGGAATCCGCTTAAGCCGTTTTTTTTCCGAACAGAATCAAAAATATCGCGCCTTCCGGTCAAAATTTTATGCCCATAAGCCTGATGCCCTACATCCCAAACTAATTGATCGTAAGGCGAGTTAAAAACGTAATGCAATGCCACCGTAAGCTCCACCACACCAAGGCTTGCAGCGAAATGCCCTCCATGAACACTTACCACATCCACAATATATTGGCGCAATTCGTCTGAAAGCTGGTGCAATTGGGTACGGTCAAGCTTTTTTAAATCTGCGGGCGCATTAATGGTTTTTAACAGAGGCCCCGGTGTAATTTCCATTCGTAAAAATTAATGGGTAAAAGTACAATTTTTCTGAGAATTGTGAAGTGCAGTTTGGAAGATAGTTTAGAAAGTGTTTAGAGAGCTTTACCGAGATTTAAAAGGTCAAAGAACACAAATACCCTATATTTCTTGGCCTGCTGAATGGTAGCGCTTTCGAATTCTGACTTTCACGTTACCACATAAACTCATTCCTGCATTTCCTTCCTGATCTCATCAGAAATTTTTACCAGAACCTTATCGATTCTTTGTCCGTCCATATCAACGATCTCAAAATTAAAACCGCGCCATTCAAAGGTATCACCGGTAGTAGGAATTCGTTTTAATTCGTGCAAAATAAAACCAGCAAGCGTATCAAATTCATTCTCGCCTTCATTAATCCAGATAGTTTTATCAAATTTTGTGAGGAAGTCATAAAACTGAATTTGCCCATCAATCAAATAACTTCCATCCTGCCTTTCTACGATTACATACTCATCATCTTCTTCCTCCGGCATCTCTCCTACTATCGCATTTAAAATATCTTTTACAGTAATCATTCCGAGCAGGCTTCCATACTCATCAACAATAAAGGCGTAATGTATTTTGGTTTGTTTTATTTTTTCGAGTACCTGGTAGGCGGAATTATTTTCGGGGACAAATAATGCTTTCCGGAGGATACTTTGCAATGAAGCATCAGGCATCAGGTACATATCTTTTACATAAACAATGCCTTCAATATCGTCAATCGTTTCGTTACAAACAGGGTAAACTGAATGCTGAAACTCTTTGATCTTTTCTTTGATAGAAGCACGATCCTCATTGATATCAAACCACACAATATCCGTTCTGTGGGTCATGAGCGAGGTAATATTCCGATCACCCAGATGAAAAACCCTTTCGATAATATCTTTTTCTTCTTCTTCGATGGCGCCAAGTTCACTACCCTCATTGATCATCGCTTTTATTTCCTCTTCCGTGACCTGGCTGTCACTACCTTTTTTTATGTTAAAAAGTCTGAAAAAGCCGGCACTTAAAGAACTTAAAAGCCACACCAGCGGATAAGAAATGGTGCTCAATGTTTTGATCGGAGCAGCTACTCCCCTCGCAATTTTCTCCGGATTCATCAATGCAATTCTTTTGGGTACCAGTTCGCCAAAAAGGATAGATAAAAAAGTAACAATGATGACAATGATCACTGTAGATATAGTGGCTGCATATGGATGAATAAACTGAATTTTTTCAAGATATGGTTGGAGGTAAATACTAAATCTTTCACCGGAATAAACACCAGTCAGGATGGCAATCAGTGTAATATAAATCTGTGTGGTTGACAAAAAAACATCCGGGTTTTCTTTTAATTCGAGGGCAGTTTTAGAATGGTTATCCCCTTTATTGGCGGAGGTTTCCAGCCTGCTTTTTTTTGCCGAGACCAATGCCATTTCACACATTACAATGAATGCATTCAGAAGGATTAAAAAGAATAATATAATCAGTTCAATCATATAAAGATTTTATTTGGCAACTCCAACCCAAATTTACTGTTGAAGATCTTTGCCGGAATATATCCGAGGATAACGCCTACAATTGCGCCACAAAATATATCGAAAGGAAAATGAACCCCTACATATACCTGCGCATAAGAAATAGCCGCTGCCCACAAGAAAAGTACAGCCCATTTTGCACTGATTGTTTTCTTGAAAGTTGTAAATATAAACATTGCTGCGGCAAAATGATTCACTGCATGCGAGGAAGTAAAACTGGAACTAACCGGGCAATAGGCAACAAGAAAGCGGATATTTTCTGCGAGAAACGGATCACGGCAGGGGCGCAAACGCATGAAATTTTCTTTGATAAGCGTACTGCTTACATAATCACTCAAAGTAACATTGATCAGGAAAAACAAAACCCAGATCCATCCTTTTATTTTAAAATTAAGGATAATAAATACTACCAGAAAAAAATATAATGGAACCCACACGGTTGGTTCGCGTATAAACGGAAAGAAAACATCAAAAAAAGAATTATGCCACTGTCCGTTCATTTTTGCAAACAAGTTATAATCAAATTGTTTTATTGAATCCGGCAGAAAGGCAGCATTTTTTATTTGTAAGAAAATCATTATTGCAAAAATAATCATTGCCTAAAAACCGTAGTTAAATATTTACTTTTGCCGCTACAGCCTTTCGTTGCCTGTGTTCAAATTTAATCACCTAAAATTTTTTGATGAAAAGAAAATCGAATTTTCCCCGGCTGGTAAAATGGATGTTTCTCACCGGGATCGCATTTTTGATTTTTATGACCATCATGCGATTTATATTTTTCTATCATTTTGCTCCGCTTAATTATTCATTTTCCAATTCTTTTCGCGCTTTTTTGTTAGGCTTAAATTTCGACGTAAGAATCGTATGCGGCATTATTATTTTTCCTTTTGTAATCGGAAATCTTCAGTTAAAATATAATGAAAAAAAGCGGCTCACTGTTGGAAGTCTTATTGAAGTTTTTATAACAGTGGTAATAATGGCTCTGCTGATTCTTTTTATGAAAAAAGGGCATGCGTCTTTAGGTGTTTTGGTTGGTACAAGTATTTTATTTCTCCTGATTTTAGCCTGGCTTTTCGGAACAAAAAATTGTAACCCTTTTGAAAATCTTGTTTCTGAAAGAATCTTCAAAATTTATTTCTTTGTTGTGACTGTCGTTCTTGTATTCCTTTACGCCATTGACTTTGAGAACTTTGATTATTTGCATGAACGATTGAATGCAAGTGTTCTTAATTATTTGGGGAATGCGAAAATCTCTTTGAATATGGTTTGGGAAACTTACCCGGTTTTCACCTTACTCATTCTGATTGTTGTTTTTACTGCTCTCATCTTTTGGCTGATCAATAAATGGTTCAGAAGAACACAAAAATCCAATTATTTCCGAAATCCGATTGCAAGATTCGTCACCGGTTTTGTCTTTACTTTATTACTGGGATTAGGTGTTTTTGGAAGATTGAATCAATACCCGTTGCGCTGGAGCGATGCCTTTTCTTTCGATGACAATTTTAAAGCAAATCTTTCTTTAAATCCGGTACAAAGTTTTCTAAGCACCTTGAAATTTAAAAACTCCAGTTATGATCTGAAAAAAGTAAAAGAATATTATCCGCTAATGGTGCAATATCTCGATATTCAAAATCCGGATAGCTCGTTGTTGAATTATAAAAGAATTCATCAGGCTACAGCGGGTGCAATTCCAACAAATGTAGTGGTGGTAATTTGTGAAAGTTTTTCTGCTTATAAAAGCAGCATGTGGGGAAATCCTTTAAACACAACTCCGTACTTTGATCAAATGTGCAAGAATGGAATTTTCTTTGACCGGTGTTTTACCCCAGCTTATGGTACGGCACGCGGCGTTTGGGCAGTAATAACAGGAATTCCCGATGTCGAGTATCCAACCACTTCCAGTCGTAATCCGGCTTATGTAGATGAACACTCGATTATCAACGATTATAAAGGCTATAATAAATTTTATTTCATTGGCGGAAGTTCAAGCTGGGCCAATATTCGCGGCTTGCTGACCAATAACATTGACGGCTTGCATCTTTATGAGCAGGAAGATTATAAATCAAAACCAATTGACGTGTGGGGCATCAGTGATAAGAATTTATTCCTCGAGGCAAACAACGTTTTGAAAGAACAAAAACGTCCTTTTATCGCGGTAATTCAAACAGCTGACAACCATCGTCCATACACAATCCCGGAAGAAGATAAAAAAGAATTTCCGTTAAAAAATTACCCTGTTGATTCTTTAAAAAAATATGGTTTTGAAAGTAACGCGGAATTGAATGCATTCCGGTTTACGGATTTTAGTTTTGAAAAATTTATTGAAGCGGCGAAAAAAGAGCCTTATTTTAATAACACGATTTTTGTTTTTGTAGGCGATCATGGTATTCGCGGCAACGTAGGAAATATGTTTCCAAAAGCGTGGGAAGCAGATGGATTAACCACACAACATGTGCCGCTTCTTTTTTATTCTCCTGCTTTATTAACGCCCCAACGGATTGACAGAACCTGCTCACAAATTGATTTACTTCCTTCTGTTTCCTCATTGGCAAAAGTGTCTTTTACCAATACCACTTTGGGAAGAAATTTGTTCGATACCATTCAAAACAATGTTCGCTTTAAAAACCTTGCCTTTTTATTCAATCCTGATTTGAAACAAATCGGGATCATTACAGATGATTATGTTTATGTTCATAATCTTTTGAGTGGCCAGGAAGATTTCCGTTCTTCCAAAAATAATTTACAGCTGCCGGAAACAGAAGAAACAACATCTGATAAAAAAGCATTACAAACGTTGTCAGAAGCATATTATCAAACGGCAAAGTATATGCTATTAAACAATAAAAAGATCAAAGAAGCTGTCAGCAAATAAACTAATAAATGTGTTTTCTATTTTTCAATCATGATCTTCAAAGCTAAAATTCCAAAAACGGTTCCATTAACGATTCAATGGCTTTTGATGCTTTGGCTTATTTACCTCATCATTTTTACAATGCTTCGTATTGCAACTGTGGTTCTATTTATTCCTGCCAATATAGAAGCAAGTTCGCTGCTGCCTTCATTCTGGCTTGGTTTCAGGTACGATGCTAAATGGATTTCGATCATACTTTTACCCATTGCAGTTTTATCGGTTTATCCCCGATTTTCTCCTTTTTTTTCTGAAAAAAATAAAAAATTCTGGTCTTATTACCTTGCAATCACCACACTGATCGTTTTATTTTTTTTCGGTGCTGATTTTGGAAATTTCAGCTACAATCATACGCGCATCAATGCCAGCGCTTTAAATTTTGCCGAAGACCCGCTCATTTCGTTTCAGATGCTTTGGCAAAGTTATCCAATGGTATGGCTTGTAACGGCGCTGGTTGTAGCCGTTTTTTTGCTATCAAAGCTTTTTAAACATACCCACGTACTGACAACAAAAAGAAATCTGCAGGAAAACATGATCTACAAAAGACGCTGGCATGTAGGAGCTATTATCTTTTTGCTGTGGTGTTTGTTTGGCATTTTTTCTTTCCATCCTATAAAATGGAAGGATGCATTTGAGCTAAATGATAATTTCAAATCTTATGTGGCATTAAATCCATTACAAAATTTTTTTACAACTCTTCAATTGAGAAAGCCATCCTTTGATGATGCAAAAGCAAAGGAATATTTTCCGCTGATCGCAGATTTTTTACAATTTGATAGCAAAAATATAACAGATGAGGATTATTCGAGAGATGTATTACCAAATAGTAAGTCGCTGGAAAGCCGGCCGAACATCATTTTGGTAATTTGCGAAAGTTTCAGCATGTATAAAAGCAGCATGAGCGGCAATCCATTAAATACTACTCCGTATTTTAAACAACTATGCGACAGCGGCATTTTTTTTAACCGTTGTTTTACCCCAACTTTTGGAACAGCACGAGGTGTTTTTGCCATTGTTACCGGAATTCCGGATGTGCAGCTTTCAAAATTTTCCACACGCAATCCGGAAGCGATTCATCAACATACGATCATTAATTCTTTTGAAGATTACAATAAGTTTTATTTCCTCGGAGGCAATAGTGATTTTAATAATTTTGACGGCTTAATAAAAAATATAAACGAGGTAAAAATTTACCAGGAGGGCTCTTTTAAATCGAAGCCTTTAAACGTTTGGGGCATCAGCGATAAGAATCTTTTTTTGGAGGCGGAAAATGTATTTAATCACCAAAAAAAACCTTTTTTTGCAATCGTCCAAACAGCCGACAACCATCGTCCTTACAGCATTCCACCGGAAGATACTGATTTTGAAAAAAGAATGGTAGATGAAGACACACTTCATAAATACGGTTTTGAATCATTGCAGGAATTCCAATCTTTTTGCTATACGGATTATTGTTTTAAAACGCTTATTGAAAATGCAAAAAAACAAAGTTGGTTTGATAATACCATTTTTGTTTTTGTTGGCGATCATGGTGTGGAAGGTGAAACATCCGCCATCTACCCAAATGCGTGGGACAAAGGAAGTTTAAGTGATGAACATGTGCCATTGTTGTTTTATGCACCGCAATTATTAACGCCACAAACGCATCAGGAAGTCGTTTCTCAAATTGACCTGCTTCCTACACTTGCCGGAATGCTGCATCAGCCTTATACAAATACCACTTTAGGCAGAGACGTTTTAAATTCCAAAAATAAAATGGACGCTGCCTTTATTATTCATCATGATGAAGGAAACATTGGCATCGTTACCAACGATTATTATTTTGTAAAAAATCTGAGAATCAACAAAGAAATGCTGATGCCGGTTAATTCCAATTTTCTTTCCCTGGACGCAAAAGCAAAAGATTCTGTAGAAAATAAGTTATCGCAACTAACTTCCGGCATTTATGAAACAGCGAAATGGATGCTTGTGAATAATAAGAATAAGTGAGCCTGAAAGTTGAGTTTCAATGATGATGGATTCAACAAACAAACAAATAACAAGAATTTTTATTCATCCTTCTTTTTCAATTCTGTTGTTTTCAAATCGGAATGTTCGTTTTGTTGTACGGTTTGATCGCCTGTATCTACTTCCACCGTTTTTGTCGTTACTGCGTATTCATCAGGATGAATTTGTGAACCAAATTTGACTGCATAAGCCTTTGTAAATTCCGCACCAAAATATAAGATCATTGCTGAAAAATAGACCCATAATAACAGGATCACCAGAGAGCCTGCTGCGCCGTAAGTACTGCCCACATTGCTTTTGCTGATATAAAATGAAATGCCGAATTTGGCAAGCATAAATAAAACTGCGGTAGTAATTGCACCGGCTGCTACATCTTTCCATTTTATTTTTGCATCCGGAAGTACCTTAAAAATTGCTCCAAATATCAACGCAGTTACGATTAAAGTAATAATGAGATTGATGATATAAAAAACAACAACTGCCACATCGGGAAAATGGGCTTTGAGGGAATTACTAAATCCATCAATCAACGTAGAAATGCTTAATGACACGAGCAGCAAAAATCCCAGCCCGAGAATGATTGAAAAAGATAAAAAACGGTTTTTCAACAATTTAAGCCATCCTCTTTTTGGTTTTGGTTTCAATCCCCAGATGTTATTGATCGAGTTCTGAATCTGCGCAAAAACCGTGGTAGCACCAATCAGCAAAGTGATAATACCAATAATTACAGCAATTTCGCTTTTGCCGGAAAGGGAAGCGTTTTTAATCATTTGCTGCAGTTGAACCGCGGTGTCGTGTCCGACAAAACCGGATAACGTTGAATAAACTTTTCCCTGGGCCGCGTCTTTGCCTAAAAAAAGACCGCTAAGAGATATGATAATAATCAGCAAAGGCGCCATCGAAAAAACAGTATAGTACGCAAGTGAACTACTGAGCACTGTGACATTATCATTTCCAAATCCTTTAAAGGAATTTTTGAGGATTTCCCACATACTTTTTACAGTGATTTTCTTCTTCATGCCAATCTTTTTTTTGAATTACTGCAAAAAAACTACCAACATATTTTTAAAAAATAAGAAGATCACCGGTCATATATCAAAAAGATCAGTTGTTCATTGATTGGTTGGAATAGAAAAATAAAAAACTGATCCCTTTCCCTCATTGCTTTCGGCCCATACATAGCCTTTATGGGCTTTGATGATTTGTTGGCATAAAAACAAACCCAATCCAATTCCTTCGATGTTGCTGCTCTTCTCAGCACGGTAAAACCGTTCAAAAATATACGGAAGCTCTTCTTTTGGAATTCCCATTCCCTCATCTTTTACTGAAAATATCACAGAGTTCTGATCGATTCGTGAAGTAATCTCAATTGTTGATTTCTTGTCCGAATATTTAATCGCATTTCCAATATAATTGTTAATTACCTGTATTAACCTGTAGCGGTCTGCGCACACATCAATATCAGCAGCACCATCGAAATTTATTTTAAAAGAAGGATGTAATAATTCTACCGTATCAATCGCTTCTTTTACCATCGTATCAAAATTAAATAGCGACGTGTCCAGGTTGATATTTCCTGAATTAATGGTAGAAACTTCATATAATTCTGAAATTATTTTTTGCAAACGTGCTACACTGTTTGCATTTCTCATATGCATTTTTTTGATCAATTCCAGGTCATTCGCCGCGATTGCTTTTTGCATAATGTCATTGATCAACGTCATGTTTGCAACAGGCGTTTTTATTTCATGGGCTACAAAGCCAATGGTGTCTTCCCTTTCTCTTTCAAGAGTTTTGTAAATGGTAATATCATGCACAACTAAAAGCATGTTATTGTTAGCAAAATCGCGCAACGGGGTACAACTAACCTCAAATATTCTTTTTTCTAAAGAAGGAATATCTACCTCCAGTTGCCTGTTCGAGAAACTATTTCCGGTGAGGGCCGCCTGCTCCAAAGAGTGCAACAGCTCATTATTCTTATCATACGGTTTGATCAGGCCGGCAATATTTATTGTGGATATTTCCGGGACTTTATCTCTGAACAAACCAGCGAAAGCATTATTGGCTTTGATGATATTCAATTTATTGTCAACAATGATCACTACATCTGCAATCGAAGCAAGAATGCTTTCATTAAAATCATTCAACCGCTTCAGTTCCAGCTCGGATTCTTTTTGCTTGTGAATATTTTGAATTACTTTTAAAATACGTATTGAGCCTTTATGATCTTTTACCAAAACTGTTTCTCCCGATACCCATGTAATAGATTGATCCTTATTTACCAGGTAGTTGTTGTCATAAGCTTGCCCTGTGTGCAAAACTGTTTCACGTTCATGTTCAGGTAATCCTCTTTCCTGGTCTTCCTTTGTAAATAAGACCCTTACGCTTTGGCCAACAATATCCTCCTCTGTATAACCAAAGGAAGCGCTAAAAGAGTTATTTATAGTTAATACGATTCCATTTTCATCCGATATTAAAATATTATTTTCTCTTGCTTTATTAAAAAGCCCATTAAAGAAATCAAAATCTAAACTTGCATCATTGTCATTATTCATCAGAAAGCAATTTTTTATGTATTTTTTGGGGAGATAAAATTAAATGTACAAAATGGTTTTTAAATCTGAGTAAAAGATTCACAACTCAGCAAATGAACAAATAATCAGAAATCAGTTTCTACCATGCTCCAGCGGCTGCCTTCACTTATTTTGACACACTTATTTCAAATTCTTTTTGGCTTTATTTGTTAAATCCTAACGGGAAGACAATTTTTTACAGAAGTGGGAAGTTATTAGTTTGAATAACATTTTAATTTTGTTCTGAAATTGAAAATGGAAAACTTTTCAGCCAATATGCTGAATCCAAGATCCTTTTAATTTCCAATAAAAGCTGAAAATCCTATGAACTTGAAACCATCTGAACATTTATCTCAGAGACAAATTGCCAATGGCCTTGATTTGGTAATTAAAGAAGGCATGGTAACCGAGGCTATGACTGCGCTTACCGGCGGTACATTTTTGGTAGCCCTCGCAATTTTGTTGGGTGCTTCCAATCTGCAAATCGGTATTCTTGCTGCATTACCCAGTTTTTCCAGTATTTTTCAACTGGTTGCTATTTTTCTTTTACAGAAATATAATAACCG
>Ga0070681_10008348_pt1 | contig 10146 bp, 8 predicted proteins | sample KBSC83BmetaG_FD_65650 | JGI IMG/M metagenome (GOLD analysis project Ga0070681, IMG submission 65650) | Corn rhizosphere microbial communities from Kellogg Biological Station, Michigan, USA - KBS C8-3B metaG | ecosystem: Host-associated > Plants > Roots > Rhizosphere | place: USA: Michigan...
TGCCTGCGGGAAGTCGGAGGATAGTGCGCTGCGTGCGGCACCGGTGGGCGTCCGCAGAGTGTCGAAGGATCGGCTCATGATCCGATGGGCGCGTGGCACTCGCGTATTCGGCGATACGGGCGTCGTCGCTGGTGAACTTGGCGGCACCGCGTACGAGTATTGCGGCCGAGTGCTTGGCTATCACCTCATCCGGAAGGCAGACGAGGGGCTGTTCACCGGCGTGCTGCTCGACACGCAACGGGGAAGATCCTGCCGGCGGGGCAACTCGTCATGTTCGCGCCCGATGGTGCTCGCTACTTCGCCACTCAGCAGCCGGACCGACACGTTTCGGTACCTCGCGGCGGGCGTGCTCCTCTGGCTCGCGATCTCCCCGGCGTTAGGCCGCTACACGCATCGGAATGCGAAGGCGGTATGAAACTCCCTTCCGTCGCCGTTGCCGCTCTCCTCAGCGCGCTCTGTGCTGCCGCCTCGGCGCAGGGAACGACCGCGGGAGCGATCCACCAGTCGAAGAAGGCCATTACGCTCACCTATCTCGGCACTGCCGGATGGGAGATCACCGACGGGATTTCAGTCATCCTTGTTGATCCTTATTTCTCGCGCCTTCCACTCCTCACGGGGCGTGCGGCTCTCACTCGCGCGGAAGGTGCTGATCGGAGACCGGTTGACCCGTCCACCATCGTCACATCCGACACGGCTGCCGTGGACGCCCACGTGCGTCGCGCCGACTTCATCCTGCTGCATCACTCGCACGTCGACCACATTCTCGATGTCCCGTACATCGCGCGGAAGACAGGTGCCACGGTCATCGGCCACGAGAGCTCGACCAACCTCCTGCGAGGTGCGGGCATTCCGGCGAGTCAGCTGGTTACAGTCCGCGGCGGTGAAGACTACGCATTCGGCGATGTCTCCATCAAAGTGATCCCCAGCGTGCACAGCGCGCTCTTCCAGAAGCACTACTACCAGGGCGGAACGATACCGAGCACGATCAAGCCGCCGTTCAAACTCGGCGACCTAGTCGAAGGCGGGAGCCTCGCGTTTCTGATTCGCTTAGGCGGGCATCAGATTGTCACATTCGGCTCGATGAACTACATCGAACGTGAAATGGACGGGCTGCGACCGGACGTCGTGCTCGTCGGCGCGGGCGACTCGCGCAGCGAGATCTACGACTATACCGGCCGGCTCATGCGGGCCCTCGGTTACCCAGCCGTTGTCCTGCCAACACACTGGGATAATTACTTCGTGCCCTTTAGCGCGCCGCAGGACACGAGCATCGCTCGGCTGCAAGGGTTCATTCGCGAGGTCCGCGCCGCGTCGCCGAGAACCCGAGTAATCATTCCACAGTACTTCAAGCCGATAACGATTCCGCCGCGTCAGTAAGGGGCAGGCGACTCGATCTGCGGATTCATGGTCTTTCACGACACACGCATTGCCGTCGCTGATATGCTAAACGAATGAGTCGTTCAGCTTACGGTGCGATTGATTTCCTGCGCGAGGTCACACAAGGTGCACGAGTGTGGATTCTGGACGGACTTGTCGAAGCGCCGAGCGCAATCTCTGCCATCGACAGCGGCAACTTCAAGGAAGCGGATCCGCGACGGCGCTCACGATGATCACGCCATCGATGTTCATCGACCGAATGGCCGCGCGGTCCAGCGGTGCCCCGCGTGACTCGCGCCGAGGGTGTTGACTAGGATAGTGCTTCGGCGTGATCGATCAAGCACAGGAATTGCCGCGATGACCGATCGACCTCAACCACTGAGTTATGCGCTCGCTCATTGATCGAGAGCCCGCGACGTGTCATGCAACACGCCTCAGGGTCGTAGTTGGCGATGAAGCGCCTGACTTCGACTTTCCGGCCGTCGGCGGCATGCACCGGCTCTCCGACTTTCGCGGCTCGCCCGTCGTGCTCGCGTTTCATGGCGCGCAGTGGGATCCAGCGCGTGCCGAGCACATCGAGACGTACAACAGGCTGATCGCGAGCCTCGGCGGAGTCGCTGGTACGCGGCTTCTGCAAATCGGTGGCACCGGCCCCTGGCGCGACCTCAGCTTCACCGACGCGTCGCTCTCGCTGCCGGTCCTTGCCGCGGACTTGGCTATTGCCGAGCGCTATGGAGTTGGAAACGATCCGGCCGTCTTCGTCATCGACTCGACTGGCGTCGTGCGCTGGTCGCAGGTCGGTCCGATCTCGCTCGCCAATCCGACTGATGTCGCCCGAGCGATCAGCGTGGTCGCCGCGCCGTTCGTCGATGCCCGTGACGAAGTGGAAGCGCCTAACGAGGAGCCGAGCACTGGCTGGACGCGACGCGACTTCGTGGCGACGGCACTCGCGGCTGCCTTTGCGCTCGCGTTGCGTCCCGTCGAGGCGCACGCGGAGCGCGCCGCAGCGCTCGCACCGCCGACGCACACGGCGCGGCTGGTGACGCTCATGGTGAACGGCCGCGAGCTCTCGCTCTCCCTCGAGCCGCGCGTCACTCTGCTCGACGCCCTGCGCGAGTACGCAGGGCTCACCGGGAGCAAGAAAGGGTGCGACCACGGCCAGTGCGGTTCGTGCACCGTGCACATCGACGGCCGCCGCGAGCTCTCGTGCCTCACCTTCGCCGTGATGCAGGAGGGCCGCCGCATAACGACGATCGAAGGATTGGCGACCGGCGACCAGCTCCATCCAATGCAGCAGGCCTTCATCACGAACGACGGCTTTCAGTGCGGCTACTGCACGTCGGGCCAGGTCATGTCCGCGGTCGCTGTACTGGACGAGCCGTGGGGGCCGACCGACGACGACGTGCGCGAGGCGATGAGCGGCAACATCTGCCGCTGCGGCGCGTACCCGGGAATCGTCGCGGCGGTGCAGGAGGTGCGACGCGCGCAGGCGACGAACGGTGGAGGGAACCGGCAATGATCGACTTCGAGTACGTTCGCGCCACGGATCTCGCGTCGGCGGTCCGCGCCGGCGCGGCGGCGTCGACGCGCTTCGTGGCCGGCGGGACGAATCTCATCGACCTGATGAAGCTCGACGTCGAGCGGCCGTCGCACGTCGTCGACATCAACGACCTCGCGCGCCGCGATCCGTCGCTCGCCGCGATCACGGAGTTGCCCGGCGGCGGCCTTCGCGTCGGCGGGCTCGCACGCATGCGCGACGTCGCCTGGGATGCGCGCGTGCGGGAACGCTATCCCGTCGTCAGTCAGTCGCTGCTGCTCGCGGCGTCCGGACAGCTGCGCAACATGGCGACGATCGGTGGCAACGTCCTGCAGCGGACGCGCTGTCCGTACTTTCGCGATACGGCAATGCCGTGCAACAAGCGCGAGCCGGGCAGTGGCTGCTCGGCGATCCACGGGATCAACCGCACCGAAGCCATTCTCGGCACGTCCGAGCAATGCATCGCGACGTATCCGGGCGATCTCGCCGTAGCGCTCGTCGCGTTAGGCGCGACAGTGCACGTCCACTCGCCGAGCGGGCAGGAGAGGACGCTCCCCTTCGCGAGCTTGCACGTCGCTCCCGGCACGCATCCCGACCGTGAGACCACGCTCCGCCCTGGCGAGTTGATCACCGCGATCGACTTGCCGGCGCTCTCCGCGGCGCGCCGCTCGCTCTATCTCAAGGTGCGCGACCGCGCGAGCTATGCCTTCGCTCTCGCATCGGCGGCCGTGGCGGTCGAGATGGATGGCCGAACGATTCGAAATGCTCGCGTGGGTTTGGGCGGCGTCGCCACCAAGCCGTGGCGCTCGCAGGAGGCGGAGCGCCTGCTCGCGGGCAAGCCGGCGACGGAGGCAACCTTCCACGCCGCCGCTGACGCGGCGCTCGCCGCGGCACGGCCGCATCGCGACAACGCGTTCAAGGTCACGCTTGCCAAGCGCACACTCGTGCGCGCGCTCACGGAGGTGACGGCATGACCTGGCATCGCAAGCCGAGACCGAAACGCGCGGCCAGCCTCGGCCAGCCGCTGGATCGTGTCGACGGGAGGCTCAAGGTCACCGGTGGTGCTCGTTATGCGGCGGAATTCGCTGTGCCGAACGTCGCGCACGCCGTGATCGTGACGAGCACCATCGCCAGAGGACGCGTCCTGTCGATGGACACGTCGGCGGCGGAGAAGGCGCCCGGAGTCATCAAAGTTTTCACGCCCTTCAACTCGCCGCGACTGCCCGGCGCACCCAAGCCGGGTCCCAAGCCACCGGCGCCGAGCGGACAGGGCGCGCAAGGGCCGGCGGCGCGCGGTGCGCTGTCGATGCGGGTGCCGACCCTGCTCCAGGACGACGGCGTGCGCTACAACGGTCAGCCGATCGGGCTCGTGGTCGCCGATACCTTCGAGCACGCACGTGAGGCCGCTAATCTGGTGCGCGTGCGCTACGAGAACGAAGCGGCCGTCCTCGACTGGTCGAAGGCGCCGCTCAATCGGCCCGAAGAAGTGCATCCGTTAGGCGGCGAGCGCACCGTCACGCGCGGCGACGTCTCGCAGGGACTCGCCGGCGCCGCGGTGACTGTTGAGCAGACTTACATCACACCGCTCGAGAACCACAATCCGATGGAGGTGCACAGCACCCTGGCGCAGTGGGAGGGCGACTCGCTCACGCTCTACGAATCGACGCAAGGGATCACGAGCGTCCGCAATACGGTCGCTCGCCATTTCGGGTTGACGCCGGACAAGGTGCGAGTCGTCGCCTACTTCACGGGTGGAGGCTTTGGCAGCAAGGGTGGACCGTGGTCGCACGAGACACTCGCGGCGATGGCGGCGCGCGAAGTCGGACGGCCGGTGAAGCTCGTACTCACCCGACGCCAGATGTTCGGGCCGGTCGGAGGCAGGCCGCGCACCGAGCAGCGCGTCGCGTTAGGCGCATCGCGCGACGGCGTGCTCACCGCCATCCGCCACCACAGCAAGTCGACGACGTCGACGATCGAGGACTGGGTCGAGCCGGCGACGTCGCAGACGCGCATGCTGTACGAGTGCCCGAATGTCGAGACGCAGTACGATCTCGTGCGCGTCAACGTCGGCACGCCGACGTTCATGCGCGCGCCAGGCGAATCGACGGGCACCTTCGCGCTCGAGTCGGCGATGGACGAGCTTGCGTACGCGCTGAAAATGGACCCCGTGGCGCTGCGGTTGAAGAATTACGCCGAGAAGGATCCGGAGAGCGGCAAGCCGTGGTCGAGTAAGTCGCTGCGCGAATGCTACGAGTCGGCGGCGACGCGTTTCGGATGGAGCAGGCGCAACCCCGAGCCCCGCTCGACGCGTGACGGACGGTGGCTTGTCGGTTGGGGGATGGCGACGGCGACGTATCCGGCCCGCCGTGCGCCCGCGGGCGCGGTCGCGCGGATGATGCCCGATGGCACGGCGTGGGTGCGCGCCGGCACGCAGGAGATCGGTTGCGGTACGTACACCTCGATGTCGCAGATCGCGGCCGACGCGTTAGGCATCACGCCGGCCCAGGTGCGCTTCGAGCTCGGCAGCACGGACATGCCCGAGAACCCAGCGTCCACGGGCTCCGTTACGGCAGCGTCGACAGGCTCGGCGATCCATGACGTTGCCGTCGCACTCCGGCAAAAGCTCATCCAGCTCGCGCTGAACGATCCGCAGTCTCCGTTGCATGGCTCGATCGAGAGCGATGTCCGCGCCGCGGACGGACGCCTGACGGCTGGCGGCCTGCTCAATCGCACCGAAACCTTCGCTGCGCTCATCGCCCGCAACGGCGGCCAGCCGGTGGAGGTCACCGTCGCGTCGCGGCCAGGCGCGGACTCGCAGCAGTACTCGATGCACTCCTTCGGCGCGGTCTTCACCGAGGTCCGCGTCGATCCGGAGCTCGGGATCGTGCGCGTGCCGCGGATTGTCACGGCGCACGCGGTGGGGCGCATTCTCAACGCGAAGACCGCGCGCAGCCAGATCGTGGGTGGCGTCGTGTGGGGCGTGGGGATGGCGCTCGAAGAGGAAACGCTCATCGATCCGCGCACCGGCCGCTACGTGAACGCCGACCTCGCGGAGTATCACGTTCCCGTCAACGCCGACATCGGCACGATCGACACCGCGTTCATCGAGCAGGTAGACGAGCACGTGAGCTCAGTGGGCGCGAAGGGCGTTGGCGAGATCGGCATCACCGGCGTCGCCGCCTCCATCGCGAACGCGGTCTACCATGCTACGGGCAAACGCGTTCGGGAGCTGCCAATCAGAGTCGAGCGATTACTCACGTGAGTTTTGACGAGGCCACTGAAACCACTGACACGACCCTGAAACCACTGACGGGCTCCGTGTGCAGAAACAGCTCCGTGCACCACTGATGTCTTGGATGTTTTGGTAAAGTACCTCGGGAAGTTTCCCTGGGCATTTAAGGGTCCCGAGGCATTTGAACAAAGAGCAGCTGCTTGATTGGTGCGTCGAGGCGTCGCTGCAGAGGAGCGAGTCAGTGGTTTCAGGGCAGTGTCAGTGGTTTCAGCGGCCCTCGCTCTGGCGCGCCGAACCTGGCCCGGACAGCTAGCGCGGCAGCATCCCTGCCCAGAGCACTACCGACCCACAGCTATTCCCGAAGAACTCCGCCGGGCGGCTCGCGGCGGTGTAGACCTCGACCGCGGTCAGCTCGCTCGGGTTCACCAGCATGTCGATGTCGCTCGCGGCGTCGTCGTCCATGCGCATGCCGTTGAGATAGACCGTTGGCTTGCAGCCGCGCACGAGAATGGTGTTGCTGAACCCGCGGCCCTGGGCGACGCGCACGCCGGGCATCGTCCGGAAGAGATCCGTGGCCTGCGACGCGCCGCGGCGCGCGATGTCCGCCGGCGTCAGGATGTGACCCCACCCCGCCTTGAGCCGGCGCTGGAACTCCGCCATCGCCGCGTTGCCCTTGCCATAGATCTTCACCGCGTCGAGCGTCTGCACCGGATGGTCGAGCAGGACGTCGAGCGTCGTTAGGCGATCGCGCGTGAGGTCGACCGCGACCCGCTTCGGCTCGAAGCCGATCGCGCGCACCTCCACCGTCTGCGTCCCCGACGGGAGCCCGCCGAGCTGGAAAGTTCCTGTCTCCGCCGTGCGGCCATCGACGCCGGTCCCGGGTACGCTCACCTGCGCGTTCACTACCGGCTTGCCTTTGTCGTTATGCACGACGCCGCTCACGCGCGCGCTTCCGCGACGGAGCATCGGCAGCGGCAGCACGCCCTTCACTGCGCTCGAGTCGTCATAGACGGGAACGACCGAGTCGGCGTGGCTCACGAGGAAATCCCGGAGCAAGAGCCCGCCCGCCGGCACTTGTAGCTCGACGAAGCCGCTCTCCTCGTCGCCGGCCTGCGCGCTCGCCTGCATCACTGCATCGCTCGGCAGGCCGCACATCGCGAACCAGCCGAGATTGTCCGTCTTGATCGGAATCTGCTGCCGGCTCCGGTGAACGCCGCCCTGGCCGATGGAGAGCTCCATCCAGAGTACCGTCACCGATCCGGTGCGCGGTTGTCTCGTCTCGGCGTCGCGGACATGCCCGATGAGGAGACCGGTCGAGTCGTTGCCTTTCGCGTCGTGGCAGAGCTGCGCCGCGATCCGCTGTGCGGGCGGAATGGCGAGGTCGACGTGCTGCTCGCCAGCAGCGACGACCGTGACCTGCTTCGGTGAAACGTCGATGCCGAGGCTGTCGAGCGTCGGATGGAAGAAGCCGAGGAGATACTTCCCCGGCGGCACGCTGTCGATGCGATACGAGCCTAACGAGTCTGTGTTCGTGCTCTTGACGAATGAGCCCGAGCTGGCAAGCTGGACGAGCGCGCCGGCTAAGGGATGATGGCCGACGCTGTCCGTCACGGTGCCGACGACGGTCGTCTGCGCGGCGAGCGGCGCGGTGGGAAGGAGTAGCGCGAGGAGGACGTACCGAAGCCGTCGATGCAGCATGATGCTCAGAGGAAGGATTGACGCGCGACGAATCAGCGAACGAGATGTCCTATCCGCGACCAGCGGATCACCCCGTTCGTGTCGCGAGAGAAGTAGACACGGCGCACGTGGCCGACAATCTCGCTCGCGGGTACGAAACCAAAATATCGACTGTCGAGCGACGCGTCACGCCGGTCGCCGAGGACGAAGTAGCGGTTCGCGGGAACGAGGAGGGGTCCCCAGTTGTTACGGGATGCGACGTAATGCGATGTGGCGCGCGCCACCTGGCCGACCAGGAACCTGCGCTGCCAACGGAAGTCGTCCACCACCGGGTCGACTGAGTCCGTCATCGTTGCATACGGCTCGCGGAGCGTACGCCCGTTCAGCGTGACCACGGCGTCCTTCATTGCGATAGTATCCCCAGGCAGCCCGATCAAGCGCTTCACGAATTGCTTGGTGGTGTCTTCGGGCCAGAGGAAAATCACGACATCCCCGCGGCGCAGCGTGGCAGCGGTCCTTGTGTTCCCCAAGCGAGTCGACGTGAAATAGTCGCCGAGCAACAACGTCGGTTCCATCGAGCCCGACGGCAGCTTCGACACCATCATGTCTTTCGCGTCCCAGGCAAGAAAGGCTGAATAGCCAAAGAACGCCGCAATGAGGAGGCCCAGTGTGAGCGCCAGCCCGACAATGAGCGAACTCTGATAATCCTTCTTCATCCAACCAGAGACGAATCCGTGCTTGCCGCCGTCACTACCGGTGCTCGAGGGGCGAATACGCGATGCCATCCGACCAGTTGCCGGTGGGAGCGTAGCCCGTGATCGCGCCCCGTTCCACGTCGATCATGGCGACGAGATTCCGGCCCTGCAAGGTGACAAATGCCCAGCGCCCATCCGGAGACGTCGTCACCCCCTCCGGCGAAGGCGAGCCTGGCACCTCGGCCGTCGCGACGATGCTGTCGCGTGGTACGGCTATGAGAGAACGCTGACGCCGAGTCTTCGCGTCGAAGATCCTGACCTCGCCGCGCACCGGATCCGTCACGATCGCCGACCGGCCGTCGCGCGAGAGTGCCATACGATAGGGCAGGCCAAAGCCGGGTAGCGTGTCGATAACGCGGCCAGCGTCCGCGTCGACGACAAGGACGACGCTGTCACGGTTGCTCCCAACCCAGACGCGCTTGCCGTCGGGGGCGATCGCAATTCCCTCGGGCTGCTTCGCGACGGGAATGATCGTGCGCGTCGCGCGATTGCGGACGTCGAGGCGGCTGATCGAGTGATCGGCGATGTTCGCCGTGAACAGCTCGTCGCCCGACGATGACAGGGCGAGCATGTGCGAGGCGCGTTGGCCGGTCGGCACCGTTGCAACCACCTTTCCGTCGCGGAAATCGACGAGGAGCACTGCCTTGCTCACCTCCGATGTCACCGCGAGCAGCGTGTCGCCGGGGAAGAACGCCATCCCGTGCGGCCGGCGGTACTCGCCGAGGTCGATCGTCCGCGCCACGACGAGTCGCGTCAGGTCGATGACGGTGATGCTGTTGCCCGGCCGTTCGCGCGTGCCGTAGTTGCTGACGACGGCGAACCGCCCATCATGCGTCGTCGCGACTTCGTGCGGAGCCTCGCCCGTCGTGATTGTCGCGATCACCTTGCCGCTCGCCGCGTCGATGACGGTGGCCGTGTTGTCCCGCATGTTGCTCGCGACGATGGTGCCATGTGGCGTCTCGCGTCCGCCGATACCGAGGCTGGCCGCGAGGAGGAGTGCCAGAGTGGGTGTTTTCATGCGCGCTAGTGTGTCCGCTGGGCGCGGCGCTTTCAACACCCCGAGTTGAAAGGACTTTGTTATCGCGTCTCGCCGGCCAAAAGCGCGGCGCGGACTCACGCGGGCACTGGCGAACTTTCGCGGACCCTTACGGTCGAGATCTCGGCGCTGGGGCTGAAGAGCAAAGGGATACGGGCCAATCAAAGCACTTCGATGCGCGCGATGACATCCCCCTCCAGCACCCCATCCACGACGTCGATCCCCTCGATCACCTCACCGAAGATCGAGTAGTCCCGATTCAGCCGCAGGTTGTCCCGGAGATTCACGAACCACTGGGCGTCGCCGGTGTCGTGGCCGCGAGTGCTCATGCCGACGGTGCCGCGCACGTGAGGCACCGTCCCTAGCTCGTCGCGGATGAAGCGTGAGTTGCCAACATACTCGTTGGCGCGGGGGCTTCCGCCCTGAATGACAAAGTCCGGCTCGACGCGCTGCCAGGTGAGACCATCGTAGTAGTGCGACCGCGCGAGCTCGAGAATGCGCGCGGCCATGATCGGCGCGACGTCACCGCGCA
>Ga0070681_10008349_pt1 | contig 10144 bp, 6 predicted proteins | sample KBSC83BmetaG_FD_65650 | JGI IMG/M metagenome (GOLD analysis project Ga0070681, IMG submission 65650) | Corn rhizosphere microbial communities from Kellogg Biological Station, Michigan, USA - KBS C8-3B metaG | ecosystem: Host-associated > Plants > Roots > Rhizosphere | place: USA: Michigan...
GGTCCCAACGGCGCCGGCAAGACCACGCTGGTCAACGTCCTGACCGGCTTCTATCAACCGAGCGAAGGACGCGTCCTGATCGATGGCCGGTCGCATGCACTGTCCTCGCTCGATGCGTCGGTCCGGCTCGGACTGGCGCGAACGTTCCAGACTATCAAGCTGTTTGGCGACATGAGTGTTCTCGACCACGTCGTCATCGGGCTTCCCGCGGGCAGCGAGAATCCTGCGGACGAGGCCGACGCGCTGATCGATTTCGTCGGTCTTTCCGCCTTCCGCGATTACCCGGCGAGTTCGCTCGCCTATGGCCACCGCCGGCTCCTGGAGATCGCCCGCGCTCTCGCGACGCGGCCGCGGCTGCTGCTGCTCGACGAGCCTGCGGCTGGACTTGTGCAGGAAGAGATCACCAGCCTGATCGACGTCATCCGCGCGCTCCGGCGCTCCGGCATCACCATCCTGCTGATCGAGCATCACATGGATCTCGTCATGGCCGTATCGAACCGGATCACCGTTCTGAACTATGGCATCGTGATCGCGCGAGGGACACCAGCCGAGATTCAGAGCAATGCGCAGGTCGTCGAAGCCTATCTGGGACCGTCCCATGTCTATGCTTGAGGTGAAGGACATCGAGGCCGGCTACGGATCGCTCGGCGTTCTGCGCGGCATCGATCTGCGCGTCGAGGAAGGAGAGGTCGTCGCCCTTCTCGGCACCAACGGCGCCGGCAAGACGACGCTTCTGCGCACCATTGCCGGTCTGCATCAGCCCAGCAGCGGACAGATTCTGTATCAGGGCCGGCCGCTCCAGGGCATGCCGGCCCACCTCATCCAGGCGAGCGGCCTCGCGCTGGTGCCGGAGGGACGGCAACTCTTTGCGGAGCATACCGTGTTCGAGAACCTCGAACTGGGCGCCTTCGTCAAGCTGTTCGCCGGTGGACGGAAACAATTCGAGGACGACCTTGGCCGGATTTACGCCCTGTTCCCGCGCCTGAAGGAGCGCGAGCAGCAGCGCGCCGGATTGTTGAGCGGAGGCGAGCAGCAGATGGTCGCGATCGCCCGCGCTCTGGTGAGCCGTCCCAAACTCTTGCTGCTCGACGAACCCTCGCTCGGGCTCGCACCGATGATCGTCGCGAGCATCTTCGACATCTTCGGCACCCTCCAGAACAACGGCACCACAATCCTGCTGGTCGAGCAGATGGCCCACCAGGCGCTCGGTCTCTGCGACCGCGCCTATGTGCTGGCGGGCGGACATATCCAGGTCGAAGGATCGCGCGCGGAGATGTTGGCCGATGAACGCGTCATCGAAGCCTATCTGGGCCGGAGATCCGGAACGGCCGTCCCGACATGATTGCCGATATTATTTATTACCCTCCGTCACCCACAGTTGTCTGGCGGATCTTGTTTCCACCCACGCCCTAAGGCGCCATTGCCAGCGGGACATAGAAAGGAACTGACCATGGAATTCGTCGATCTCAGCCGCGAGCTTTTTCACCGCACACCCGCCCATCCGTCACATCCGCCGGTGATCATCACAGTCTGGGACGATCACGACAAGAAGGTCATCGCGGGCAACACCACTTTCAGTTCGAAGGCGCTGTCGATCTCGTTCAGCGATCATGCCGGCACGCATATCGACGCTCCCGTGCATTTCGATCCGCGTCCGGGCGCGAAGTCCATCGATCAGGTGCCGCTCGAGAATTTCTATACGTTGGCGATCTGCCTCGATCTGTCGCACGTGCCACTCAAGCACGCCATCACGGTTAAAGAGATGGAAGAGGCATTGATAAAATCGGGTCAGGAAATCAAGCCTAAGGATACTGTGCTGATCTACATGGGAACCAATGATCGCCTGTACGGCGATCCGCGTTACGCCCATGACTTCCCCGGTCTCGCACTGGAATCGGTGCATTGGCTGGCGGACAAGGGCGTCGGCATGTTCGGCGTGGAAGCAGTCAGCCCGTCACCCGAAGGCGAGCTGAATTTCCGCGCTCATCAAATCTGCGGCGAACGCGGTATCACCCACATGGAATGCCTGTTCAATCTCGACAAACTCGTTGGACGCGGCCGTTTCCGCTTCGTCGGCTTCCCGCTCAAGATCCGTGGTGGATCCGGAAGCCCGATTCGCGCCGTCGCGATCTTCGAATAAATATAACGAAAGCTGGATGGCTTCGTTCGCATCTTTGGACGAAGCCGTTCCACCGTGACAAAAGAGAAGTTCAATGCACCCATCAGATCTTTGGCGCGCCGATACTTTGACCTTGGGCAACATGCTAGACGGGAACGAAATCACGCCAACTGAACTCGTGGAAATGTATCTTGATCGTTGCGATCGGCTCGAGCCGGTACTGAACGCTTTCGTCTTTCTTGACCGCCAAGGCGCCCAGCGCGCTGCAGAGGAAGCGACCGCACGGCGGCGCGCCGGCCGTAGGCTCGGCCCACTCGACGGCATTCCAGTGGCCATCAAGGATAACCTCTTTGTCCGCGGTATGCCGGCATCTTGGGGCAGTCTGCTGTTTCAGGAACACGTTCCAGAAAATGACGATATCTGTGTCGAGCGACTTCGCGATGCAGGTGCGGTCATTCTCGGCAAAACGACGACGCCGGAATTCGCCTTGATGGGGCGGACGCAAAGCCGGCTGAAAGGCATAACGCGCAACCCCTGGGATCCCTCCCTGACTCCCGGGGGTTCGAGTGGTGGGGCCGTCGCCGCGGTTGCCGCGGCAATGGTGCCGCTTTCGATCGGCACCGATGCGGGCGGCTCGATACGTATGCCCGCCAGCTATACCGGGCTTGTCGGGATGAGACCCTCGAACGGTCGCGTTCCGCGCCGCTACGGCTTTCCGCCGATGGCTCTAGATTTTCAGGCGATCGGTTTGGTCGGTCGCACTATGGGCGACCTCGATTTGATGCTCGCCATCATGAGCGGCGCCGACAGACGCGATCCCGCCTCGATCAATCTGCCGCCGCTGGAATCGTCCGATCGCCCGCTGCGGATCGGCTGGTTCACTCACATCGGCAGCGAGACGATCGACGCGGCGGTGGAAGATGCGCATCGTCAGGCTAGGGAGATTCTGGCCGGGCTCGGTCATACCGTCGAGGAATGCGAGCCGCCGTTTGACATCGTCGAGCTGCGCACGATCTGGGATGCGCTCACGCCTGCGGGCGCGGCGCGGGCGGCGCAGCCTCGCACCCGCTGGCAGACCGATGCGACAGACCAGATCGCAGGACTGATACGCCAAGGCCTGGAGATGACCGCAGTCGACTACGTTCGCATGATCGATCGCCTTCAGGCGTTTCGGGCCCGCACCAGCGAACGATGGGGTGCTTTCGACGCACTACTGACGCCAACCACGGCTGCGCCTGCTTGGCAGGCTGATCTCGATGCTCCGCCGACCATTGGCGGCAAGCTCGGCAGCGGTGCCACCCAGGGAATGTTCTGTGGCTGGGTCAATGCTCTGGGTTTCTCGGGAGTCAACGTCCCGGGGCTCCCGCATGCGGATGGACGTCCGATCGGATTGCAGATCGTAGCACCTTTTGGAAACGATGGCATAGGATTGCAAATTGGGCGGCAACTCGAAGCAAGAATGCCCTGGCAAAACCGCTGGCCTGAAATGGCGGAAAATTTGCCGATTTAAATGCGGTCCGCTCAACCGCGGCGTTGAGCGCCGGGGGGCGTAAAATAAACCAAACGCTTGCCTAGATTATCGCCAAGCTACGTCATCAGTGAGTTTGTCGCAGCCGTGGGGAGAGTTGGGATTCAAAAAAGCACCACGCTGACCTTCTCGAAATGCGACGATTTTCGGCAATGCAATAAAATTCCCTGTTGGCGCTAGAAAATTCCCTGTTCAAGGAAATAATTTCCCTGTTAATTTGCGTAGGGAATTTCGTGAAAAGTCGCTGCAGCACAGCGGCTTCTCGGTGCAAAATCGGTTCTCAGACCTCCAAAAACGCCAAATTCCCTGTAAAAATCCCTGTTAGCAGGTAAACTGCATGGAGACAGGTGCAAACTGGCCGGGCACATTCTTTGCCGCCCAATTCTCGGCGGGCTGCATCATCAATACGTCCGGATTTGATTTGCGACAGGCACAACGTATCTGGTTGCTGAAGGCCCGCGTCACGGACTGACGGCCCGCTCACCGGAACATCTTCTTTCGGACGATCGCGTGCACGCCCCAATTACCGTCGGCGACCTGGGTTATGCCGAAATCGACACCGAGCGAGATCAACGCCACCGCCTCGTCCTCGCTCAACCGATAATGCTCCATCAGAAACTTGCGCGTCGCCCGGAACGCGTTGCGCAGTGCGAGATCGACCGACGACTTCTTGTAAATCTCGGATTGCGCATACCGCCCCAGCTCGCGCAGATAGTTGCCGTAGCTAAAGCTGTGCAGGATCCACTCGTCCGGGGTTTCCAGCAGCGGATAGGTCAGGCCCTCGAGGAAGGGCTTCGCGCTCTGGTCCTTTTTGTGCAGCACCAGGCGGAATTGCCCGGTGAGCGAGAATTCCAGCGCAGTGCCATTGATCTCGCCATCACCCTGCGCGAAGTGCGGATCGCCCACCGAGAACAGCGCGCCCGGAACGGCCACCGGAAGATATAGCGTGGTGCCCTTGGCGGCACGCCAATTGTCGATATTGCCGCCGAAATAGCCGGGCGGAATTGAATCAACCAGTTCGGATTCACGTGGTGCCACCGCCATAAAGCCGAAATGCAGCCGCGCCGGAATCCGCACATTGGCCAGCACGCCGAGCCGCTCCTCGACACTAGCGTGATCCACCGGCACGCCTGGATAGTCCATTGTGTCGTGGCGAACGCCGAACGGATCGACCTGTGGCGTCCAGCGATAGGAGTACACCGCCCTCGCGCATTCGGCACCGAGGTCGGTCTCGAAGATGGTGACGGTTTCGCGCTTGGCAGGCGGGTCGATCAGATCATGGTACTGAAAGCCCCACCACGCCGCTGCGTTGCTACCAAACGCCTTGCCGGCAAACGCCGGATTGGCGCAGGGACGCGGCCGAATATCGACGATCTGCACTTCGAGTACGTCGCCGGGCTCTGCGCCGCAGACGTGGACCGGCCCGGTGCAGATGTGCACGCCAAAACCTTCGCCGGCACCACGGCCGAAGATCGAACCGTTCATCGGCCCGGCGCCGCGTCGTTCGACCGATTTGCCTTCGGCGGTCCAGTGGAACACGCTCTCGGCGCCCGGATCACCTTTGATCATGCGCTCATAGTCGTCGAACGCGTGCTGGGTCAGCGTCTCGATCGTCACCAGCGAACCCGGCTGCACGCGCAGAACCGGCGAGATGGCACGGCTGAGATATCCCCAATGCGCGGTCTCTTTTGACACCGCGAGGTGATAGGAAGAAGCAGGTGCCTCGGTCCGAACCGGCTCGCGCTGTGCCGTCGCGCCGTCGTTCGCATCGATCTGTGCCGCTTCTTCCCGCGCGTCCGGATCCGGCGCCAGCCGTAAAACAACCGCCGTGCCGCGCAGCCGGGGCCTGCCGCGCGTGCGCTCAGCTTCCGGATCGCGCGGAACCGCTTTGCGGAAATCGCGCGGCGAGGTGCCATAGGTCGCGCTGAACATCCGGCTGAAATGGGCCTGATCAGAGAAGCCCCAGCGGTAGCTTATAGCGGCGATGCTCTGGTCGGCATATTTCGGATCGATCAGATCGCCGCAGCAGCGCTCCAACCGGCGCTCGCGCACATAGGCGGAAAACGTGGTGTTCTGGCGCTCGAACAGCCGCTGTAGATAGCGCTGCGATAGCCCGTCCTGACGAGCGATGTCGGCGATTGTCAGATTGGAGTTGCCGAGCTGCGCTTCGATCGCGGCATCGACCCGCCGTAAATGCGCGGCTTGGACCTGCGTTATCGTCTCGGCATCTGACTGAGCCTCGCCGAGCAGTGCGCCGGCCACCAGCTCGGTGACCGCGACTTCGAGCGTGGCGAGATCAGCTTTCTCCAGCATACCGAAATTGCCGGCCAGCGTTCGCATGACCTGACGCGTCGCGGCGGCGGCAATGGTCGCTCCCAGCACGACCGGAAGCCGGAAGCGGTTGTGGCCGAGCCGGCCGAGGAGGCGCTCGCGGGGCAGTTCGAGCAATAGAATTTCGAAGTCCTCGCGCAGCGCCATGCTCCACGCGGTCTGCAGATCGCAGACTGAGACGTCGCTGTCGGCGAATTCGCAGGTGCGCTGGCCGACGCTGATAGTGCCGCGCCCGTAGGAGTGAAACACGATGGCGACCCGCGCCGCCGCCGCCAGGTTGGCGGCGCCGGCGCACAAAATCTCCTGCGCGGTAGAACGCAGCAGCGCTAGCTGAGCACCGGTCGTTGAGCTTTTCGCGGCCAATTCGCCGGAGTGGAAGGGAGCGGTCGCGGGTAGGCGGCAATCAAGCATGATGCTCGCCAGAGCTTCCTGCCAGGCATCCCGTTGGCTTTGCAGCGGGATCGCATCAATCGAAACCCGATACGTCTCGGCGACCATTGCGCTCTCCGGGCCGCGACCAGCAGCCGCGGTCATTTAGCGTGTGAAGTCCAGCGTGCACCGATTGCCGGGACGCGGCAAGCGGATTGCAAAAGCAGCGGATTGCAAAAGCATCCGGCGTGCACACTCCAGGCAGCGGACCCCCGCCGCGCGAAACCGCGCGGGACCCCCTTTGGCGGGCGACAGGTTTTGACCAAATGCGCCCAAAATTTTGACTGTACTGGCCACGGCCGGGATATCGGTTCACGTTGAACGCATCGCCGGCCGCCGCCAAAAGTCTTTTGCTGCAAGTAATTAAAGGCAACCGCGCCGCAAGCGTGACAAAGCCACGGACAAATTATTATGCGCCCTTGGTCATTGCTGAAAAGCATCAACGGACGGCAGCGTCGCGGGTCGGCTCTATTTTGATGAACTGCAAGGGGAGATACAATGTGCGCAGGTGACGACACGACGTGTCCGGAATTCGAATTGCATCACCGAAAACTCAAGGAAACGCTCGATCTGGAACGCCGGTCGTTTCTGAAGTCTAGCTTCGCCGCAGCCGGCGGCGCGGCGGCACTGACTGCCGGCGGCATTTCGTTGGTGACGCCGAAGATGGCGGCTGCCGCCGAGAAGCACCAGCCGGCCAAACGTGCCTATCATCATCTGCCAGCAAACGCCGACACGGTACATTGGGGTTATTTCAGCAAGAAGCTGAAACCTCAGGTCGAGATCGATTCCGGCGACTTCATCACCATCGAGGCGTTGACCCACCATGCCAATGACGACGCCGAGCGCATGGTCAAGGGCGATCCCGGCGCCGAGAGCGTGTTCCTGTGGACCAAGGAGAAGAAGGGGGTGAACCGGCGCGGCGCCGGGCCAATGGATGCCTCATTGTTTGGGCGCGGCGCTGGCGAAGGCCTCGGCGTGCATATCTGCACCGGCCCGGTCTATGTGCGCGGCGCCGAGGAAGGTGATGTGATCGAGCTGCGCATCATCGATGTCGCGCCTCGGCCCTGTGCCAATCCGAAATATCCCGGAAAGGCGTTTGGGAGCAACGCGGCAGCATGGTGGGGCTTCCACTACAAGGATCTGCTTACCGAACCGAAGCCGCGCGAGGTGGTCACCATCTACGAGGTCGATGCCACCGGCGAGCGCAACTGGGCGAAAGCAGTTTACAATTTCAAATGGACCCCGCAGACCGATCCCTCCGGCGTGTTGCATAAGACCATCGACTACCCCGGCGTGCCGGTCGACCACGCCACCATCAAGGAGAACCACGGCATCCTGAAGAACGTGCGTATCCCGGTACGTCCGCATTTTGGCGTGATTGGGCTGGCGCCCAAGGAAGCCGATATGGTCGACTCGATTCCGCCGAGCTACACCGGCGGCAACATCGATAATTGGCGGATCGGCAAGGGCGCCACCATGTATTATCCGGTTGCTGTCGAAGGCGGCCTGTTGTCGGTTGGTGACTCGCATGCTTCGCAGGGCGATTCCGAATTATGCGGCACGGCGATCGAATGCTCCTTGAACGGCACCTTCCAGATTATCCTGCACAAGAAGGCCGATCTCACCGGCACCGCTCTCGAAGCCCTCGACTATCCCATGCTGGAGACTCAAGACGAGTGGCTGGTGCACGGCTTCAGCTTCGCCAATTACCTCACCGAGCTGGGGGCCAAGGCGCAGTCCGAGATCTACTCGAAATCGTCGGTTGATCTTGCTTTGCGCGATGCGTTCCGCAAGATGCGCAAGTTCCTGATGACGACCAAGAAGCTGACCGAGGATGAGGCAATTTCTCTAATAACGGTCGGCGTAGACTTCGGCATCACCCAGGTGGTTGATGGCAACTGGGGCGTCCACGCGGTCATCAAGAAGGACATCTTCGCTGGCGGCGAGACCTGATCTATAGTACCGGACGCGGCCGGTTCCGGCAGGAGCCCTGGCCGCGTCGATCGCTTGTTGCCTGTTTGTAAGCGGAAATTTCATCCGGCGATGATTTCGATCTTGGCATCTTGGCCGCTGAAATTCCCTGTTTCCGCTAGAAAATTCCCTGTTCCTCGAAATATTTTCCCTGTTAATTTGCATAGGGAATTGTCCGAAAAGTCACTGCGGCACAGCGGGTTCTTGCTCCGAAACCGTCTTCCGAAGCCCCGGAATCGCAAATTTCCCAGTAAAATTCCCTGTTAGCAGGGAATTCATGTGGAGACCGGTTCGAATCCCACTGCGTCGCCAGCCAGCCAGTCTGTCTACCTAAGATAGATTACACCATAATCGCGGAAGGTCTGCAAAACAAGGGCTTTCTCACGCTTATCGCTCGGTCTACAGACTCCGAATTGCCGCAACCTTGGCGAGAAATTGCCGAAAGTCTCCGGCCAAATTCCCAGATATTCCCGTTTTTGGGAGACTTTTCGCGGAGACAGATTTGATCTCCACTGGGTGGTAGGGTTGGCGCCCGCGGAAATTCTGCTTGCGAAAAGCCGGCCCAAATCCATTCGTTCGCGGAACCTCGCGCTGCACCTTATGTCTTTTCGTGAAGTCAAAGCAGAAGTGCCGCTGGCATTGTGAGTGCGTCAGCTTCTGACCCAAAGCCGACGCGAGCCACTGAGCAACGGCACGCCCCGAAGGCTCGGCGGTTGTTGCCGGCAGTATCCTATGACACCATCCAGCCACCATTTTCTGTGACTTCTGGATGCCTATGCCACGTCGGAAATATGCTTGGGAAAAGCTGTCGGATGAGCAGTTGCTCAAGCAACGCCTCAGCAGTCTGAGGGTTACGGTGCAAGACACCTGGCTCGAGGATTGCCTCGGCGCTTTATATGAAGAGCTGCAGGCGCGGGGCATCCGGCTGCGGCCACACACATGGATATCGAGCGAATGGTTTAGCCCGGCAGATGTGCCCGGCATTGCGATTCCCTTCTATCTCGCCCATCCCCGCCTGATGAAACTCGAGAAGAAAATGATGCTCGAGGTCGAGGGCGGCACCTGGTCCGAGTGCATGGCCATTCTCCGTCACGAGACGGGCCATGCCGTGCAGCACGCCTACCACCTGCAACGCCGCCGGCGTTGGCAGCAGTTGTTCGGCCCGTCCTCGAAACACTACCCGCTCTATTACCGGCCCAATCCGGCCAGCCGGCTTTATGTCCAGCATCTTCGTCGCTGGTACGCGCAGAGCCATCCGGACGAGGATTTCGCCGAAACCTTTGCGGTATGGTTGCGGCCGCGGTCGAACTGGCGGACCCGGTATGCCGGTTGGCCGGCGCTGAAGAAGCTTGAATATGTCGACGAGCTGATGGGCGAGATCGCAGGGAAGCGGCCGCCGGTCACGACGCGCGAGCGTGCCGATCCGCTGTATAAGCTCAGCCAGACGCTTGGCGAGCATTACCAGAAGAAGCAGGCGTTCTACGCCTTCAAGCCGCCGAAGACGTACGACCGCGACCTTTCCCGTCTCTTCTCCGCCGATCCACGGCATCGGCGGGCGCAGCCGGCGTCGATCTTCATCAGGCGGCACCGCGCCCAAATCAGGCAACTGGTCGCGCGGTGGACGGGCGAGAACCAGCTTACGCTCGATGCCGTTCTTGACGACATGATCTCCCGCTGCCGCGAACTCGATCTGCGCGCCCCCGGCTCTGAACGGAAGCTTGTGATCAACTTCACCATCCTGTTGACCGCCAAGACCATGCACGCGC
>Ga0070681_10008353_pt1 | contig 10143 bp, 20 predicted proteins | sample KBSC83BmetaG_FD_65650 | JGI IMG/M metagenome (GOLD analysis project Ga0070681, IMG submission 65650) | Corn rhizosphere microbial communities from Kellogg Biological Station, Michigan, USA - KBS C8-3B metaG | ecosystem: Host-associated > Plants > Roots > Rhizosphere | place: USA: Michigan...
AACAATGTAATTACTATCCAAGAGAACCAAGGAATACAATCCAGAGGGGTCAAAGATTTCATAGTATGACCCCTCCAGAAATTATTTTGCTTTGCAAACTAACGGTGGTGTACAAGGTATTACACAACAAATTGAAGGAATATTTTCCTTCTTTACTTGTGCACCAACATTTGCAGCCAATAGCAACGCGGATGTAGCTAACAATCCACAAATAATTTTCTTTACCATAGATAGTCTCCTGAGAGAAATTTTCAACTAAGACCATCAACGATTTAAGAAATTTCTTCAACTTCTCTATAATCTGCATCTCTACGACTCCTTCATCTAAGGTATATTAGGCCAATGTCCTGTCAATAAATAATAAGCAAGTTTCAACGCAGCCAGTAATGATAAGGATCCTAGTCCAGAAAAACTAATTGTCTTTATGGATTTTCTTCTATCTTCATTTGATCTTCCCAATACTCTTGAAATCTGATTATCATGTTTCAATAACCATTGAATTACACTTAAGTGACCATTACCAATAAACATTGCTTTATGAACTTCATCTACTTTCTTTTCTGTTGATTTTTGTGAGCTTAACAATTCACCTATACGACGATTCATTGTCATTAGCTCAGCTGTTAGTCTAGGACCTGAAGGGTCTTCGGCCATACTTGCACCCGTATTCATCGTTCATTCTCCAGTTATAGTGGATTCCTTCTCCTAAAGAACCACTAGCTTTTGTTCACCGGAAGTTAGCTGTACCGTCACTTGTACTTTTGTTTCGCTCCTTTGAACTGCAACTATTTTACATGCTTGCTTGTACTGCTGTTGAACTTTCGATAAAACTCTCTGCAATTCATCTGGTGATAATTGAGTCAAAGCTTTTTGTATCCAAGCAATCATTTTCTTCTTCCTCTCTTTACAACACTATCACCAGGTAGCTTCATCGACACGCCATAACGTTGTTTCAGATATGACCCCATGTGACCAAGATTATTAAACTGTTGAGCTGGATGTGAACCTTGTTTTATATAACCATTTGCATCTTTATCAAACTCCATCACTCTACCAGTTTTATTCTTTGTGTCACGCCATGCAATTACTGTTGTTCCTGCTGTTCCATTCTTCACTTCAGTAGGAGTTCTTGCTTTATAGTTTGCATCCCATACTGTTGCTCTTGCAGTTCCCTGACCAAACGATTTCATCTTCAGGTCAAAAGTAAATACTTCCTTCAGTTCATTACCTTTTGGCCCACGAGCTGTTGAGAACTGACCTTTCAAACTATGTTCTGAAGGATTCGGTTGTCCTTGTTTCCAGATATTACCAGAGCCTTGTGGCCTACCTGCTGACTCAGGCTTTAACTTTGTATACGTTGCACCACCTGGTGTAGTTACTTGTTGCTCAATTTTACCTGGTCTAATTCCTTTTTCTAGTCCAATTTCCTGTCTAATCTTATAAGCTGGTTTTTCTTGTATACCTTCCAAAGTCCTATGTAGTCTAACATAAGTTACTGGCATGTGAACAATATCACCTTGCCTACCCGGATATTGTGCTACCATTAACTGAGGATTATTTCCTACCTTCGGTAGAACATTTATTACCGTCAACGTTGTTCCCGGTTTGAATTGTTTGAACTCCAGCTTGTCATTATCAAATGCTCTTGTTGTCTTCAGAGTTTTTACTTCATCACCAGCACTTACTTTTGTCGCAGGATCCCAATCTTTATAATTTGGTCTACCAGATCTCCAATCACTCATTTCTTTCTGACCAGCTTTTTCCTTTGCAATGTCAGCCTCATCCATAGACTTACGATAGAATGGAGCTGGAGCATTCTTTCTCTCAAGTCCTACTGCAGGTTTACCTGCAGGACCAGTTATCTTTCCAAGCCTTTCCTCTGGTTTATTATCTGGATGTTTTCCAACACCCATTGAACCTTTACCACTATGTGGATATATCTTTTCTGCAGGTGATACTTGTGGTTTTGCAGTATTCTTTGGCTTGTCACCAAAAATCGTATGTTCTTGAATGTACTTCTTTAGAAACTCTACACGCTCTTGATGAGATAGATTCTTCAAGTTAACGTGTTCTTTTTCTTTTCTACCCCAAGGGTGACGACCAGAGCCTGGACCTCCTGCATGAATATGTCCAGTCCACTTTAAATGATTCTTTAAATCTGTAAAAGATTCTCCATTTCCAACAGAATGTAGTTTACCATCTGGATGTTCAATTTCATGTTTCCAATTTTTTCCTTGAATAGTTATAGTTCCATACTTTTTTGAACTATAAATTCCATTACCTTTATCTTTAAAGTTTGCTCTTTCCAATAGAGAACCAAAAGATTCTTTCTTTAATCTTTCATTTTTGTCTAAATCTCCTGGTCTACGACCACTGCCCACTCCACCTGCATCTATCATATTTGGATGAACATCATCTTTACCTTCATTACGTTCACAACAGGCAGTTGGCATGATATGCATTCCCCAGCTATCACACCAACTTGGTCTACCTGCTGCGTCTTGCTTCTTAGCTTTTGCTCCATACTCACAACGACTACATCCAAATGCTTTTACGTTAGGTCTTTCTGTATAGAGTACTTCTTTCTGAGATGAACGATTCTTCTGAATATCTGAATCTTTTGAAGCTGGTCCAATATACCACTGTCTACAACTACCAGTGGTGAACGAAATCTTTCCTTCTACTGTTGCACATTTATTTGTTCCTACACGAAACTTACAGGTAGCACAGAGATACTTACCGTCTGGATCATAAGTTGGCCCATTCTCTGCGTAGTATCCAATGAACATTGCATCGCTTCTACGAGATGCTTCTTTCTTTTCATCGTACTTACCTGTATCATTAAAGTTGGATACAGCAGCTTTTATTTCATGTATTGCTATGAAATTGGATAAATTCATTATATCCTCTAGCTAAATGTAGCTGTCATAAATCCAATAGTAGCTTTATATGCTTTCCCATCAGGTCTACCATCTAGTTGATATGCGCAATTGAAATAAGGATTATTTAAAACACTTGTCGGAGTCGTAGGATGACTAAACGTTACTGGAGTTGCAACTCCATTTGTTACTACCTGATTGAATTGTACTACTGAATCATCTGTCGTTGCATCTACTTCAATAGTTATTGGCGTTGCTGTTACCAGATTTACTTTTGGTCCTAACTGAACCCAGTCTTTTTTAACATAATCAAATCCACGAAGTGTTCCATCTGGTAGTAATTGCAAACCAACATTGATAACTACTCCAGAGCTTTTTCTTACTTGATAATCCCATTCGAATGCCTGAACATTTGCCAATGGATTTAAAGCCACTATACACCCAATTGAAAATTGTTTTGCTGTTTCCAATATTGCTTGCTGATCGTGAGTAAGGTAACTATATACTCTACGAAGACAATAAACATTATCTGAATTTTTTCCATCAATGACAATAGGGTGAAAGTCTACTACAGCTGGTTCTCCAATAGATATTGTGACTGTTCCATGAGGACCAGTCTTCGGAGCACTAGCACTACGAGCTTCATACCAAAGTACATCTGTTGGTTGTATTGCTTGAATGTTCGAAAGCTTAACTAATCTTTTTGCTTGAGCTAACTGATTTGTTAAATCTTTTACTTGTTTCTGAGTATTAACTAACATTGATTGTGTCGTACCATAATCAGTTCCAACCTGATTAATTAAATCATTAGCTTGAGTAATTCTTGTATCCATCTTAGGCCCCTTTTATCCAGTTTGAACTACACAAAACTCTTTTGCTCGTTTGAGCAACTTACTAACGTTGATTAGAGTTGATCTTACTCCATTGTCTTTCACTTTATGAGCTAATTCCAATGCTTCCTGTGAAGCTACTTTTGGATCTTTTGTCACACCATCTACAAATAATTTTTTCAATTCAACTGTCTTGCTCTTTTCGACTTCATCACCAGCATCTTTGAATCCAGTATTGGTTGCAGCTTGACCAATTGCACCTGTACTATCGAATAGTTCTATACTCATAGTACCTTCTTTATTCCACTTAAATTGATTTCTCTAAGCTTCGGATTAACTGTTCCATCCTTCAGTTTAATCTTGAATGATCCAACACCTTTTGCAATATATACTTTATTTTCTTTTGGCCTGTCATCGAAGATCACGGTGTATATAGCTTTCAACTTCATTGTTCTTTTTTCTTTTATCTTTCTCCCAAGAGAAGCTGGATGCATTGTGATTGTATGTTTCTTTCCATCAATCTTTGTTTTCACTTCAAAGCCTATACGTTTACCTGGATGTAGAACATCAAATGGCTTATTATCACTGATATGAATTGCTCCTGGTATTGCCTTTGCCAGAGCCTTCTCATTATCTATTGCTTTATCTAACTTAGCTTTAGTTGCTGGATTATATGAAGCTAACCCTCTTGATTGACGACCAGCGTCTTTCTGCTTTCGTCCAGTCTTGTGACGGCCAGAGCCTGGGCCACCGGCTTTAATAGTAGTTTTACGACCCCCATGAGCCACCCAAGCTAAAATATGTTTTTCTCCTTCTTGTCTAGCAGCTGCTGCCCGATGATCTCCATCTTCAATTTGTATTTTTCCATCTTTATGATAAACTTCAATAGGTTCTAAAGCTTCACCTTTACGAATTGATTCACGATATAATTTTACACCTTTCTGATCTTCTTTATCCCAATTCTTAATATCTTTATCTGAAGCAATATCTATATCTTTTACTCTAACTGCAAACAATTGTTTTGCTTTATCAAAATCTTCTAATTTACTACTATCGGAAAATGTATTGTATTTCTTTGGATTAAATTCACCCTTATAATGTTGATATAATCCAGACGGAATCTTTATATTATAACCTTCAGAATGTCTTCCACTACCAGGACCTCCTGCATGAATATTTCTTCGATCAATACCTACCGTTGTTGATGAAATTGGGTAATCAACAAATTCTAATAAAGTAATTAGATTCATTAGTTGATTGCCTTAGCCTTTCCATTAGTCTTACCATTTGTTTTCAATCGAGCTGGATCTTTGGCAGGATCTGTACTTGTGTCGTCTTTCGGAACACCTTCTATCTCCAGATCAGGTTGTTCCATTTTATACATTTTTGATTTAGTAATAAATGTACCTAAAAAACTACTTAATACTGGATTCTTTTGCATTGCCTCAGAATAACCATCAATTATTGTCTGATCACCTTGTTGCTCAGGAGCTGCTGATAACTGATTTCCACCATCAATAACTTTCAATCCACTAGCTGCAGCCATCATCATCTGAGCTGTTCCACTACCTAAACGATCTCTCATACTAGCGATCATCATTTGTGCTAATAGAGATATATCATTTTGTTCTACTCCAAACATCCTCAACACTTGACGAGTACAATTAACTGTCTGCTTGAATAGATATTCCTGCATCTTTGTATACTGAGAGAATCGTCTTTCATTCTTTTCGTCACTAAGCTTTGGATCAAATAGTTGATATTTGAATTTCTCATCCACCTGAGTGGCCATCGTATCGTAACGAGCTATCCACCCCATCATCAACTCAGCGAAGCTCTGTGATATTTTCAAAGCGTCCAGATTATTTTTCACCATTTCTCTTACAGCAACAACCTTTGGATTTCCAAATAGTAATGATTCTTTGTTGACTTCACCAGTGAATAGGCAAGCGCGATTATATGCCCAATCACCTAAGCTTGGAACGATTCTCTTTTTATTCTTCTTGTCAATTGGTCCAATTGCAGCGTACAACCACTTCCTCTGCTCATCTGATTCTTTGCTCTTTGGAACCAAGTGCTTGATCAAATGCCATGATGTCTGATGTTTGTAGGTTCCATCTTCTCTAAGTTCCAGAAATTCTTTCCATGCAGCATCCCACTTCACTGACTTGAAGAACTCATATGCTTCTGGATCATAATCACAATCAGGCAACTCCGGACGATCTTCCAACTCACGATAAATGTGAGCCCTCTTTCGACCTTCCTTTGTCGTTGGTTTTTTATGTTTCTTTCTTTTGCTAGAATGTCCCATTAGTCTTCATCGCCTTCATCGTAATCAACGTCTACTGCATTTCCATCATCATCCGTAAATTCTAAATCACAATCACATCCTGGATGTGCTGTTGGAGCATAATCACCAGATGAAAACATATCATCAATTGGAATAGGTCCTTCATCTTCATTTGCTGTACATGTAGGGCACCCATCACCATTTGTAACCCATGATTTATAGATATTTTTCTTTCTTGTTTTTGCTAGCCGTTCCAATCCTTTTGTGAATCCAAAGTCACGTGCTGTCTTTGTTTCATTTACTCCAATTCTATCTCCTCTTTGTTTGCTTGTATCTGTCTTTGGATTATCTAACTTCTTAAAAGCTTTCTTCATGTAGCCCATACGTTTGGTTACATATTTGTCTATATGAACTTGAGCAACACGATCTAACTTTCCTCCAAAGGATTTCTCTGCTGACTTAGTTGCTTCATCACGAATCTGTTTTTCAATTGCATCTAAACCTTTTACTTTGCCAACTTTCTTATGTAGAATCTTTGTAGCATCATCACCTATACCAGCTAGTATCGAAATGGCGTCTTTTAGTTTCAATTTTTCACCAGAACTTTAATTTCTTTAACTCCTTCTCTAATTAAAGCTATACGACGATGGTGCCCATCTTCCATTGGATGTCCACCAGATATAAATTTATATACTGGAATCATTGGAATATCTTTTCCATTCCTAATTGCATCCTGAAAATATTTTATCTTATCTAAGCTTTCTTTTGAACGTTTATTAAACTCATAGGGTTTTAAATCTTTTGTTTTTATTTCTTTGATATTATAAAATCCTCTATCATATAGAGACTGATACTGCTTTGGTATAACCCAATTGATTTTATGACGACCTGATCCAGGCCCACCTGCATGAATTGAAATTGAATCTATTAGTTTCATCTTGGTCTTCTTGTTATTCTTCTTCCTAGAATTATTCCTAGACTAAATTTCAATATATCTGGAATAACTCCATTTTCACCTTTGCCAAGAGCTATTAGTCCCAAACATCCGATTATGATAACTAATGATACTATATCATCAGGCTCAAATCTGCGCCGTCTTTGGTTGCCTGTTGTCATTGGATTTTTCTCTCACTGTTACTAATTTGTCAATCAACAATTTATCTGCAACTAGTGACAAGAAAAATATTGAAAGTGTAACACAAAATAAAGATAATGCTGTACTAAAAGCCATTGCAACATCTTTTACCCAGTGGAACTGATCCATACCATAAATAGCATATCCTAACATTGTTCTAAGGGTTATTGCCAATGATATTGTAGTTAACCCCCGAACAATAGCTAGCATCCAATGATGTACTAAAAATACTTTTATAATATGTTGAAGCATTTTAAACCCCTATATTAGATTTAGACGATAATGGCACTTTCATAAATTTATACCATAAGCTTTTCCAAATACTGCAAATTTACCTTCTTCCAATAATCCAATTTTACCATCTGTAGATGTGATTGTACTGACCCATCCAATTCCAGAATTACCTTCATTGTTCTTTTTTAATTTATAAAGAACAATAACTTGTTCCATGTCTTCAGCTTGTTCCATTGCTTGGATTAAAGCATCAGTTGGAGTTCTTATTTCACTCATACTTTTACCTTTTTGTAGCACTCAGGTAACAAATCATAATTAATTACATTTCTTCTAATAGTACTTAAAAACTCTTCATTATAAAATTTAGTTGCTATTTCTTCTAGCTCTTCTTCCATTTTACGAATTCCTGGATCAGGATGTGGCTTACTTAGTTCCTCTATTGCTTTCTTTCCCCAAATTCTCTCAACTGTCATCATAAAATTTGTTTTACCTTTATGGAGTTCTTATTCCACTCATATTTAACCTTCTTAATACCATGTACCTTTGGCATCATAATTCTTCCACCAAATCCATAGAGCTTTTGCTTCCATTGGACCATATTTAATTAGTCTAAATAGAAAATCGGCTAAAAGAATTCCAACTATTATTTTTATTATCATAAAATTTGCTTTGCTTTTATATTTTTGTTATTACGAATATGCTTACTAAAGAATTCGCCTTTACTCTTTGCTGCTAGAAACTGCAACCAAAGTTCTTCACTTATTGGTTCATATTCAAACATTGAAAGATTCTTAAATTGAACTCTGCATTTATTATCTTTATGTCCTATCTCCAGAATGTTCGATGACTTAATTACTGGAATCATTGTCCAACCATCTTCTCCAGTAATAGCTTCTTTTGCTTCCTTATTTTGATCTGGATACATTTCTTTTAATTCTTCTTTAGTATATTCTTTCTTATGAATAAAATCTTTTATTGTAAAGTCTGGAAGTATTGCCATATTTTACTTAACCTTTAAATTTGCTACTGCACCCTTTAGAACATCCAATGAGCGTTCAACAAGATGAATGTAAGCGTTCCCCCATACTTTTTCTTCTGGTATATCAAGAGGTAAACAATCAGATAACAAATTAAAACTTCCTCCATCAGCTCTAGGATTTCCAATACATATAGAATCTGAACCAGAGCCACCTGAATGCTGCATAAGTTTAGCTTCAGGCCAGAATGTTAGTACGATATCTTTATGTGTTTGCATTGCAAATTTCCTCCAATTTTATCTTGTTATATTTTATTTTCTGGATCATATGCAATCCTCACTACCTCTTCTCCATTTGCTATCACTGCAATGAAACGATGATTACCATCTTTGAGGAACCACTTCCTCTTTCCATTCTTGATCTTTTGTCTTACAAATAGTGTTCCAATGTCCTTGTGTTGCTGATATCGAAGATTCCACATCTTAATCCTACTAGGATATAGCTTATAACTCTTTCTGATGATATCATTCACTGGAACATTTTTAAATCTAAGCCTTGTTGTTGCTGCTGCACATTCTATCTCATGCTTTCTGGAATGATTACCATATTCTTCCAGAAACTTATATGGTGCATTGTCGTCCCAAAAGATCATGTTATCTTCTCTGCTATAAAACGTCCATCTAACACTGTTTCATTATTTAATACTTGCCATGCGCCACCTGCTTGTGCTTCACCAGGCCACCAATTATGTTTAACATAATCAGCTAACAACTGATAGTTTGTCTTGAATCCAAATTGCTTCCTTGCACTAAGTAGCGATGCTCTATAAGTCCAACGAGTAATTTTCAATTCTTTTATTACTTGTTCACGTGTATATCCTTTTACCAGCAGCTTCAGAATTTCTACTGCCGTTTCATCATTATACTTACGATTCATATTCGATCCTTAGTCAACCGTTCCATATTATTTCACCATTACTTACCGTGAAATGTGCGTTGCAACCACCATTAATTTGTACTGAAGTTGGATTGGCAACTAAACTAATATTATTAAAATCTGTTCCTACCAATTCCCAACGACCAGGCCCTGTTAAGTCGTCGCTCAATGGAATACTAGGTCTCCAACAGGCAACACTATGTGTTCCAACATTTCCACCATTATCACGAAAGCACTTTGGGCATAGAAACCAAATTCCATCTGCTTCAGAAATTGTTTGAACTTCTACAAAATAAGTTCTTAAACCAGAAACTTGCTCATCAGATCCATCTTCTTTTCTGCGTGTCCAAGTGTCTGGACGTCGTTCAATTTTCTTTAACGATGGCTCTAATTCTGATAATCTCATAATGTTCCTTCCAGACAGCAGTAGGCCAACAGCACACAGATGTACCATTGACCTACCAGCCTACTTCAACGATTTTTCTACTTATGCAGCTATTTGATAATACGTAAGACTTCTCAATGCTACCCAACATTCTTTTTCGTCGAATAGCACTTTAGCTCTATCACCATTCACTGTGATGATTTGCCCTGACTTGTTTAAGTCTTTTATCCTACAAACTACATCACCACGTTTGAACTTTCTTGGAACATTCTGTTCAGTCTTTCTACGTTCTTTATACTTCGAGGCTCTTAATTTTTCCTCATGCTCCACTAGCAATCTAAGAGTTACTACTTCTTTCTTTAGTAACAGAGTTTCCTTAGCTAGTACATCAATCAGTTCAATGAGAACATTCTTACCTGTTGATGTGCTCATGTAAATTTCCAACGTTTTAATTACATCTTCAACTGTTTTTAATTC
>Ga0070681_10008354_pt1 | contig 10141 bp, 5 predicted proteins | sample KBSC83BmetaG_FD_65650 | JGI IMG/M metagenome (GOLD analysis project Ga0070681, IMG submission 65650) | Corn rhizosphere microbial communities from Kellogg Biological Station, Michigan, USA - KBS C8-3B metaG | ecosystem: Host-associated > Plants > Roots > Rhizosphere | place: USA: Michigan...
TTGCCTGTGACTGCACCGCCCTCATGCGTCAGATTGATGTTGGTGAGAGCAGTTTCATCGCTCCCCAGTTGCAATTCTGCGTCGAACCTTTCGATCGGTTCGCGGTACGCGGAGGCATTCGCCGCATGGATGTGCCCGTGTCCCTGCGGGTGCGCCCGCGTTCCGGCAAGCTGCAAAGCAACTTCGGCCGTACCTGCTACGGGGTAATCAAAACCGGCCAGCGCCGCGGTCGAGGCCACATCTACATTGTGCTGATTTACTTTCGCGGTATAAGGAGTGTTGGCCGTGAATTGTCCCTTGTCCAGAGCAGCGTTGAAGTCGAAGTCTGCACTGGTATCGCCTCGCCGCAAGGATCCGCCGCGCAATGAAACCTGGCGCGAGGAATACTGAAAATTAGTGGCCAAGGAATCCCAATGCACTTCCTTCTGAGGAGTGCGAGAGGTCGCGGGAACGGTGAATTCGAAATCCTGCGCCACCACAGTGCCGCTGAGCGTTGGCGAGGAGAAGCTTCCTCCCGCAACGCCGTTAAACGTAGCGTCGCCATCCACCCGGAAAGGCACATCTGTAGGGCCGCCCAGAGCTGCGATCAGAGGACGCCATTCTTCCAGATTCGACGTTGATACCGACACTCGCACCGTGGAAGACGACGCCAGCGTGCCGGAGGCGTCGATCTTCGAATCAGGCGTGGTCAGGCTGAACCTTGACAATTCCAAGGAATCATTCGCTCCCCTGTACTTGCCCTGCGCGTGGGCAGTAATGGGCAACTCGCGACGAGCAGGCCGCGACGGCGGGATTGCATCGAAATCGAATCCGACTTCAGCATTTGCCGGAGAGCCCTTCCAAAGCGCCTCGAGATTGCCCGCCGCGACTCCGGCGGGGGAGAAGCCCCTCAACGGGTGCGCAGCCACGTCCAGGCTGCGCGCTGCCTCGCCCACCGAGACATCCCGCAAGTGAAGTCGAACTACTCCGGTTTGCACCCCGGGCAGTTTGGGATTTTCTCCTTTCTTCGCCCGCGGCTTAGAGGCCGAAATCACCGCCACGTCTTCGGATTGAGCTTTTGCATTCTTCGGTAAAGGAACGCTATGAAGCCAATTCTCCACCTGCGCGTCGCCGGTGAAAGTCCCTCCGAGGACTTTGCCCTGCAGTTTCGATAGCCTGATCTGCTGATCCGTGACCTCATATTCAGCATTGGCGCCAACCTTCTTTAGCGCGATCTGATCGTTCTGCCATCCCAGTTCACGCAGGGCCACAACGCCCGAAGCCTTGAACCCATTCAAGGACCAATGGCCCTCGCCTTTGAATTCAGCCAGGCCCTCGCGCAGGTCGTGTCTGCGGCTGATCGCGGCCGCTTCCTGCAGATTGATTTCTGCCTCGTAAGTTCCCTGCAGCTGCGGGTTGCGAAAATCGCTGATGCGTCCGCTCGCTCGGAGCGAGGATTTTCCCGAGTTCCATTGCAGGGACTTGATGTCGGCAAAACTCGGGCCCAAGACGAACTGGACGGTCGTCATCCAGGAAAATGGCCGAAAGTCCTGGAACGAAGTATCCACTTTGCCGACAGAAAGCGCGCCCCCATAGCGGTTGCGCAGGTACTCGTAGTCCATCTGCAAGTTGGTATCGTGCACAGCAAACTGCAGAGGAATCTTGCGGTCCCCCCAAAGCAATTCGCCGTTGTGCACCGCGAGATGATCGATGGAGAGCGCAAACAGCTGTTGCACCGCTGCATTGGCGGAACCGGCCTGCTGCACTTTCAATGCGGGCACATTCGTGGTCAGGCCGTCACTCCCGATGGCGACGTGAATCACAGGATGGTCGAGGACCAGCGAAGTGAATCCAAACTCGGTTCGCAGGAACGAAACTACTTTCATCTGCGCCAGCATGCTGGAGGCATGAACCAGCGGAACATCGTCCGGGCCCTCTCTGCCATGCACCGTGATGTCCCGCACTTCGACCTGAAGGTGGAAGGGGACGACATGGAAACTGCCGATTTCGGCGCGGCCGCCGGTGATCCGTTCCACTTCTTCCACCATGCGGCGGCGTACATAAGCTTGAAAGGATTTTGTGGTTGTGTACCAGAGTCCCGCGAGTGCAGCGACGAGAAGGGCGGCCGCTGTGATCAGGATGTATTTCCACCAGCGGCGAGGTCTGGCGGACTTTTCGTTCACCGCGTTTGCACTCCCTGATCGGGAGACTCGCTTATCGAGGGCAGTGTGACTTTGCTTTCGGCACGCAGAGACTGCAGCCAGGAAGCCATCAATTCGCTGACTTTCTCCTGCGTCAGAATTTCACGGATTTGTCCAGACACGTCAGCCAGAGGCACGTCTCCTGAGCCGCTTTGCCTTAATTGCGGGACAAATTTGTCGCGATAGTAGGCTTCGATGCTTTTGGAGTCGATCTGCACAGCCGGGCGCAGATGTGCATCGACCAGCCGCATGAGATCAATCTGTTGCTCAACGTGATCTGTCAGCGATTTCTCCGTCACTCCATATCGGGCGAGCAAGGCCTGCCAGCCTTCAGCCGTCGCTGCTTCGGGATGCAACTTGCGGGCCTCGGCTATCTCTGCGGCTGCGTCCTCTTCCGAGGCGTGCTTGAAGGAAGCCGACTTCATCTGCTCGGCCAACAATTCCTGATCGATTAAGCGATCCAGCACGGCGCGCCGGTCTTCATCGGTGAAGAAGCTCAGAGCGCGCCCGCTTAGCAATGACTCATAAGACAGCGCCTCGTCCCAGTCGCTTTGCAGAATGATCCGTCCGTTCACTGTGGCCACGATGCGGTCAATTACTTGTCCGGCCCGCGCTGGCGAGGCCGTGAACGTGCCCGCCATCATTCCCAGGAGTGCCACCGCGACCGTGTAGAGACGAAAGCGATTCATTAAAATGGCTGACCTATGCTGAAAAACACGTTGAAATGACGCAACTGCTGTGCTTCAAAAGTCGTGATCTGTGTTTTGGTAACCGGATCTGTCTTAGTGACGTTCTGGAAGAATCTGGTTGGATTCAGATTGTATCCGAAGTCAAATCGCAACGGCCCAATCGGAGTCTTATATCGTACGCCAACCCCCACCGCATGCGAGGTGTAATCATATCCACTGTTGCTGAAGGCGGTACAGTCCGGAGAGGCCGGTGTACCACTGGACAGACACCTTTGGGTACTTGGCTGATGCCAGCGCATAAGCCCCTTCAGCATGTCGTGCTGCGCCGTGAAAACGTTGCCCATATCGTGAAAGACCGCAAATCCGAAACCGTCCCCGACATAGGGCAACGAGACCTGCGGAAAACGCAATTCCAGATTGTTGACGAACAGCGCCGTCCCTCCTACCGGGAAGCCCGAGTAGGGATCACGCGGTCCTGCCTGATTCAACCCGAAACCGCGGTGGGAGTTGCCGCCGCCCGCAAAAAACTGTTCGGGTAAAGGGATGGTCGCAGTGTCGGCACAGGTTGGCTCCCCTAAAGCGTTAGCAGGACATGAGCCCGGAGGCAGGACCTTTGTTCCTTTAAACGGCTGCTCCAGACCAATGGTGGTAGAGCGCGCGAAAACAAACTGGCGTCCCTGTTTTCCTTTGCCGCCGAAGGCCTGGTAGGTGGAGTTCTGGGCCACAGCACGGGCGAAATTGGTTGGAACGTATCCCGCTGACGTGGTTTCAGATCGCGAGCCAAGAAAGCTGGGTGCCGCAAAACCGTCCAGCGTGAAGTAATTCCCTTTCGTACTCTCCAGCGGGTTATCTCGTTTGTCGCGAATGAAGGTGAATCCAGGGCCGCCGACGGTGGCCGGCAGCGAAAGCAGCGCGACCTGCGCCGGGGAGAAATCTTTGGCAAAATGGCTGGCCTTGACCCGGCGAAAATCGAACCGGTAAGTGATCGAACTTGGCCCAGGACGCGTCCCAGGCTCTACTCCCGAATTCCCAATCTGTTGGCGCAGGTCTACCTTGCCTTCCAATCGCTGGGAGGTGAAGGTGGCTACATCCAGGCTGTTGTCGTAGAAGATTGTGTAGATCAGCTTCCACCTGTCGCTATCCAACAGCTTCGGAACCGTGTAGCTGATAAGGCCGCGCTGCTGCAATCGCCCCACGTGGGACTGGAAAGCCAGGCTCTGGTTGCGGCCTCCCACGTTCAAGCGGGTGACATCGAACTCCACGCGGGGACTGACTCCAGTCATGCCCTGCGGAGCTGTGGTTCCCGCCGGCTGTCCCGTCTGGAACTCCAGGCCAACTCCGTAGGTGAAGGTGTAGCGCTTGGCTTCGCGCAATTGCACCAGGACGTTTTTCTTGGGATCGTTCCCCTCTGGATTCTGCACTGCGGTGTCCACCTGGCCGAAAATTCCAAGGTCGTAGAGACGCGTCTGGGTATTCAGCAGGTCCTGCTGGCTCAGCGAATCGCCTGGGCTGACCTGAAGTTCGCGATTCACAACATAGCTTCGCGTGTGCTCCGTTCCGGAAACCATGACCTGGTCGACCGTAAAACGCTGGCCTTCCTGAATCGTGAAACTGACATCCTCGCGATTGGGCTCACTGGTGGAGGGCTTGGTCGCGATCTCGAGCGAGGCATTGGGAAAGCCGTGGTTGTAGTAATAGGAGAGGACTCGCTCGCGGTCGTTGGCCAGTTCCTCCTCGGAGTAGGGCTGCCCCGACTGCGTGCTCAGTTCCGGTAAGTCAGTGGTCGGAACTTTTTCGTTGCCCGAGATCGTCACCTGCCCTGCCCTGGTCCTCACTCCCTCTTCGATGTCTATGAACACCGCAAGTTTGTTGGGTGAACCTTCGTAATTATCATCCACCCTGGTTTTGATCTGGACCTGGTGAAAACCGTTGGAGTGATACAGGTTTTCAAGAGTTGTGACGTCGTTCTTGAGCATCGTCTCGCTGAATTTGCCGTGGCTTAAAAAGCGGTGAGCGGATTGAATCTGCAGGTAGCTTCGCAGCTTGGCGGTATCCAGGAAATTCTTGTTACCAGTGATATCGATGCGGACCAGCTTGTGCAAGCGACCGGGATCTATGTCGTAGATGATGTGCATTACCTTGGGGTCGGTTTTCTTCCTGATCTCAACCTTGGCATCAAACCGGCCCTGTGTCTGCAGGTAGTTCAGAAGGTTAGTCCGGCCTTCATTCAGCAGGTCATCATCGACGGCATTTTCTTCGTAGACCGGAATCTCCTGCTTCAGCTTTCCATGGCTGATGTGGTATCCCTCAGCCGAGATCAGGACAACCGGCCCGGGATCAATCTGATATGTGAAATCAAGCGCGTTGTTCTCCGGGTGGTAGATCTGCTCCGCAATGGAAACCTGCGCCAGCGCGCGATTCTGCTTCTGAAATTTCCTGCGGAGGCGCTGCAGGGAGCCGCTTACGCGAGAGGCAGTCACACGGTCTCCGGGCTGCATGTGCGCGATCTGCTTCACTTCCTCCAGCGTCAGATTGGAAGTTCCGGTGAGCTTCACTTCTCCGACATGAGCCTGCGAACCTGGGGTGACGTGGAACAGAATGTCCGCCTGCTGGGTCTGTGCATTTCGCTTTTCTTCCGCAGTCGTACGCGCGCGGTGGTAGCCGTTTTCCTCCAGCAACTGCCGTATGTTCTCCAATCCGCGGTTTAATTTCTCTTGCGTAAAAAGTTCTCCCAGCTGCAGTTTCGAGGCATTTACGATCTGGTTTGAGGTGGGGCGCGAGGAGGCTCCCTGAACTTCGATGCTTCCCACAAAGAAATTGGGCGAGGTGACGAACTTAAGCTGGACGCCTTGGCCGGCGGGGTTGACCTCCGCCTCAATATCGGCGAACCGACCCGTCCCGTAGAGCACGCGAATGCTCTCCCGAACCTGATCGCGCTGAAGAACAGAGCCGGACTTTTGCGGAAGTAAGTCGAGCAGGTGCTGGCGATCGGATGGACTTACTCCCTCGATATCGACGGATTGAACCAACTGGCCGTCGTACGCGGGAGCTCCAGACGGGGACACCTGCTGCGCATTTGCCGGCAGCGACAGCACCGCGATCCACTGCATCAGGAGAGCGGCCAGAAGTGTCGCGAACGGTTTAGGCAAAGGTTTCCCTGATCAGGCGCCCTAATTTGCATGGAGCGTGCCCAATCTGTCGTTGCATTACTGACGGCGAGCCTTCGCGTGACCTGCCGAAGGAATGTCTACTCGACTCAGCCCCTTATAATAAAGGTTTTGCAGCGCAATACTGGTGACCTCTTTGGCACAAAAACCAGCCGCCGACGCCAATTCTATAGTCGACCGTTATTCCCGGCAGACGCTGTTCCGCGGCATCGGACCAGCAGGCCAGCAGAAATTGGCAGGGGCCAAGGTCGCCATCGTTGGGTGTGGTGCGACGGGGTCCGCGGCTGCAGCCTTGCTGGCGCGAGCCGGGGTGGGCACCTTGCGCATCATCGACCGCGATTACGTCGAGCCCAGCAATCTGCAACGGCAATCCTTGTTCGATGAAGCCGATGCAGCGGAGTCTTTGCCCAAGGCCGTCGCCGCCGCGCGAAAAATTGCCGCTTTTAATTCCCAAATCGTAGTCCAGCCCAAAGTTGACGATCTCATTCCCGCAAACATCGACTCCTTGCTGCAGGGGATGGATTTGATCCTCGACGGAACCGATAATTTCGAGACTCGCTACCTCGTCAACGACTACGCTGTCGCGCACACCAGGGCTTGGATTTACTGCGCGGCAGTGGGCAGCTACGCGGTCACGCTGAATGTCGTGCCCGGGCGAAGCGCATGCCTGGCGTGCATCTTCCCTGATTCTCCGCGCGGGATGGTGGAAACCTGCGAGACCTCGGGCATCCTCAACTCCGCGGTGAATCTTGTTGCGTCCATTGCCGTCACAGAAGCACTGAAGTTGCTCGTTGGCGGACCGCAAGCGCCAGAACTGCGACGGACTTTGCTGTCGTTCGATCTGTGGAGCAACGAGCACGCCGAAATCTCAGCAGCCAAACCGCATCCTGGTTGCCGCGCTTGCGGAGAGCGCGATTTCGTCCACCTCGCCGGCGAAGGGCGACCGCACATCACGCTGTGCGGCAGAAATTCCGTGCAAATTCATGAGCGGCAGCGTCCCGTCGACTTCGCCGAGATGGATCGACGGCTGCAAGCCCACGGCACGGTGCGCCATAATGACTTTGTCCTCAAGTTCTGGCGCGATCCCTACGAGATGACGCTGTTCCCTGATGGCCGCGCCATCATCAAAGGTACCACTGATACCGCCGTAGCCCGCAGCCTGTACGCCCGTTTCGTAGGCAGCTAAACCAGGTGGGGACGGACCTATTGGTCCGCCCGGCGAGCGAAGCGAGCAACCGAGCATGACATCCCTTCGAACGCCCAGCCAAAAACCGCCCGGACGAGATGCGTCCGGGCCTACGTAAGCTGCTTTCGTTCTCTAATTCACCGTCAGCGTTAACACGCTGCTTTTTCCTCCACTGGTACAGCCGAGGTCCCCAGTATTGCCGGCGGGAGTGTCCACAGCGACCTTAACCTCTCCTGGCCCAGAGATCACGCCCGTATTCACCTTCACGGTCAATTTCTTCGGGTTGACGACGGTTGCGCTGATGGGCTTGGAACCAATCAGGACCTGGGTGGACGAGACGAAGTTGCTCCCGGTGATTGTCAGCATGGTTCCGTTTTGCACCTGCGTAAAAGGCACCGTGGCCGGCGAGATCGAGCCAATCACGGGCGCCGGTCGCGAACTCGCACACAGTGGGTTAAACGTGTTATTGCAGCCGACGATCGCAAGGGTGAGAGCGACACCGGCAACCAAGCAGCTAAACGGCAAAGCGCTACTGCGGAAACGCATGGGAGACACTCCTCGGATGGAAATTCCCCAGGCTGGCTAGCAACTCAGCCTCGTGCAGGGGCCGAAATGTTGTTGCTGCTAGATTGCAGCCCGAGTACCGTTCGGCTTGCGGCGCGTAATGGCAGTATTGTCTGAGGGTTGGAGCGGCATCGCGAAGGTTTTGAACAAGCCCGGATGCAGCTCTGGTGGCCGATTTCAGCCATCCTGGTGCTTCTTGGGCAGCGAGTGCTAAGCGCGGACCGTTCTGCGCCAGTCCTGCTCACGCCAGAAGCTAGGAGCAGAAGCGCCCTTCTGCTACTCTTCTGGGTCGTCAATTCCCCAGAGTCACCCTGCTCGGAAAAGAGCGCCGATGCACGACACCACTCGTCCTGAGCCCGGTCGTCCTGAGCCCAGCCGGTTTTACCGCTGGCTGGTGCTGATCTTTGTCAGCCTGGCCATGTTCGGCAGCTACTACGCCTACGACGCGCTTAGCCCGATCGCTGACATCCTGAAACAGCAACTGGGTTTCACCGATCTCGACATCGGCTTCCTCCAGGCGATCTACAGCTTCCCTAACATCTTTACCGTTCTGGTAGGCGGCTTCATCATTGACCGCATTGGCCTGCGCAAGTCGCTGATGATCTTCGGCGTGCTTTGCTTCATTGGACCCGCGATTACCGCGGCCTCTGGACATCTCTCAGTCATGGCGAGCGGGCGGCTCCTTTTTGGCATGGGGGCCGAATCCTTGAATGTTGCGGTCACGACCGCATTGGCCCGGTGGTTCCGCGGCAAGGAATTAAGTTTTGCCTTTGGGCTGAATCTGACAGCCTCGCGCCTGGGAACGTTTGCCGCCCTGAACTCTCCCACTTGGGCGAGATGGGCATATCACAGCTGGCGTCCGGCTTTTCTGATATCGCTGGCGTTCTCCGCTCTCTGCATCATCGGCGCCGCGGTGTATTGGGCAATGGAGGTCTACGCGGAAGAGAACTACCACTTGGGCGAGGTCTCAACCGAAAAGGTCGTCATATCGGATATCTGGAAGTTTGGGGTCAGCTACTGGCTGATTGTGGCCCTATGCATCGTGTTCTATTCCGCCATTTTCCCCTTCCAGACCTTCGCGGTGAAGTTCTTCATGGAGGCTCACGGCACGTCGCGCGAATTCGGCGGCTTTTTGTCCAGCATGCTTACGCTGTTTGCGATGATTGCCACTCCGCTTTTCGGGTTGTGGGTGGATCGCATCGGCAAGCGCGCCCTGCTGATGATGTTTGGTTCCCTGCTGCTGATCCCGGTGTACCTGATGATGGCCTATACCCAGATCAATCTCTACATCCCGATGGCGATGATGGGAGTTGCCTTTTCGCTGATTCCGGCCGTCATGTGGCCAGCGGTGGCCTACATCGTTGAGCAATCGAAACTGGGAACGGCGTATGGCCTGATGACCATGATCCAGAATATCGGTCTATTCGGCCTGAACATTCTGGTGGGCTGGGCAAACAACTACGCTCACGCGGACGCTTCCAACCCTACGGGCTATCACCTTGGGATGTGGATCTTCTCCGTCCTGGGCCTGCTTGGGGTGCTGTTCGCGTTCCTGCTTCATGAGCGGGAAACGGGTCCACACGGGCATGGGCTGGAGACGATCACCACCGCCAACGCTCCTAAGTAGGTGACACGAAATTTACCAATTTCTGAAGAATGCGACTCTAAAATTGGGATAGGGTTGTAACCAGGGGAGCCGAGTGTTTCAACAGCCCGCAGGCAAAGGATTTCCCGCGTCGCGGCTTCGAATCACCGAATCCAAAGAACTGTAGAATTGCTCTAGAATTTGAAATAGAGGCATTACTGTAGTTTTTCCCCGGCTACCCGCAACCTATACAACGTAAAGATATTTAGCCGCATCTCACGGGGTGCGGCCGGAAAAGGCAACTTGACCGACCTAAAACAGAAACAGCCCGGTGACGCTCTCGAGGCCGAGCTGATCGAAAAGGCGAAACAAGGCGACGCCCAGGCGTTCCAAGGCCTCTACGATAAGCACAAGCGGCGGGTCTATTCCCTCTGCCTGCGCATGACCTCGAACACGGCTGAGGCCGAAGATCTGACCCAGGAAGCGTTCCTGCAGCTCTACCGCAAGATTGGGACGTTTCGCGGGGAATCGGCCTTCTCCACATGGCTGCATCGGCTGTCTGTGAACGTGGTGCTGATGCACCTGAGAAAGAAAAGCCTGCCGGTTGTTTCGCTGGAAGAAACGACGCAGGTGAGCGAGGAAGACACTCCGAAAAAGGATTTCGGGGCGGAAGATTTGGCGTTGGCTGGATCCATTGACCGCCTGCAATTGCAGAAAGCAGTGGACGACCTCCCTCCCGGCTATCGTACGATCTTTGTGCTTCACGACGT
>Ga0070681_10008355_pt1 | contig 10141 bp, 6 predicted proteins | sample KBSC83BmetaG_FD_65650 | JGI IMG/M metagenome (GOLD analysis project Ga0070681, IMG submission 65650) | Corn rhizosphere microbial communities from Kellogg Biological Station, Michigan, USA - KBS C8-3B metaG | ecosystem: Host-associated > Plants > Roots > Rhizosphere | place: USA: Michigan...
GTGACGGACAACGCGCAGTCGGTGTTCGAGCTCTCGCAGATCGAGCAGATCCCCGGCGCGGCGCAGGAGGTCCAGCAGCAGAATGGCTTCGCGGTGAACTTCGAGAAGGCGAAGCACTTCCTCGAGGAGAACGACGGCGCGGGCAACACGTTCAAGGCGACGGCGAAGCCAGTGCTCATCGGCACCGCGGTCGTCGGCGCGACTACTATGATTTTCTCGATCATCGTGGCGCTCACGGCCGGCCTGACGCAGAACCTCGACAAGCTCTCGCTGCTCCACTCGCCCTTCCTGCTCGGCCTGATCACCGGCGGTGCGATCATCTACTGGTTCACCGGCGCGTCGATGCAAGCCGTGACGACCGGTGCGTACCGCGCCGTGGAGTTCATCAAGGGCAACATGGACCTGACGAGCACCAAGGCAGCATCGGTCGAAGATTCGAAGAAAGTCGTCGAGATCTGCACGAAGTACGCGCAGGCCGGCATGCTCAACATCTTCCTGACGGTGTTCTTCGCGACGCTCGCGTTCGCGTTCTATGAGCCGTACTTCTTCATCGGCTACCTGGTGTCGATCGCGCTCTTCGGTCTGTATCAGGCGATCTTCATGGCGAACGCCGGCGGCGCCTGGGACAACGCGAAGAAGATCGTCGAGGTGGAGCTGAAGCAGAAAGGCACGCCGCTGCACGCCGCGACGGTGGTTGGCGATACGGTCGGCGACCCGTTCAAGGACACATCGTCCGTCGCGCTCAACCCGATCATCAAGTTCACGACGCTGTTCGGTCTCCTCGCCGTGGAACTCGCTGTATCACTCACGGAGCAGAGCGGCTCGGGTCTGAGCCACGCGCTCGCGGGGATCTTCTTCGTGATCTCGGCGTTCTTCGTGTATCGCTCGTTCTACGGAATGCGTATCGAGAGCAGCAGTCCGGCCGTCCGAAGCTGATCGTCGAGTAACGGGAAAGCTCGGTCATCCCGAGCGGAGCGAGGGATCTGCACGTCGAACTTCGCGAGTGCAGATCCCTCGTTGCGCTCGGGATGACGACAAGGGAACGTTCGGAACAATCGCGGAGGAACATTCGGTATGACAGCGGAGGAACGCTCAGCTGACGTTACCCTAGCGCGCCCAATGCCCAATCTCTTCAGCCGCAAGCCGATCGCCGATCTGGTGTCGGACGCCGAGAATCCGCACGCGCTGAAGCGGGCGCTCGGAGCGGGCGATCTGATCATGCTCGCGATCGGCGCCGTGATCGGCGCCGGCATCTTCGGCTCGATCGGCTCGGCGGCCGCGGGACAGTTCGGGCCGAACGGCGAGGTGATTCGCGTCGGCGCCGGGCCCGCGCTCATCCTGTCGTTCGTTCTGCTCGGCGCGGCGTGCGCGCTCGCGGGACTCTGCTACGCCGAGTTGGCGTCGATGATTCCGCAGGCCGGAAGCGCTTACGCGTATTCCTACGCCACGTTGGGCGAGCTCGTGGCATGGATCATCGGGTGGGACCTGATCCTCGAGTACGCGGTCGGAAACGTCGCTGTGGCCATCTCCTGGGGTGACTACTTCAAGACGCTCCTGAGTGGCTGGGTGACGCTGCCCGATTGGATCACGACCGGCTATCGGACCGCGCTGCTGAGCAGCGATCCCAAGGTGCACGGCTTGATTCAGTCGGCGCCGCACATCGGCGGGATTCCGATTCTGATCAACCTGCCGGCGTTCGCCATCGTCATGCTGATCACGTGGCTCCTCCTGCTGGGCGTTCGCGAGAGCACACGCGCGAACAACATCATGGTGGCCGTAAAGCTGATCGTTCTTGCGTTATTCATCGTGATGGGTGCCACGCACATCAACTCGGCCAACTATCACCCGTTCGCGCCGAACGGCTTCCGCGGCATCCACCAGGGTGCGGCGATCGTGTTTTTCGCCTACATCGGCTTCGACGCCATCTCCACGGCTGCCGAGGAAACGAAGAACCCGCAGCGGAACCTGCCGATCGGTATTCTGGGCGGCCTCGCGATCTGCACGCTGATCTACGTGATCATCGGCGTGGTGCTCACGGGAATGGTGCCGTCGAGCGAGCTCGGCAAGGCGGCGGATCCGCTCGCGTATGCGCTGAACGCGACGGGCTTGACCAACATCGCCAAAATCGTCGCCCTCGGTGCCGTGTTCTCGATGGCGGCGGTGCTTCTCGTCTTCCAGTACGGCCAGCCGCGCATCTTCTTCGCGATGGCGCGCGACGGTCTGCTTCCAAAGTGGGCCGCGAAGGTGAGCGAGAAGACTCGCGTACCCACGACGACGACGTTCTTGACGGGCCTTTTCGTCGCTCTGTGGTCGCTGATCGGCGATGCGAATGAGACTTATGATCTCACCAACATCGGGACCCTGTTCGCATTCGCGCTGGTATGTATCGGAGTCATCGTCCTCCGCCACACGGATCCCGAGCGTCCTCGTCCGTTCAAGGTGCCTTTCGTGTACGGCGTGGGCATCGTCGGCGCGGCGCTCTGTGTATTCGTGATGCGCGGACTTCCCGAAATGGCCTGGAAGCGGTTTGGGTGGTGGCTTCTGATCGGTCTCATCCTCTACTTCTTGTACGGCTATCGGAACTCGACCCTTCGGAAGGGGACGGGTCCGGTGGTCGAGTGATTGTCATCCCATGCGCGCGCCAGCGCGCGTGGGATCTATTGTAAGTAACGCGGAGCGTCCGTCGCGAAAGGAAAGTCCACGACCACGAAAGTAGATCCTCCGGCCGCTGGCGCGGCCAGAGGATGACCTAGAACCCACCCTGCCGTGAGCTACACCCCCGCCGTCACCGCCGCTCCACCCGCCGCACCGAAGTCGTTCCTGCGACGCATCACGCTGTCGCAGTGGATCATCGTATCGATGATCGTGGGCATCGCGCTCGGCGTGATGTTCCCCGACGCGCAACGCGCCGCGCATCACAACTGGGCTGCGACGGACCTCAACGTTCTGTCGTCGGTCTTCCTGCGCATGATCAAGTCGTTGATCGTGCCGCTGTTGTTCGCGACACTGGTCGTGGGCATCGCGGGGCACGGCGACGACATGAAGAAGGTGGGGCGCCTCGCGTTCCGCTCGATCGTGTACTTCGAGATCATCACGACGCTGGCGCTGGTCGTGGGTCTCACGGCGGTGAACCTCGTGAAGCCTGGTGTCGGCATCGATCTCGGCGCAGCAACGACCAAGGAAGGCGCCGAGTTCGCGCAGACGCATACATCGCTCACTGGCGTCATCGAGCACACCGTGCCGCAGAGCTTCTTCGATGCGGCGGCGCGCAACGAGGTGCTGCAGATCGTCTTCTTCGCGATCATCTTCGCGGTGGCGCTGTCGAAGGTGCAGGGGCCCGGCAAAACGTTCATGCTGAGCGCCTGCGAGAGTCTCTCGGAAGTGATGTTCAAGTTCGTCGCGATCGTCATGGCCTACGCGCCGATCGGTATCGGTGCCGCGATCGCGGTCACTGTCTCCAAGAGCGGCCTCGGCGTTCTCAAGAATCTCAGTATTCTGGTCGGAACACTGTACGGTTCACTGGTCGTGTTCGCGTTGTTCGTGCTGCTGCCGGTGGCACTCATCTTCCGCGTACCAATCGCTCGGTTCGTCAAGGCGATACGAGAGCCATGGCTCATCGCGTTCACCACGGCGTCGTCCGAAGCGGCGTTCCCGCTCGCGATGGAGCGCATGGAACAGCTTGGCGTCCCGCGGCGAATCGTGTCGTTCGTGCTGCCCACGGGCTACTCGTTCAATCTCGACGGCAGTACGCTGTACCTGGCGCTCGCCTCCGTGTTCGCCGCCCAGGCCGCGCACATCGACATGCCCATCTCCAAGCAGCTGGTCATGATGCTCACGCTCATGCTGACCAGCAAAGGCGTGGCGGCCGTGCCGCGGGCGTCGCTGGTGATTCTGTCAGGGGCGTTGGCGCAGTTCGACTTGCCGTTGCAGGCCATTGCGGTCATCCTGGGAGTGGATGCGCTGATGGATATGGCGCGGACCTCCCTGAACGTCGTGGGGAACTGCCTCGCGACCGTGGTCATGGCGCGCTGGGAAGGCGAGTTTGATAAGGCGCCGGCTGCGGTGACCCCAGGGGTAGTGCCCGGAGAGGCGCTTCGGGTGCCGGCTGTCGAGACGCCAGTGTAGTCATCCTCTGGCCGCGGAGCGGAGCAGTCATCCTCTGGCCGCGGAGCGGCCGGAGGATCTATTCTACAGGTCGTGGAGGTTGCGCCGCGGGACCGGCTCCGCGTGATTCACAGTAGATCCTCCGCTCGCTCGCGCTCGCAGAGGATGACAACACCCGCTGTCGCTCGCAGAGGATGACGACAACTGGAGGCCAAATGGCGATCACGTTCAAAGTCAACGGACAACCCAAGACCGTTGACGTCCCACCGGAGATGCCACTCTTGTGGGTCCTCCGCGATGTCCTCGACTACAAAGGCACGAAGTTCGGCTGCGGGATCGGCCAATGCGGCGCGTGCACCGTGCACGTGAACGGCACGGCGGTTCGCTCGTGCCAGCGCCGCGCCGGCACCGTCAATGGCGCCGAGGTCACGACGATCGAAGGATTGTCGACCGACGGAACGCATCCGCTGCAGCGCGCGTGGGAAGAGATCGACGTCCCGCAGTGCGGCTACTGCCAGGCGGGTCAGATCATGTCCGCCGCGGCGCTCCTCGTTGCCAAGCCGAATCCGACCGACGCCGACATCGACGGCGCGATGAACGGCAACATCTGCCGCTGCGCCACGTACCTCCGCATTCGCGAAGCGATCCACCGCGCGGCGTCGATGCCGGCCGCGGTCGGCACGCGCCAGCGCGAATCTCACTCGTAAGGAGGGCGCGCCATGGACACCAACACGCGCGTTGATCGCCGCTCATTCCTCCGCGTCACGGCCCTAGCCGGCGGCGGAATCATGCTGGGCAGCTATCTGAAATTCGGAGAAACCGCGGAGGCATTCGCTGCCACGACGGGAAGCGGCGCCGCCGAATTCGCTCCGAATGCCTACATCCGGCTCATGCCCGATGGCATCGTCACGATCGTCGCGAAGAATCCGGAGATCGGACAGGGCGTGAAGACGATGCTCCCGATGCTCATCGCCGAGGAGCTGGACGTCGACTGGAAGAACGTGCGCATCGAGCAGGCCATGCTCGACACGACGAAATACGTGCCCGGTCAGAGCGCCGGCGGCAGCACCGCGACGCCGAGCAACTGGATGCCGATGCGTCAGGTGGGTGCGGCCGCGCGCATGATGCTCGTCACGGCGGCAGCGCAGACGTGGAACGTCCCCGAATCAGAGCTCGAAACGGCATCGGGCGCTGTCATTCACAAGGGAAGCAACCGCAAGATCGCGTACGGTGAGCTGATCGACAAAGCGTCGACGGTCCCGGTGCCAGAGCTCGCGACGGTAAAGCTGAAGGATCCGAAAGATTTCAAGATCATTGGCACGCGCGTCACGGGCGTCGACGTGAAGGACATCGTGCGCGGCAAGCCGATGTTCGGCATCGACGTGACGCTGCCCGGCATGCTGTACGCGAGCTATGTGAAGTGCCCGGTGTTCGCCGGCAAAGTGGTCAGCGCGAACATCGACGAGATCAAGTCGCTTCCCGGCATCAAACATGTCTTCACGGTGGAAGGCGGCACGCAGGGCGGGTTGATGGGCCTCATGCCGGGCGTCGCGATCGTCGGCGACAACTGGTGGCTCATTCAGCAAGCGCGCACGAAGCTCAAGGTCGTGTGGGACGAAGGCGCGACGGCGTCGCAGTCGAGCGTCGGCTTCGCGACAAAAGCCGCGGAGCTTGCCAAGGGCCCGCCGGCACGCAACGTCCGCAAGGACGGCGACGTCGATGCGGCGCTCAAGAGCGCGGCCAAGGTCGTCGAAGGCTCATACTTCTATCCGTTCATCGCACACGCGCCGCTCGAGCCGCAGAACACCACGGCGCTGTTCAAGGACGGAAAGTTCGAGATCTGGGCGCCAAGCCAAACGCCGGCCGGCGGCCGGGGGCTCGTCGCCAGCACGCTCGGCGTTCAGCAAACTGATATTACGATTCACATGACGCGCGTCGGCGGCGGGTTCGGCCGGCGGTTGAGCAACGACTACATGGTCGAAGCCGCGGCCGTCGCCAAGGGCGTGCCCGGCGTGCCCGTGAAGCTGCTCTGGACGCGCGAGGACGACATCACGCACGATCCGTATCGCTGCGCGGGCTACCACAACTTCACCGGCGGCGTGGATGCGCAGGGCAAGATCGTCGCGTGGAGAAACCACGTCGTCGCGTTCGACGGCGCGTCGAGCGGATTCCCCGGCGCTGGCGAGTTCCCGGCGAAGTTCGTCGCCAACTACTCGCTCGAGGCGTCCGGCATGCCGCTCGGCGTTCCGACCGGACCACTCCGTGCGCCGGGGAGCAATGGCTTCGCGTTCGCGATCCAGTCGTTCATCGACGAGCTCGCGCACGCTGCTGGCAAGGATCCGGTGCAGATGCGTCTCGATCTCCTGGCGAACGAGCAGCCGTCTCCGCCGCCGGCGCCAGCGGCAGCAGGCGCTCCGGCAGGTGGCGGCCGCGGTGGACCGCCGCCTGGGTTCGACGCCGCGCGCATGCGCGCGGTCGTCGAAGCAGTCGCTCAGCGCTCAGGCTGGGGCAAGGCGCAGCTGCCGAAGGGCACGGGCATGGGCGTGGCCTTCCACTTCAGCCATCGCGGCTACTTCGCCGAGGTCGTACAGGCGACGGTGAGCAAAGCTGGCGACGTGAAGGTCGACAAGGTGTGGGTCGCCGGCGACATCGGTCCGCAGGTCATCAATCCGAGCAATGCCGAGAGTCAGGTGCAGGGCGCGGTGCTCGACGGCATCGCCGAGGCGCTCGGACAGGAGATCACCATCGACAAGGGCGCGGTGGTCCAGAAGAACTTCAACACCTTCCCGCTGCTGCGCATGCGGCAGTCGGCGCCGGTGGATGTGCACTTCGTGTTGAGCACCTCGCCGGTCACCGGCCTGGGCGAGCCGGCGTTGCCGCCGGTCGTGCCGGCGCTCTGCAACGCGATCTTCATGGCGACTGGCAAGCGGGTGCGGTCGCTTCCGCTGTCGAAGCAGGACCTGAAGTGGGCGTGAGCGCCGCGGCGCGGCGTTGAATCGGTTGACCAGTGTTTCGTGGTCATCCCGAGCGAAGCGAGGGATCTGCACTTCGGGTCAAGGTGCAGATCCCTCGCTTCGCTCGGGATGACATCTTCGACCGATCCTCCGGCGCTTCGGTGCCGGAGGATCACTACTATGAGGAACCGATCATGAGGATTCGCTCGTTTGTTGCTGCATGCGCGCTGGTCGCCCTGCCCGTGGCGGCGCAGGCGCAGAAGCAGGTCGTCACCGGTACCGGCGTGAACAACTCGGCGACGCTGTCGGCGGGCGTGAAAGTGGGCGACTTGCTGTTCATGTCCGGTCAAACGCCGGCGCGCGGCGACAGCACGATCGAAGGACAGACGAAGAGCGCGCTCGAGAAGATGAACCCGGTTCTCGCGGCGGCGGGAACGTCGAAAGACAAGATCGTGAAGTGCACCGTGTTCCTGATCGACGTGAAGGACTTCGCCGGCATGAACAAGGCCTACACGGAATTCTTCGGGGCAAACCCGCCCGCCCGAAGCACGGTGGTCGTCGCGGCACTCGTCGTGCCCGGCGGCAAGCTCGAAGTGGAGTGCATTGCGTCGTTGAAGTAACGGGGGACGGGCGACGGACGATCGGCGACGGGCGAACGCTGCTGCTCAGCCGGCGAGAACAAGAAGAACGGCGTCGCCCGTCGCCCGTCGCCCGTCGCCGGCTTTCCGAATCAGACCATCGCTTCACCGACGATGCGAAGCGCGGCCCGAACGGCGCCGCGCGCGGCGATGACCGGTTCCGTCGCGATCTGAGCGCCGGGCACCGCCGACTTCAATCGATGCTCGAGTCGCTTCCGCAGCGTGCCGCCGCGCGGAAGCATTCCGCCCGAGAGAGCGACGGGAAGCGCCGCCCGTTCGTCGACAAAGAGCTTTCGCGCGAGCGCGCGCACGTGCAGCATCAATTCTTCGACGGCGAGCGTCACGATCGCATTCGCGCGAAGATCGCCCGTCTCGGCGACGGTGAGGACGACTGGCGCGAGCGTGGCGAGCGTTGCCGGAGTCGCTTCCGCGGCCCAGCCGACGAGATCAGCCGTCTCGTTCACCTGCGCCGCCGTGAGCACAGCGCCTGTGAGCGCAGTCTCCGGCTCGCGACCGTCCGCCGCCGCAGTCACCACGGACAGTGCTTTCCGTCCGATCCACGCGCCGCTGCCCTCGTCGCCCGCCGCGGGGCCCCAGCCGCCACACCGCGCGGTCGCGCCAGTTGGGCTTCGCCCGTACGCGACCGATCCCGTGCCGCTGATGAGCAGCACGCCCGGACCGTCGCCGAATGCGTCGTCGAGCGCGATGCTGAAATCCGAATGAATCACCAGCTCGGATGCGAGATCGCGGGCGACGAGCGCCTGCCACAACGCCTGACGTTCCGTCTCGCGACCCGCGCCCGCGACACCGACGCAGATCGCCCGCGGCGTCACGTGCGTCATCTCGCACGACGCGAGCGCGTCGCGGACGACGTCCGTGATTACGTTCGCCGAGTGTTCCGCTTGCCCGGGCCGAATGGCGCTGCCGGGTCCGATCGTTTCGCCGAGCACTCGGCCTGATTCGTCCGCGACCATGGCGTGCGTCTTGGATCCGCCGCCGTCGATGCCAATAACGATGAACGTCATGTGATCGTGCCTCGCGCCGCCGCGGGTTCACCGTGCGTCAGCGAGGAAACAATTCCAACGAGAAGGGTGATAACGGTTCCGATCAACACGTACCAGGGCCACGCGATGCGCGAGATCGGTGTGAGCCACGGCGCCCACGCGGGCACCGCGGTCGCGATTTGCTTCGCGAACACGATCACGCTCATGACGGCGATCCCAACCGCCATCCCGAGAATCGCATCGCGCTGCTCAGCGCGTCGCCAGAAAATAGCGAGAAAGAAGCCGCCGAGCAGGCCTCCATACGTGAACGACGCGATGGACAGCGCGACGACCACGACCGGCGTGGTGGGGTTTTCCGGAAAGAGCAGCGCGCCGCCGGTGAGCACGATGCCCCAGAGCAGCGCGAAGATGCGCCCGACCCGAAGCGTGCGCGGATCATCCGCCTTGTGTCCGGTCAGCGGGAGATAGATGTCGTGCGTCGACGCGGCCGACAGCGAGTTGATCGCGCCGGAGTGCGTGCTCATCGTCGCGGCGAGCACGGCAGCGAGCAGCAATCCGACGAGCCCATGTGGCATATGATCGACGATGAAGCTCGGGAAGATCGCGTCGGCGCTCGCGAACTTCTGGCCGCCGTAGAATCCCCACAGGCCGATGCCGAGCATCAGGAACAGCGCGAATTGGAAGATCACCGCGACACCGCTGCCGATGACCGCGACCTGCGCATCCTTGAGCGAGCGCGCCGACAGCAGCCGTTGCACGATCAGCTGATCGGCGCCGTGCGACGCCATCGAGAGAAACGCCCCGCCAATGAGCCCAGCGAACACCGTGAGCGGCTGATCGAACCCGGTGTACCAGTTGAGGATTTGCAGCTTCCCGGCGGCCGACGCCGCGGGGAGAATCGCTCCCCATCCGCCGTTCGTCAGCTGGCCCGCGATGATGACCGCCGAGATGCCGCCGAGGATGTAGACCGAGGCTTGTACGATCTCGGTCCACACGACGGCGCGCATGCCGCCGCGGATCGTGTAGATGATGGTGAGCGTGCCGAGAACGAGCACCGCGACGGGCATGACGGCGCCCGCCGGCAGGAGCGGACCAATGATGAGCGCGATCGGCACGGCCGTCGCGAAGACGCGCACCGAATCCGCCATGCCGCGCGTGACCATGAACACGATCGATGCGAATCGCCGCGTGGCGAGTCCGAAGCGCTGCTCGAGCAACGCATACGCGGTGACGAGATTGCCCTCGTAGTATCGCGGCAGGAGCGTGTACGCGAGCACGATGCGGCCGATCAGATACCCGCCGGCGACTTGCAAGAATCCCAGATTGCCGACGTACGCCAATCCAGGAATGCTGATGAACGTGAGGGCGCTCGTCTCGCTCGCGACGATCGAGAACATGACGGCCCACCACGGAATCGCGCGGTCGGCGACGAAGTAGTCCT
>Ga0070681_10008356_pt1 | contig 10140 bp, 10 predicted proteins | sample KBSC83BmetaG_FD_65650 | JGI IMG/M metagenome (GOLD analysis project Ga0070681, IMG submission 65650) | Corn rhizosphere microbial communities from Kellogg Biological Station, Michigan, USA - KBS C8-3B metaG | ecosystem: Host-associated > Plants > Roots > Rhizosphere | place: USA: Michigan...
ATCTTGCCGCGCAGCATCTGGCCGTACATCACCCAGTCGCCGGCCAGGCTGTACAGCGGATGCCTGAACGTGGCCGGCCGGTTCTTCTCGAACGCGTAATGGCCGACCCAGGCGAAACCGTAGCCGGCCACGGGCACCAGCCAGAGCCAGCGCAGCTGGCCGCTCCACAGCGCCAGCACCAGCAGCGCGATCACCAGGGTGCTGCCGACGAAGTGCAGCCGGCGGCAGGTGCGGTTGCTGTGCTCGCCGAGATAGAACGGATAGAACTCGGCAAAACGGCGATAGCCTGACATGCTGCTGCTCCACGACGGCGTCACCCGATTCTGCCACGCCGACTCGCCGCTCGCGTGCCTTACGCCGGCAACGGGATGAATTCCTTGTCGTCACCGGGCACGGTGGGAAAGCGCCCCTGCGCCCAATCGGCCTTGGCCTGCTCGATGCGCTCGTCGGTGCCGGCCACGAAGTTCCACCACAGGCGGCGCTCGCCATCCAGCGGCGCACCGCCGAACAGGATCAGGCGACTGGATTCGAGCGCGCGCAGCGGCGGCGGCGCGGTGCCGGCCTGCACCGCCATCTGCTGCTGGCGCAACTCGAGATCGCCCCAGCCGACCGCGCCCTCGACCACGTGCACGCCGCGCTCGGCGTGCTCGGTCGGCACGGCCAGTTCGGCACCGGCCGCCAGGGTGATCTCCAGCAGGAACATCGGCGCGAACACCTTCACCGGCGAGCGCTCGCCATAGGCGCTGCCCGCGATCAGCACGCCTTCCGCGCCCGGCCGCTCGATCCGCGGCAGCGCATCCCGCTCGTGATGATGGAACTCCGGCTCGACCTCGGCGTCGGCTTGCGGCAGCGCCACCCAGACCTGAATGCCATGCAACCGCTGGCCGTCCTGCCGGGCCTCCGGCGGCGTGCGTTCCGAATGCACGATGCCGCGTCCGGCGGTCATCCAGTTCACCGCGCCGGGGCGGATGTCGGCCAGGCTGCCCAGGCTGTCGCGATGGCGGATCACGCCATCGAACAGCCAGGTCACCGTGGCCAGGCCGATGTGCGGGTGCGGGCGCACGTCCATGCCCTGGCCCGCCGCAAACCCGGCCGGCCCGATATGGTCGAAGAACACGAACGGCCCGACACGACGGGTCTGCAATACCGGCAGCATGCGGCGCACCATGAAACCGTCGCCGAGATCGTGCACGCGGGAATTGGCAATCAACGTCGGGACGGTTTCCATCGGGCTCTCCTACCAGGCTCGCTGATATTGCACCGGCGCGTCGATCTTCGCACCCAGCTCGCGGGCGGCGCGACGGGGGAAGTAGGGATCGCGCAGGCTCTCGCGCGCAACGACCACCACGTCGGCCTCGCCGCGCTCGACGATCGCCGCGGCCTGGTCGGCCTCGGTGATCAGGCCCAGGGCACCGGTGGCGATCCCCGTCTCGCGTCGGATCCTTGCCGCAAACGGTACCTGATACCCCGGCCCCAGCGGGATCGTCGCGTGCGGCAGCAGACCGCCGCTGGAAACGTCGATCAGATCCACACCCAGCGGCCCGACCGCGCGCGCCAGCTGCACACTCTGTTCGATCTCCCAGCCAGGTGGGCTATCGGCACTCGCCCAGTCGGTCGCCGAAATGCGCAGCCACAGCGGCAACTCGCGCGGCCAGACTTCGCGCACCGCGGCAATGACCTCGCAGGCGAGCCGGCTGCGGTTGTCGAAGCTGCCGCCGTAGCGATCGCTACGCCGGTTGCTCAGCGGCGACAGGAACTGGTGCAGCAGATAGCCATGCGCCGCGTGCAGCTCGATCAGTTCGAAGCCCGCTTCCAGCGCGCGCCGCGCCGCCTCGCGAAAATCGGCGATCACCGCCCGGATGCCGGCCTCGTCGAGCGCCTGCGGCACGTGCCAGCCGGCGTCGAACGGCAGCGCCGAGGGCGCCACCGTGATCCAGTCGCCCTGCCCCGCGGGTATCGGGCCGTGCCCGTTCCAGGGGCGCAACGTGCTGGCCTTGCGCCCGGCGTGGGCCAGTTGCACTCCGGCGATGGCGCCCTGGGCCTTGATGAAGCGGGTGATCGGACGCCATGCCTCGACCTGCGCCTGGTTCCACAGCCCGGTATCCTGCGCCGAGATGCGCCCCTGCGCCGACACCGCCGTGGCTTCGGCGATCACCGCGCCCGCTCCGCCCACGGCGCGGCTGCCCAGGTGCACCAGGTGCCAGTCGTTCGGCAAGCCATCGCAGGACGAGTACTCGCACATCGGCCCGACCACCAGGCGATTGCGCAAGGTGAGGCTGCGTTGGATGAACGGATCGAACAGGTTCATGGGCAGTTCCGTGCGAGGCAAGGTCATCGAGATGCAGCCGCGCCGCCAGCGAATCAAGCCACCGGACCGGCACCTGCGGCGGATGCGCCATCCAGCGCATCAAGCCAGTCGGCGATGCGCGCGGCGACCGGTTCGGGCGACTTCATCCAGCTGAAATGGTCGGCCGGACAACCGGCCAGATCCGATGGCGCCAGCACCTGCTGCGTGCACGGCGCCGGCCCCAGCTTGTCCAGCAGCCACGCCAGCGAGGCGGCGGGCCCGAGCCAGTCGTCGCGCAGGCGCAAGGCCAGCCGCGGCAGGCATACCGATGCCAGCACGCGTTCGAGGTCGGTGTTCAGGCCTTTGGCGGCGTAATTTCCCGTGCGCCCGCTGCGCGCCCAGTCGGCCACCACGCCGCGTGCCTCGTTGCCGGCAAAGCCGAGCCGACGACCGGGCAGATGACCACGCAGGCGAGCCAGCGACGGCGCCAGCAGCAGGCCCAGGCCGATCAGCCAGCGATGCCGGAACTGGCGCCAGTACGGCGAACCGCTGGCCACCAGCAGCAAGCTGTCGAACGTCCCCGGATGCAGGCCGGCGAAAAGCGGGGCGAGCTGGCCGCCCAGGCTGTGGCCGCCCACGCTGCAGCGGGCCCGCGGCCAGCGTTGCTTCCACACCGCCATGCCGGCGGCCAGATCATCCTGCAACAGTTCGCGGTAGCCCCAGTCGTCATGACGGCCGGCGCGGCGGTTGCTGGAGCCGATGCCGCGCCACTCGTGCAGCGCCACGGCCACGCCGCGTGCCGCCAGCGCTTCGGCGAACGGCAGGTACTGCCGCGCCGGCATGCCCATCGCCGGCAGCCAGTACAACAGCCGGCGCGGCGCGGCGGGAACGGCGCACAGCAACTCGAAGCGCGCACCATCGGCCGTGGAAACCGGAAGGATCAGCGGCGCGATGCCCTCGGCGGGCGACCCGGCTACGGCGGGGGTGGACGGCTCAAGCATGCCCACAGGCTAACCAATGCGTGACGCCGCCACAAAAAGGGGCCGGCAGTGCCGGCCCCTCATGTTTGCCCCGAACAGGCGGGATCAAACCGGCGTGACGTCTTCGGCCTGCAGGCCCTTCTGACCGTCCACCACCTTGAAGCTCACTTTCTGCCCTTCTTGCAGGCTCTTGAATCCCGAACCAGTGATGGCGCGGAAATGCACGAACACGTCGGGGCCGCTTTCACGGCTGATGAAGCCGAAGCCCTTGGCGTCGTTGAACCACTTGACTGTACCCGTTTCACGATCCGACATGACTCACACTCCGATCCAATCCAGACTCTATCGACTAGCCGGCCGCAGCGGGCCGACGGTTTACTGAGCATGCCAAGGTCGGGTGCAACAGACGGATTCAGGAAATCCCCAGTGGGCACTCACGCCGCCGAGCAGACGCAGCAAGGCAAGCATAACGGATTTTTGGAAGAAAAGTGATTTGTCAAGCCGTCTGTCCCGACGCCGATCCGGGCCGGGGAAACCCGCGGCCGGCGTAGGTTTCCCCCGATCGCGGCGCCGGATCGAACCGTCGCATCCGTCGGCCTCCGCCCCGCCCCAGCGTCAGCTTCCGGGTTGTGCCCGGGACGCCCCTACGGGTGCGATCGCGCACCAACGAACCGGTGAATTCAGATTTTCTTTACCTCGCTTCCTGTTTAGTGGCGGCAATCCACCCGACCGCCGTCGGCAGCCTCGCCGGCGCCCCGCCCGCCCCGATCCGGAGAGCCGATCATGCCTACCCTGTCCCGCCTGGCCCTGGCCACGATGGTGATTGCCGGCCTGCTGCTCGCCGGCTGCGCGCGGCACCAGACCACCCGGGCGGGGGGCCCTGCCGCCCGCGGCGGCGCGACCACCGCGCCGACGGCAAGCCACCCACGGCCCCCGGCGGAACATGCCGCGACCGGCGACAAGAACCTGCCGGATCGCACCGGCATCGCGGCCTGCGACGACTACCTGTCCAGTTACCTCGCCTGCCATCGCGCCGCCGGCATCTTCGCGCCGGATCAGTTGCAGTCGCGCTACGAGGCGATGCGCACCAACCTGCTGCACGACTCGCAAAACCCGGACATCCGCCCACAGCTGGCCGAACGGTGCAACTCGCTGGCGCGCAGCCTGCGCCAAGCCCTGCATGGAAAATCGTGCGCGGCGAGCCCGGCCACGGCGACCAGTTCGCCATAATCCGCGAAGCTTTTCAGGCCAGCCGACGAAGTTCGGCGCGCAACGGTTTCGCCAGCGCCGCCGGCCGGGAGCGGGCCAAGCGTACGTCGGGGGTGCCGTGCCAGCGTGCGGTGTCGGCGATGGCTTCCGCCACCGCCGTCAGCATCCCCGGCTCGATCGCCACGCCGGGTTCGAGATGGATCGACTTGACCTCGAACACGCCGTCGGCACGGTGCGCCTTGGCGTCGAGCCGGCCGACCAGGCGACCGCGATGCAGGATCGGCAGCACGAAATAACCGTAGCGGCGGCGCGCAGCTGGCGTGTAGCACTCCAGCGCGTAGTCGAAATCGAACATTGCGCGCAGCCGCACGCGATCCCATACCAGCGGATCGAACGGCGACAGCAGCGCGGTACGGGTGGCGCGCAGGCGCCCCCGCAGGGCCCGCTCCAGCAGCTCGGCGTGGTCGCGATGCACGTAGCCCGGTGCCGTCCAACCCTGCACCGGCACCGACAGCAGCTCGCCGGTGGCCAGCAGCGGCTCAAGCTCGCGCTCGCCGACCCGCGGCTTCAGCCGGAAGTAGTCGGCGATCCATGCCGCCGGGGCCACGCCCAGCGCGCGCACGGCGTCGAGGATGAAGCGGCGGCGCAGCTCGGCGGCGGGCCATTGCGCCGGTGCCGGATCCAGCGGCGGGTCGAGCCGGGCCAGCACCCGTTCGCTGAGGTCGTACACGCGCTGGAAGCGCTCGCGCCGCAGCACCATCAGTTCGCCCAGCGCAAACCACGCCTCCAGCCAGCGCTTCTCGGGCTTCCATTCCCACCAGCCCGATTCGCCCTTGCCTTCGCTGCGCGCAAAGTCCGCGGCGCGTGCCGGCCCGGTGGCGCGAATGCGTTCGAGCAGGCCGTCCATGCCGCGGCGCTGCTCGCGGTGCATGCGCGCGGCATGCCGGTGCGCCCAGTGATTGCCGCGCTGCTCGCGCCACGCCCGATGCAGGGCGAGATCCGCCGCACTGACGAAGCAGGCCTCGTGCGCCCAGCACTCGGCCAGCTGGCCGCCGGCCAGCGCCTCGTCCAGCCAGGCCATCGGGTAATCGCCCAGCCGGGCATGCAGCACCAGGTACGGACTGCGCGCCACCACGTGAATGGTGTCGATCTGCAGCAAGCGCATGCGCTCGATCGCGGCCACCACGTCGGTGCGCCGGGCGCGTCGTCGTGGCGGTTGCAGCAAGCCTTGCGCGGCCAGTTGCAGCAGGCGCGCCTGGGCGAGGCTCAGCGGTCGCGGCGCAGCTGAAGCCCCGCTCAATGGCCCGACGCCTTGATCCGGATAGGGGCTTGATCTTGAGCGGACATATACACCTTCCCTGCTAGCTTGCATCGGGTTCGGCAACCGGCCGGTGCGCAAACACGCCACGGATCGGCGCCGACCACCTGCAAGTCACGGTCACTTATTCTGGCATGGAGTATTCGTCATGAACTTCCGCACCCCACTGATTTCCACCATCCTCGCCGGCGCGCTGTTGTGCGCCGGCACGGCACTGGCGCAGGACAACCCGGCCCCCGCCGCCTCGACGACGACGGCATCCGGTGCCGACTCCGCCACGTTCAACACGCCGCAGGGCGAGGTCGTCATCAACAGCGTGCCCGCACCGGCGCCGACGATCGCGCCGCCGCCCGAGTTCAAGCAACTGGCCGGTGGCGGCAAGAGCATCACCGAGGAACAGGCCGCCAGCTATCCGCCGCTGGCGAACGACTTCCTGAACGCCGACAGCAACAAGAACGGCAAGATCAGCGCCGCGGAGTACGCCCGCTGGATGAAGCAGCTGAAATGACCCGTCTCGCGGGCGACCAGCAATACCGGTGACGACCTGGCCGGCCGGCGCGACACGAGGCGCCTTCGTGAACCGTGCGTTCACGGGCGTCGGATAAACTTGCCGCCACGTTTGAACCGGCCATGCTGCGTCACGCGGATCGGTCGCCCTGCATCGGGATGTGCTCCATGAGATTTCAGCTGGCCGCCGCCGTCGCGGCATTGGCCTGCGTGACTGCCGCCACGGCGCACGCGCAGAGCCCGGATCCGATGGATATCCGCGGCTGCACCGCGATCGAGAGCGATGCGCAACGACTGGCCTGCTACGACCAGGCGACGGGCCGCGTGAACCTTCCCGTTGCACAGAAGCGGCAAGTCGAGGCGGCGCCGATCGCGGGAATCTTCGGCCACGACCGCCCCGGCAACAGCGAGGTGGGCGTGCCGCTGTCGCTGCTGGACAGCCGCTGGGAGCTGTCGCGGGAAAGCAAGCTGGGCACCTTCAACGTGCGCGGCTACAAGCCGGTCTACGTGCTGCCGATCTTCGTCAGCAGCAACCAGAACAATCAACCGCACAGCCCCAACCCCGACAACACCGTCGCGGAAAGCGAACGGCTGGACAACATCGAGGCGAAGTTCCAGCTCAGCCTCAAGACCAAGATCTGGCAGGGCGTGTTCGGCGACCAGGGCGATCTGTGGGTGGGCTATACCCAGTCCTCGCGCTGGCAGGTCTACAACTCCACCCTGTCGCGCCCGTTCCGGGAGACCGACTACGAGCCCGAGGCGATGCTGGTGTTCGACACCCATTACCAGGTGCTGGGCTGGGAAGGCCGCCTGCTGGGCATCGGCTTCAACCATCAATCCAACGGCCGCGGCGTGCCGCTGTCGCGCAGTTGGAACCGGCTGATCGCCCATGTCGGATTCGAGCGCGACGGCTGGACCGTCATGTTCCGGCCGTGGTGGCGCCTGCCGGAATCCAGGCGCATCGACGACAACCCCGACATCAGCGACTACGTGGGCCGTGGCGAGGTGCAGATCGTGCACGAATGGGGCGGCCAGGAGTTCGGCCTGACCCTGCGCGACTCGTTCCGCGGCGGCAGCCGGCAACACGGCTCGGCCCGGTTCGGCTGGAGCTTCCCGATTGCCGGCAACCTGCGCGGCTACGCGGAGCTGTTCAAGGGCTACGGCGAAAGCCTGATCGACTACAACCACAACGCCACCTACCTCGGCCTGGGCGTGTCGCTGCTCGACTGGTACTGAACCGGCCACGCGCCGGACGCATCATCGCCACCACCCGGTCTTGGTGCCGGTGAGGATCTTCAGCATCTGGCGACGCGCCAGTGGCAACCGGCCCAGCGGTCCGAACAGCGCATCGCGAACGCCGGCCAAGCCGCGTCGATCGGATTGAAACAGGGGCGTCAGCCAACGGCTGAGCGCCTGGTAGACCCGCACGTGGGCCTGCCGACGCTGCGCATAGTCGCGCAAGGCCTGCGGGACGGAGCGATTCGCCGCGAGCGCGTCGGCCAGCGCCTCGGCATCGAGCAGGGCCATGTTCACCCCCTGCCCCAACTGCGGGCTCATCGCATGCGCCGCGTCGCCGATGAACACCACGCGGCTCGACGCAGCGTGGCGCACGACCACGTCGCGATAACGTGCGCGCTGCATCTGCCCGGGTGACTCGACGTTCGCCAGCAGCGGCAGCGCCTCGGGCCACGCGGCGGCCACCCGTTGCCGCATGCGCTGCAGGGCGGCCGCGTCGAAGGCGTCCACCTGGTCTCCCGGCAGGCTGAAATAGAAGGTAAGCCAGCGGCCGCCGCGATCCACCCGCCGCCCGACCGGCAACAGGCCGATCATCTCCCGCGTTCCCACGTAGCGCTGATGCAGCACATGGGCGTGCGGCCAGTCGTCCGCGGGCAACAGGCACCACATGGCGCCCCACGGATACAAGCGCTCGCGATGCACCACGCCGGGCATTGCCCGGCGCAGAATCGACTGCGCACCATCGGCGGCGACGATCAGATCGAACGGGCCATGCTCGCGACCACTGGCATCGAGCAGCCCGTCGCCGGCGGCGTTGACGGCAACCGTCCGCACGCCGGTGCGAATCCGCCGGTGGTCGGCATAGGCATCCCGCAATACGGTGAACAGGCTGCCGCGGCTGAGGCCCAGGCCAAAGCAGCCCGGCGCGTGATCGGCGTAGCGCATGTCCATCACCCGCCGGCCGCGCTGATTGCAACCGGACAGCGCCTCGATCCGCTGGCCCCAGTCGAGCACCGGTTCGCTCAGGCCAAGCCGCTCCAGCACGGCCAGCCCGGTCGGTTGCAACAGGAAACCGGCACCGGCCGGGCCCGGCGATGGCGCCTGCTCATAAATCTCGAGGTCGTGTCCCTGCGCGGCAAGAAACAGCGCCGATGCCTGGCCGGCCGCACCATACCCCACGATGGCGATGTGCAAGCTTCCCCCTCACCCGTGCACTTCCCTGATCGGTCAACGAACATTCGTGTGCCGACCGGTCGGCACACGAATGTCGCTGCAGCGATCGGAGGTTGACCGGTCTCAGTGGTGATGACCACCGGCGCCATGCACATGGCCGTGGGCCAGCTCTTCCTCGCTTGCCGCGCGCACGTCGGTCACTTCGATGGCGAAGTGCAGGGTCTTGCCGGCCAGCGGGTGATTGCCGTCGATGAAGACCTTGTCGTTCTCGACGCGGGTCACGGTGACGTTGATCTCGCCTTGCGGGCCGCGGCCCTGGAACTGCATGCCCGGCTGGATATCCTCGACACCTTGAAATGCGCTGCGCGGCACTTCCTGCATCAGCTCGGGATGGTGCACGCCATAGCCCTCTTCCGGGGCCACGTCGGCGGTGAACTTGTCGCCGGCGGAGCGGCCCTCCAGCTGCTTCTCCAGCCCCGGCACGATCTGGCCACCGCCATGCAGATAGGTCAACGGGTCGCGGCCCGTGGAGCTGTCGATGACCTGGCTCTGCTCGTCGGTAAGGGTGTAGTGGAACGCGGCAACGGAGTTACGGGAAATCTGCATCATCGGGTCTCGGCTGGAGGGTTCGAATCCGCCGGCAGTGGCCGGCACAAAAATCGAAGCCTAGCAGAACCCGCCGCGACGCCCTGCAGATGCCGGCCCGATTGGCGATACTGGGCGGCATGCCCAGCTTGCCCCGCCGCGCCCGCTCCTGCCTCCTGCTTGCCCTGATCGCCGCCGCATTCCTGACCGGCCCGCCGGCTTTCGCCGCCGACACCGCCGCGCCGACGGTCGCTGCCGACCGCGAGCTCGCTGCGCGCATCGACGCGCTGATCGGACAGCCGCGGTTTGCCCATGCCAGCTGGGGCATCGCCGTGGTTTCGCTGGACTCCGGCCGCACACGCTACGCGCATCGCGCCGATCGGCTGGCCCAGCCAGCCTCCATCGCGAAACTGTTCACCGCCGCGGTGAGCCTGGCCACGTTGGGCCCGGACTACCGCTTTCCCACGCGCCTGCTGTCCCGCGGAACGATCCACCATGGCCGTCTGGACGGCCATTTGATACTGCAAGGCAGCGGCGATCCCACCCTGGGCACGGAAGGCAGCACCGACTGGGCAGCGCAACTGGCGACGCAGCTGGGCGCACGCGGCATCCGCGAGGTCGAGGGCGATCTGATCGCCGATGACAGCCGGTTCACCGGCCCGTCGTTCGGCACCGGCTGGGAAGCCGGCGACCTGCAGAGCTGGTTCGCGGTGCCGTCGTCGGCGTTGAGCGTGGACGAGAACGTCGTGCGCGTCACGGTGACACCCGGCGCCTCGCCCGGCCGTCCGGCCCGCATCGGGCTCGCCCCGGCCGGTGGCATTGCCGCGATCGCCGGCGAGATCGTT
>Ga0070681_10008359_pt1 | contig 10138 bp, 5 predicted proteins | sample KBSC83BmetaG_FD_65650 | JGI IMG/M metagenome (GOLD analysis project Ga0070681, IMG submission 65650) | Corn rhizosphere microbial communities from Kellogg Biological Station, Michigan, USA - KBS C8-3B metaG | ecosystem: Host-associated > Plants > Roots > Rhizosphere | place: USA: Michigan...
GTTACTCCATTGAAGAAGTGATTAAGCTCTTCAAAGGTGGGTCATCTTACTGGATCAATCACAATCAACTCATCAAAGCTCGATTTGCGTGGGGCGGCGGCTACGGAGCATTCTCGGTGTCGCACTCCGATGTCGAGCGCGTGGCGAGCTACATTGCCAATCAGGAAGAGCATCATCGCAAGCGGACGTATGCAGAAGAGGTTGAGATGTTTGCGAAGAAGTATGGTTTGGAATGGCGGGCCGAGGGAAACCATTAAAATGGTTCCCTGGGTTCGAGGCGACGCTGAACCCCAACCTAAAGGTTGGGGAGAATGAGAGGTGTCGCCTGAACCCCAATCTAAAAAGGTCGGGAACCCCAACCTAAAAAGGTCGGGAAGATTGAGAGCTCGACTGTCGCAAACACTTAACAATTAATGCGGCAGGACTCTAAAGCGTAAGGCGCTTGGGTGCTTGGCGTCGTGATAGATCGTTTGCTGGGCGGGGACCATGCGGGTGGCGGTGCTAATTGGTTCGCCGGTGTTCAGGTTGCGAGCATAGCTGGGAAACATCTCGCTGGAGATCAGAACACCTAAGCGATGCCCTTTCCTTATCTGATGGGCTGAATCCCAAAGTTCGATGGTGGCTTTGTACAACTTGCCTGGTTGTAGTAGCGACGGTTTCTCCCAGCCGCTCAAGTACCGGGCGCGAATCTTGCCGGCCTGACCTATAGCTCGCATCGTCCCTTTTTCATCAATGTCTACCACAAACGCAAAGAAATCAGTGTCTTTGGCGCTGGTAGAGAAGTGGAGGTCGAGCTCGATTGGACCACCAATCTCAAGTGGTTCAATCGCTGGCGAAGTCCGATACAAGAGCACTGCATCATCTTTAGGATCGATCTTCACAACCGTCGTAGCCGCCGACAGTAGATCCGCGAAATTTTTTACGTTCTTGAGTTCCGCCGGAATCTGTGTCGTAGCCGGATCATAAGTGTAGTGGTCGGGCGCCTGGCTTTTAGGAGCGACCGCGACCAATTCACCTACGCTCGCCATACCATTTGCGCGTCCCTTGGAACTCAAATACAACGTCATCTCTCGCGAGCGTGAATCAGGCCAATCACCAAGCTCACGCCATTCATTGACGCCCGTGACGAACGCACGGACCTGCGGCTGCTTGTCCCAATTCACTCGCTTGTTCTTCAACCACGTGTCGAACCACCGCAAGTAAATCGAATCGAGATCGATGATCGCATCAGGACCGAAATCAACGTCTCCCAGGCGTGTGCCGCTATTGAATAGATGAGTCCATGGCCCATAAATCAACCACTGGTCTTTATTGCCAAGAGCTCGCATCTTGGCCCAGTTCATTTTCGTGCCGATGCCGTCGCCATCCCACCAGCCACTGATATGCAACACCGGAATCTTGACCTTGTTCATGTCCGCCATGAAGCTCGCACTCTTAAATGCTGAGGGCGTCTCATTCGCCAGCCACGCATCGTAAAAAGGTATGTCGCGGCCAAGCGTTTCGTCATCAACCTTTGATAAGGGCAGGGTCCTTAGTTTTTCCAGATCCTTAGGCGTCTCAGGCACAGCTGGCACCTTCTTGTCCTTTACAAAGTTGGACCACCAAAGTGCGCCAAAGAGCATCGGCACGCCGTGATCAATGGGAAAGTTAAAAAAGAGGTCGGGAGGCGAAACCTGCGGCACGATGCACTTCAACGCCGGGTGTGCCTCAACCGCAGCTGCCCATTGAACCCAACCAACGTAGCTGCCCCCGATCATCCCGACATTCCCGTCAGACCAACTTTGTTTGGCGACCCAATCGATAGTGTCGTAACCATCCTTGCGCTCGTTAACAAACGGAATCCAATCACCCGCGCTGTCGTTGCGTCCGCGTACGTCCTGGACTATGTGCACGTAACCGCGCTTGGCCCACCAGTCGCCCTCAAGTTGCGACAGGATTTCTCTGCCGTAAGGTGTCCGCTCAATGATGACAGGGTGTTTCGCGTCGTCGGCTGGTCTGACAATATCAGCGACGAGTTCCACGCCGTCTCGCATTTTCACTCGGACGGCTTTTTCACTCTTTGTCGTCATCGTGGGCTGGCTCAGCTCCGGATAGAGTGTGCTGGGATCTACCAGGAAGGACTCGTAACCTGACATGATGGTTTGCAGCTTCTGCGAAGGCACATCCCACGCTGCGAAGTTGGCGTCTGAGAGGTACACATCAATTTCTACGTTCCCCAGACGTGCCAGATAAACATCACCCACTTGCTTCTTGCCGTCTGTCTCTGCAGTGCGCGTCTTCTTTTTTGAGACTTCCACTGGGAGCGTTACAGCTGCGTCGAGTATGAAAACATCGATTTTCTGAGTGCCGTCTTTTGTTGGATCGAGAACTTTGGACCATGTAGCAGTGAGAATGGGGTGGAGATTGGCAAACAGCACCTTTGAGGGTTTGTAGGTTACCTCTCTGGTTGCTTCACCTGCCTTGAGTCGTGCCTTGCCGTCTTTTGCAGAAACCTGGACCTCGGCGCCAGCCTGTTGATTGACAAGCTCGTACTCCGTGATTGCCCCGTCGACAAGTTTGCCGGTGAGCCGGCTCTTAATCGTCATACCCGCAATATTTAGGTCAGTGGATGATTCAAAGGTTCCGTCAGCGTGGGTCGTGTAAGTGCTGGATCCCGCATCGTTGCCCCCAAACTTCCACTTCATGGTTTGCACATTTTGAGTGCTTTGTTGGCGGTCTGGTTGGGCCTGACCCCTGGCCCAGAGTGGTGGGTGAAATGCGAGGAACATTACCAACAGAACAAACAAGGTCAATCGCTTACTTGTCGTCTTCATAGGCGGTTCCTTTGTCGTGAATATTTACTTCGTGAGACTTTCGCGGCTCACGGATTGTACTTCAACGATTCAGCCGGTACTACGTAGTTTGGTGGCCGAAGGTTTGCACATCAGTTTCTTGTTCCTGTTATTGGTGTGATTTCGTGTGCTTTCGTGGATCGGCTTTATGCTCGCAGAAAAAGCGATCCACGAAGTAACACGAAATAGCACCAATGAAATTCCCAGGCAAATTTGATACTTGCCCCAGTCTCTACCGCGAGGCAGTACTGACCTTGTAACCACAACGCACCGAAAACCTTATCAAGCACGGAAGAGTTATGCGAGTGTGACGATAAAGACGCGAAGACTCGTTTAATCCCACCCGGTAATGTACGATTTCCCCGTCACACCGAAAGACAAATGCTCACAACCTTAGCCATCTCAAACTACCGATCGCTGCGTAACCTCATAGTTCCGCTGAATCGGCTCAATCTCATCACCGGGCCAAACGGCAGCGGCAAGTCGAGTGTCTATCGTGCGCTTCGTCTACTCGCAGAAACTGCGCAGGGAGGTGTCATAACTTCTCTCGCACGCGAGGGCGGATTGCAATCGACACTTTGGGCGGGTCCGGAAAACCTCGGACGCGCGGTAAAGCGTGGTGCGCATCCAGTTCAAGGAACAGTGCGCAAAGAACCGATAAATTTGCGGCTGGGTTTTGCCGGAGATACGTTCGGCTATGCGATCGATCTGGGACTGCCAACGCCGCGACACTCGGCGTTCAGCCGTGACCCTGAGATCAAGCGAGAGTGCATCTGGAACGGTCCAATCTTGCGACCCGCTGCCTTGCTCGTCGATCGGCATGAGAGCGTTGTTCGAACCAAGGGCGAAGATGGAGAGTGGATCGTTATCTCATATCAATTGTCGAGCTTCGACAGCATGATGGCCCAGTTTGCCGATCCGCGAAACGCTCCCGAGATGCTCTCCTTGCGAGAACAAATTCGTTCATGGCGCTTTTACGACCATTTTCGTACTGACGTTGATGCCCCAGCCCGTTTGCCCCAAATTGGAACTCACACTCCGATATTGAGCAACGATGGCTCCGATCTCGCTGCAGCTCTACAGACCATCCGTGAAATCGGAGATCCTTCGGCTCTGGATTCGGCGATTACGGATGCGTTTCCAGGGGCGACGGTTTCAGTTGAAAACATCGAAGCCCGCTTTGAGGTGGTGATGAATCAGCACGGCTTGCTGCGGCCATTGAAGGCTGCAGAACTCTCCGATGGGACCATTCGGTATCTGTTATGGGTAGCAGCTCTGTTGACTCCGAGACCTCCCGAGCTACTTGTGCTAAACGAGCCTGAAACCAGTCTGCATCCAGATCTGCTACCGCCATTAGGTCGTCTCATAGCAAGCGCAGCCGAACGGTCTCAAGTGTTCGTGGTTACGCACGCACCAAAACTCATAACGACGCTCGATGAACGCAAGGACTGTAACCTGATCAGATTAGAGAAAGAGTTTGGCGAAACTAGAATTGTGGATGCTGACGAACTCGATGTGCCAACGTGGCGATGGCCCACACGCTGAAGTCGTAGTATTAACAGCTCGAACCCGATAACGAAAGTCGTACTTATAAAGGATTCGGTGGATTTTCGACGGCGCGGTTGAGGTCGCGCTGAAGGTCAGCAATGGAATCGAGAATCGGCAAAAAATTCTGACCAAACTCCGTTAGATGATATTCCACACGCGGAGGAATCTCCGGGTAGACCACCCGGTCCAATATGCCCAGTCCCACCATTCGCCGAAAATAGTAATTCTGGACCTTCGGAGTAAGACCTTCGAGCGCACGCTCAATCGCACCCGGTCTGTTCACACCTTGTCGAATCAACCCCAAAATGCGTAAGGACCACTTGCAACCAAAGACCGCTTCCACGGTCGCTGCTACATCATGGGGGGCGTCTGAATTTTTTTCTGCGAGATTCCCTATTTCTTTCACAAAAGTAACCCCACTAACAAAAAAGTGCTCTCTTGTATGACTCTTCAGCCAGTCGCATTATTCCCCTTGCGCCCTAACAAATCAATTTTTGACAGGGCCTCTGGCCCGAAGAACTGAAAGGGAAAGATGGAGACATGAGCTTAAGAGACAAGGTAGTTATTATCACCGGTGGCGGCACCGGCATTGGTGCAGACGCCGCACGTGGTTTCAATCAAGCGGGAGCCAAAGTAGTGCTCAACGGTCGGCGCGAGGATGTGCTTGCAAAAAAGGCGCTGAGTATAGATCCAACCGGCAAAAACGTCCTTTACGTAGCGGGTGACATCGGCAGTACAGAGACAATTCAACGCGTCGTCGGAACTGCTGTTTCACGATTCGGAGGCATAGACGTGTTGTTCAACAACGCCGGCGTGTTCAAGTCCACTTCGTTTCTTGATGTAACCCACAAAGAACTCGACGATTACTTCAATCTGATGCGCGGTTACTTCGCCCTGACTCAAAGCGTGGTTCCGGAAATGAGGAAGCGTGAGAAGGGTGCGATTATCAGTGTTGGATCCATTTGGGCTTTACAGGGGATCGGAGCCACACCTTCCACCGCACCTTCAATGGCCAAAGGTGGCATTCACTCGTTTACTCGTGCGCTTGCGATTGAATTGGCAGCCGAAAACATTCGTGTGAATGCTATCGCACCGGCTGTGGTGGAAACGCCGATATTTGATCCGCTGCTGTCCGCGGAACAACTCGCGTCTTTCAACTCATTTCACCCAATTGGACGGAATGGAATGCCGCACGACATTACATCATCAGTGTTGTTTCTGGCAGATGACGCACTCTCCGGTTGGATCACGGGAGTTGTATTGCCGGTAGATGGTGGCGTGACCGCAGGACGAAATTGAAACACGATCTCTGTGTGATGAGGTCAGTACCGAAACGCGGTAGCGTCGGGTGAGTTCCACAGAGGTGCGACTTGATGACAACCGAGACTCACCCGACGCTACCGCGATTCGGTACTGACCTGTCCTGCTACCCGATGAGTTAAGAGGAGCGCTCATTCAAATCCACAGATTACACCGATGACACAGATTTCAAATGCCACTTAACGTACTCTCGTCTTCCTCTGAGCGTCTCTGCGTTCTCGGTGTCTCTGCGTTAAGGAGATTCGCTCTCAACCGGAGGTTCGTCATCAATCGGAGATTCGCTAACAGGTAAAGACTTTCGTCGTGCGGCTCGACTCTCCACCCACTGATAGACCATTGGCAGGATCACGATCTTGATTGGTCGCGTCACAAGTCCACCGACGACGACGATAGCTAGCGGCTTCTCGATTTCGGCACCCGTCCCAGACGAAATGATGAAAGGCACCAGGCTGATGCTTCCGATTAGTGCGCTTAACAACTCCGCGCGCAGGCGCACGCTGGCGCCTTTGATAACGGCCTCATCCAACCCCATGCCGAGACTGCGCAGCTTGTTGATGTAAGACACCATCACCATTCCGTTTTGCACTGCTACACCGAATACAGCGATGAAGCCTACGATCGCCGGCACACTTAATGGGAATCCCGAGATCAAGAGAAACATAGTGCTGCCTACCATGGCGATAGGGATATTGAAAATGATCGTCAGGGTGTTGCGCAGTGAGTTGAAGCAGGAATAGATCAGGAAGAAAACGAGCAGCAGCGAGATCGGAATCGCAATTAGAAGTCTCCGCACAGCCTTCTGCTGATTTTCAAACTGTCCACCCCAGGTTATGAAATACCCCGTTGGCATCTTGACTTTTGCCGCCACGGCGTTTTGTGCGTCGTGAACAAAGCTTCCGATATCGCGTCCATTAACGTTGCACATCACCACCACACGCCGCAGGGAATTCTCGCGACTAACAACCGCATCGCCACTCGAAAGGTGAAACTTAGCGATCTGGCCCAGGGGAATGCGTCCACCGACGGGTGCAGCAATCAGAATGTCGCTTAGTTTTTCGACTTCCTTACGATAGTCCTCTTTCAGACGAACAAAGATTGCAAACCTTCGTTGACCTTCCAAAACGTCAGTGGCTTCATCACCACCGATTGCAATCTTCGCTACCTCCAGCACGTCGGAAATGTTCAGACCGTATCGAGCAATCTGATCCCGGTCGAGTTCAATTTCCAGATGTTCTTCACCGGCTACCTGCTCAACAGCCAGGTCTTTTACCCCACGAACGTTCGACATTGCGTCGCGCACCTGATCGGCAACTTGTCGCAGCGTGTCCTGTTCCTCACCGAAGATCTTCACTGCTATCTGCGCGTTGATTCCGGAGATCAACTCGTCGTTACGGGTTTCAATGACTTGAGAAAAGTTGAACTCAACCCCGGGGAAGCCTTCAACTCGTCGTCGCATTGCGTCGACTAAAGCATCCTTTGTCTTGGCGGTGGTCCATTGCGATTTAGGCTTTAGCCGTACGTAGATCTCATCGTTACTGACGCTCTCAGGATCACCTCCAAGTTCGGCGCGTCCAATCTTGGCGACAACTGTTTCCACTTCCGGGAACTCTTTCAGCGTCTTTTCGATCTGAGTTGAAATTTCGATCGCGCGTGGGAGCGAAATGCTAGCGGGCATCGTCGCGCGCACCAACATGTTTCCTTCATCAATGGTCGGCAAAAATTCGCTACCGAGAATGTAGACATCGGCGACACTCCAGACGATGAGTCCGGCCGCAATTGTGAGCGCGATGTAACGATGAGCAATTGCCCATTTGAGTACCGGTATATATATCCTTTTAAAGAATCCGATAATGGGATTTGAACGTACCTTACCTTTCTTGAGACGCAGCCACAGCGCGCAAAGCATGGGCGCAATACACAACGCCATGAGCATCGAGCCAATCATGGAGAAAACGACAGCATAGGCCAGGGGCTTGAACAATTTCCCTTCAATACCTTGCAGTGTGAAGACCGGAAGGAAAACTGCAATGACAATCAGAATTGCGAAGAACATGGGCCGGCCGATTTCCTGCGCCGCCACCAGAATCGCTGCCTGCATCGAGTGTTCGCGATGTTCTTCAAGGTGACGATAGATATTTTCGACCATCACTACAGTCGCATCGACCATCATCCCAATACTTATTGCAAGGCCTCCAAGAGAAGTGAGGTTTGCGGAAACTCCTGCGTACCACATCAGGATGAAGGCGACGAGCATGCAGAAGGGAATCGCAGCAGCAGTAATCAAGGAACTGCGAAAGTCGCCCAACAATAGAACCAGGATTACAAGGACCAGCAGCTCTCCTTCGATCAACGACTCAACTACTGTGTGAACACTGTTATCGACCAACTCCGCCTGATCGTAGAAGTCAACGATTGTGACGCCCGGCGGTAAGGTCTTATTGATCTCAGTGACCTTTTCCTTTATTCGCTCAATGACCTGCTTGGTGTTTTCGTTAATTCGCTTCAGAACAATTCCGGTTACGACTTCTCCCTGACCATCTTTCGTCACCGCGCCTTGTCGAATCTCATTTCCAACCTGGACAGTCGCGACGTCGCTAACACGTATGGGTGTGCCGTTACGCGAATCAAGAACGATGTTATTGATATCTGCAATATCTTTGACCAGGCCCAGTCCGCGTACCACGTATTGCTGGTCGCCGTGTTCGATAAAGTTCGCGCCAGTGTTTTGATTGTTCGCTTGAATTGCCTCGAAAAGAGCTTTCAACGTTATGTTGTAATTAACTAACGCCTGTTGATCGACAATCACCTGGTACTGTTTGACATCACCTCCAAAACTGAGCACGTCAGCAACGCCGGGTACTGTCCGCAACTGGAGCTTCACAACCCAATCCTGGATCGTTCGCAGCTCCTGGTTACTCAACCCCTTGCCGACAATTTGGTAGAGATAGATCTGTCCCGTTCCCGTTGTAATCGGGCCCATTTCTGGTTCAAAGCCCTCAGGAATGTGTTCTTTGGCTGAGGAGAGACGTTCGAAAACTTGTTGGCGTGCGAAATAGATGTCTGTGTCGTCACTGAAGAAACAGGTGACGACTGATAAGCCAAACTTCGACTCCGACTCAACTCGGACCACTCCCGAAATTCCGTTCATTTCATTTTCGATCGGGAAAGTGATGAGTTGTTCCACTTCCTGCGGCGCCATGCCTTGCGCCTCAGTGTCGATTTCAACCTGCACTGGTGTGACGTCAGGAAAAGCATCGACGTTTAGCCGCTCGAGCGCCAGGATTCCGCCAGCAATAATCAGCATCGTCACCACGGTGACTATCAAGCGCTCGCGATAGAAGAAGGCAATGAAGTTGTCAGTCATGGTCTGTTACTCAGCTTTTACTCGCTTGTTGCTGCAGCAAGTAGTTTCCTTTGACCACCACCTTGTCACCTGCAGATAATCCATCGAGAATCTCCACGCGATCGGTGGCCTTAATCCCTGGCGTAACGATCCGCTTCGTATAACCATTTCCTTCCGCGACAAAGACAACGCTCTTACCTCCTTCATCGAGCACCGCCGATTGCGGTACCGAGATCGCGTTGCGATTTAGATCAGTGACAATCTCGACATTGGCAAACATGTCTGGCTTTAGTCGGTCGTCGATGTTGATCACTTCAGTCCGCACCTTTATCGTGCGAGAGTCTGGATCCACGACACTCGACACATAAATGACTCGGCCCGAAAACTTGGAGTTGGGAAACGCTGGAACCGTCAATCTAACTTCCTGTCCGTTTCGGATTCGCTCGAGATCTTTTTCAAAGACGTTCGCATCAACCCAAACGCGCGCGATGTCGATGATCTTGAAAAGGGAAGCGTCAGTGTTTACAGACGCGCCGATGGTGGCGTTACGTTCAACCACAATTCCATCGATTGGAGAGTTAAGCGAGAAAACTGCAGAGAGGTCGGACTTGGTGTTCAGCGAATTGATCGTTGCGTCACTCAAACCAAGAACCAGGAGTTTGCGACGGGCTGCCTGCAATGCGGCCCTGGTCGCAGCGATAGAACTTTCTGCGGTCGCTTTCGCGACTTCAAGATCGTGTTCGGCCGACTGAAGATTCTTGCCAGGCACAATCGTCTTTTCATAGAGAGTCTTTGTCCGATCGTATGTTTCCTGGGCCAACTTGATCTCGGCTGCCGCTGTTCGTCTCGCATTCTCAGCATCGGCAAGGGCTTTAAGGTAGTCAGACTGAGCCTGGTCGATGTCTGCAGACTCCAGGTCAGCGAGCTTTTGCCCTTTTCTCACTCTTGTTCCTTGCCCCGCGTAAAGCCGAACAATTCTTCCGGGATTTACTGGTCCAATGATGGCGGTACGGTCTTCAGGGACAAGAATCTTTCCGGTAGCGTTGATCGATCCGGTGATGGACTGCGGACTCACAATTTCGGTCTCGATCGTCTG
>Ga0070681_10008361_pt1 | contig 10137 bp, 14 predicted proteins | sample KBSC83BmetaG_FD_65650 | JGI IMG/M metagenome (GOLD analysis project Ga0070681, IMG submission 65650) | Corn rhizosphere microbial communities from Kellogg Biological Station, Michigan, USA - KBS C8-3B metaG | ecosystem: Host-associated > Plants > Roots > Rhizosphere | place: USA: Michigan...
TCGGGTCGTGCCACAGCATGTTCTCCTTGCAGTACGCCTCGACGAGCGCGATCCGCTCGTCGCTGCGGCCGGTCAAGCGCAGGTACTCGAGCGTGATCTCGTCGACGGGGAAGAAGCCGCAGGTCGCGCCGTACTCGGGCGACATGTTCCCGAGCGTCGCGCGGTCGGCCAGCGGCAGCGCGGTCACGCCGTCGCCGAAGTACTCGACGAACTTGCCGACGACGCCTGCCTTGCGCAGGATCTCCGTCACGGTCAGCACGAGATCGGTCGCGGTCGCGCCCTCGGGCAGCGCCCCGCTCAGCTTGAATCCGACGACCTTTGGCACGAGCATCGACAACGGCTGCCCGAGCATCGCGGCTTCCGCCTCGATCCCGCCGGCGCCCCACCCGAGCACGCCGAGGCCGTTGATCATCGTCGTGTGCGAATCGGTGCCGACGAGCGTGTCGGGGAACGCGACGCCGTCGCGGTCGTCCACGACGCGCGCGAGGTACTCGAGGTTCACCTGATGGCAGATGCCGGTACCGGGCGGCACGACCTTGAACCCGCTCAGCGATTCCTGGCCCCAGCGGAGGAAGAGGTAGCGCTCGTGGTTGCGCTCGAACTCGAGCTCGACGTTGCGGCCGAACGCCATGCGTGACGCGAACGCGTCGACCTGCACGGAGTGGTCGATCACGAGCTCGGCGGGGATCAGCGGATTGATCTTCGACGGGTCGCCGCCGAGGTCGGCCATCGCGTTGCGCATCGCCGCCAGGTCGACGAGGGCGGGGACGCCGGTCAGGTCCTGGAGGAGAACGCGTGACGGCGAAAACGAGATCTCGTTGGACGGCTCGGCCTTCGCATCCCAGCGCGCGACGGCCTCGACATCGGCCTCGTCGCCGGTGCGCAGGACGTTCTCCAGCAGCACGCGAAGCGTGTAGGGGAGCCGTGCGATGTCATAGGACGCCTGCAGCTCATCGAGGCGGTAGATCCCATAGGAGCGATCACCGACTTTGAGCTGGGCGGGGGCTGCCATCGACCTCGATTCAACCAGACGCGACGCTCCCCCCGCGCCGGGCTTAAACTCGCGCCCGATGGCGGAGCGGCACATCGTGGGCCTTGGCGGCGGTGGGGACACGCGAGAGCAGACCGACCGGCTGTACGAGTACGTCCTCGCACTGACCGGGAAGGAGCGCCCGCGCGTGCTCTTCATCCCGACCGCCTCCGCGGAGAACACCGAGTACATCGTCTGGTTCTACGAGCGCTTCGCTCGCAGCGGCGAGGCGTCGCACCTCAACACGTTCCCGTGGCCGCCGGAGAACCTCCGGGAGCTGATCCTCTCCCAGGACGTGATCAACGTCGGCGGCGGAAACACCGCCAACATGCTCGCGATCTGGAAGGTGCACGGCATCGACACGCTGCTGCGCGAGGCCTGGGAGAACGGCGTCGTGCTCTGCGGCGCAAGCGCCGGGATGATCTGCTGGTTCGAGGCGGGCGTGACCGACTCGTTCGGCCCACAACTCGCCGGCATGGACTGCCTCGGGTTCCTGCCCGGAAGCGCGTGCCCACACTACGACGGCGAGGAGCAGCGCCGCCCGCGCTATCGCGAGCTGATTGACGGCGGCTTTCCCGAAGGCGTCGCGGCCGACGACGGTGTCGGCATTCATTTCGTGGGCGCGGAGCTCAGCGAGGTGGTCACGTGCCGGCCGGGCGCGGCTGCGTATCGCGTGACGCGCGACGGCGAGGAGAAGCTGGAGGCGCGAGAGCTCTAGCCGTCGAGGCGGTCGATGACGCGGCGCAGGTCGGCCCGTTCCCGCCCGAGCACGCCGTGCACCTTGGCGAGACGCGTCTCGCCGTCCTTCGTCAGTGACAGATGCGCAACGCGGCCGTCGACCGCGGAGGTGGAGCGCCGGACGAGGCCCGCCTGCTCGGCGCGCTGCACGAGCTCGGTGACGGCGCTCTGCGTGAGCGCGAGCTTTTCGACGAGCCCGGAGACCGTCGCCGTGCCGTCGGGGCTGCCGGCGATCTGCAGGAGCAGCAGGTGCTGTTGCGGCGTCATGCCCGCAGCGCGCGCAGCGTCCTCGCTCGTACGCAGGAAGCGCCGGAGCGCGGCCCGGAACTCAGCCGCCTTCGCATATGGATTGCCTGCCACGACCAGGTTTTTTCACTCTTCGCGTTCGGAATCAAGCGCCGAGGCGAGCGCCTGCAGGTCGTCCGCGTCGTTGTAGGCCTGCACCGACACGCGCAGAGCCCAGCCGTGGCCCGTTTCGACGATCGGCACCTCGATGCGGTGCTCGTCGTAGAGCCGCCGTTTGAGCGCGGGCGGATCCGGGTGCTCGACGCGGAAGCCGCGCATCTGCACGAACTCGTCCGTGAGCGGCTCGAGCCCGAAGTCAGCTGCGGCGAGCAGCGCGTGACAGCGGTCACGTACCGCGGGCCACCCGTGGGCCGCCTGAAACTCGATCGCGTCCGCGACCGCGAGGAACGCAGACGGATCGCGCGTGCCTTGCCAGCGGTGCAACTCGTGGAACGCCACGCCGTCGCCCCAGTCCCACGAGACGACGAGCGGGTCGATCAGCCGCTGCGCCTCCGGCCGTGCGTAGAGGAAGCCCGAGCCTTTCGGACACATCATCCACTTATGGCAGTTGCCGGCGTACACGTCCGCGCCGATCGCCTCCAGGTCGAGATCGATCTGGCCCGGCGCGTGCGCGCCGTCCACGATCGAGAGCACGCCCGCGTCGCGCGCCCTCGCGCAGATCTCCGCGACGTCGTTGACGCGTCCGCTCGTCCACTCGACGTGCGAGCAGAAGACCACCTTCGTGCGCGCTCCCGGGACGAGGTCGTCGAGCGCGCGGCGCACGACCTTCGCGCCGGTGCGCCGCGTGACGTAGTCCCAGAGCAGCTCCATGCCCCCGTACTCGTCCTCGCCCATCAGCACCTCGTCGCCGGGCTCGAGCACGAGCGAGCGCGCGACGGTGTTCACGGCGGAGCTCGCGTTGGTCGCGAACGCGAGGTTGTCGGCGCTCGCCCCGAGATAGGCGGCGAGCGCGCTGCGCGCCACGTCCAGCCGCGCGGGGAAGCTCCGTTCGAGCGCGAGAAACTCGACCGGCTGCCACTCCAGCTCGCGCTGGTAGCGCTGGTAGGCCTCGAACACGGGCCGTGGGCAGGCCCCGAACGAGCCGTGGTTCAGGTACACGACGTCGGGGTCGAGGAGGAACAGTCCCTTCACGGCTCTTAACTCACCTTTAATCGCGAATCGCAGGTCGAAAACACCTGGCGGTTATAACGGTCTTGTGGGGCGCACCCGGATCCTCTCTCTCCGCGCCATCGAGCTGCTGGTCGTCGCCGTCGTCGGCGGCGCGCTCGCGCTCGGCGGGGCAGCGTTGCTCGGAAAGCTCGGCAGCCACACGACGATCCAGCAGGTCTCGCCGCTCGGCGGTGGCGGGGTGGGGAACGTCACGCTGCAGGCGCCCGCGACCGGCGCACTGACCGCAGAGCAGATCTACAAGCGCGATGCGCCCGGCGTCGTGCAGGTCACCGCGACCGACCCGACGCAAGGCTCGTCGTCGCTCGGCTCCGGCTTCGTGATCGACAAGGCGGGCCACATCGTCACCAACTTCCATGTCGTGCGCGGCGCGACGAAGGTGTACGTCTCGTTCTCGGGCCAGGACCAGCTCGCGGCAACCGTGGTCGGCGTCGACCCGTCGACCGACATCGCCGTGCTGACGATCCAGGCGCACCCGAGCGCGCTGACGCCGCTCGAGCTCGGTAACTCCGACGCGGTTCGCGTCGGCGACACCGTCTACGCGATCGGGAACCCGTTCGGCTACACCCGCACGCTGACGAGCGGGATCGTGTCGGCGGTGCAGCGCCGGATCACCGCGCCCAACACGCTGCCGATCGACAACGCCATCCAGACCGACGCGTCGATCAACCACGGCAACTCGGGCGGCCCGCTACTCGACGCCGCGGGGCGCGTGATCGGCGTGGCGTCGCAGATCTACGCCGAGAACAGCCAGCAGGGCAACATCGGCATCGGCTTCGCGGTCCCGGTCAACACGGTGCGCAACATCGCCGCGCAGATCATCTCGACCGGCAAGGTCCTGCACGCGTTCCTCGGCGTCGAGACCGAGCCGATCACCGCTCAGCTCGCGAAGCTCTATCACCTGCCGTCCTCCGGGCTGATCATCCGCTCGGTCGTGCCGGGCGGTCCCGCCGCCAAGGCCGGCATCGTGGGCGGCAGCACCAACGTGGTCGTGGACGGCGAGAGCTACCGGCTGGGCGGCGACGTGATCGTCGGTGTCGACGGTGCTCCGGTCTCGGCGTTCGAGCAGCTGCGTGATGCGGTCGCCCGCAAGAAGCCGGGCGACAAGGTCAAGCTCGAGGTCATTCGCAACGGCGGCAGGAAGTCGATCACGGCCACGCTCGGCCAGGCCCCTGGGGGCTGAGCCAGACGGCGTTTCCGCGCCGCTCGTTACACCCGCTTCACACTCGCTACCTTGTGCCAGATGGAGCGCGGGCACATCGTCCTCGAGCACACGCACGTCGTGGAGGAAGAGGAGCTCTGGATCGACGAAGACGCCGACCACGACGGGTGGTTCTGCGTGCGGACCGATCCGTTTCCGTGCCCGGCTGTCGGGTGCACGTTCGTCGCGGATTTCATGACGGCCGCGCATCTGATCCTCGTGTGGGAGACGCTCGACGATCCGAATCTCTTGAAGCACGCCGCGCGTGCCCGCGACGTCGGCCGGAACCCGCGGGTCACCGGCTACCGCGCGGAGTTCGGTCTCAGCGCGTCGTACTACGCGTGGATCGCCGCGGGCCGCCCCGTGCACGGCGTCAAGCAACAGGCGTAGCGTGATCGAAGAGCACTTCGGCGAGTCGAGCCCGTTGTCGCTCGGGGTCGAAGAGGAGCTGATGATCCTCGACGCCGTGACGTTCGAGCAGGTCGCGGCGGTCGACCGGATCCTCAAGGGCGTGGAAGGCATGGACCTGCCCGGCAGCGTGAAGACCGAGCTGTTCGCCTCCGTCTTCGAGACGAACACCAACGTGTGCGCAACGGTGGCCGAGGTCGACGAGGCGCTGCCGGTGCTCAGGCGCGCAGCCGCAGCGGCGGCGGAACGGGAAAGGCTGGCGGTCGGCGCCGCCGCGACGCATCCGTTCGCCCTGCCCGAGGCGCAGCCGATCGTCAAGGAAGAGCGGTACGTGACCTTCGTCGGCTACGGCGGCATCTCCGTGCGCCGCCAGGGCGTGCAAGGGCTGCACGTCCACGTCGGCATGCCGTCTCCGGAGGAGTGCTGGCGGTGCCTCGACGCGATCGTGCCGTGGCTGCCCGTCGTGCTCGCGCTGTCGGCGAACTCGCCGTGGTACGCCGGCGAGCTCACCGGCATGGCGTCGAACCGCGCGCCGGTGCTCGCGGAGCTGCCGCGCGCGGGAGTGCCGCCCGCGTTCGCGTCGTACGCGGAGTGGGAGGCCTGGGTCGAGCGCCTCGTGCGGCTCGGCGTCACCGAGGACTACACGCGCATCTGGTGGGACGTGCGCCCGCACCCGAAGCTCGGCACGCTCGAAGTGCGCGTCCCCGACCAGCCGACCGACGTGTACCTCTCCGCCGCGTTCGCTGCTCTGCTGCAAGCGCTCTGCGCTTCCGCGCTCGAAGGTGTGCTGCCGCGTGACGAGAGCGCGCTCGGTGACCGCGGCCGCGCGGACTACGTCCAGAACCGCTGGTCGGCGGCGCGCTTCGGGCCGCGCGCGAAGCTGCTGCATCCCGACGGCCAAAGCTACGTCCGTGCTTCCGAGCTTGCAGCCGAGCTGCTCGAGCTCGTGCGCCCGGCGGCGCGCACGCTCGACGCTGAGACGTTCCTCGACCGCCTCGACCCGGGCGCCTGTGAGGCCGACCTGCAGCTGCAGAGCGACACGGCTCTGGAAGCGGCTGCGGATGTCGTTGCCCGCTCGGTAGGCTAGGTCCGTGGCCACCGTCACCGAGACGATCCAGGTCAGCGGCATCCGCTGTGAGAAGTGCGTGATGCGCCTCGCGGGCACGCTCGAGGGCACCGAGGGCCTCGAGTCGGCGAACGCGAACCTCATGGGCCAGGTGACCTTGTCGTACGACGACGAGCGCACCACCAGGGATGCGCTCGTCGAGGTCCTGTCTCGCGGCGGATTCCGCGAGCAGCAGTTCGTCTAGCTAGTCGAGGTTCGAACCGGCGCCACCCGGGTCGGCGGCATTCGGCTGCCTTTCGCGCACGGCGGGCAATGCGTTCGGGTCGTGCCCTTCGAGCACCTCGAGCCGCTCGACCGGCGCCGGCTTGATCCCCGCGCGCACCGCATCGGTCTCGGCGTTCTCGAGATCGTCGGCATCCGCGTCGGCCTGGAACGGCGCGTCGAGCCCGTAGTGCAGCCGGACCGCCGAGGAGTCCCAGTTGTCGAGGTCGACCTTAGGCGAGTCGCCGATGACGTCCTTGGTCACGGTAGCCCGCAGCACGCCGTCGACCTCGTGCAGGAACTCGCGCGGGATCGCGTGCTTCGTCTTGAAGACGTGGCCGGTCTCGATGACCACGCAGCGGTCACGTTCGGCCACCACGGTTCCGAGCTTCTGGTCGTCGCTCGTGACGACGGTCTGGTGTTCCACATCGACCTCCCCGATGTCGCGATTCCGTTCGTTTCTATCCAACATTAAGAAAGGGAATCCCACCGAGGAATCGAGCGTTTGTGCCAGTGCTAGGGTGGCCGCCGGATGAGTGAGAGCGCACCGACGGCCGCTGATACCCGCAGGCTCGCCGAGGAGGCGCGTGCACGTGTGCGGTTCGAAGAAGAAGCGCTTGATTTGAGCGACCAGGTCTACCGGGTCGCCCGCCGCCTCGTCGGTTCCCGCGAAGAAGCAGAGGATCTCGTGCAGCAGACATACGAGCGCGCATTTCGCTCCTGGAAGCAGTTCACCCCGGGCACCAACCTGCGCGCGTGGCTGCTCCGGATCCTCACCAACCTGAACATCGACCGCGGTCGCCGCCAGCAGCGCACGCCGCAGACGACGACGCTCGACAACGAGGCCGGCGACTACTTCCTCTACAACAAGCTCGAGGCGCAGGTGCCGGAAGAGAACCCCGACGAGGAGCGCGTGATCGAGAAGCTCAGCCAGGACTCGATCGTCGACGCGCTCGCCGAGGTGCCCCACGACTTCCGTGACGTGATCGTGCTCGTCGACATCGGTGAGTTCTCGTACGCCGACGCCTCGCAGATCCTCGACATCCCGATGGGGACCGTGATGTCGCGATTGCACCGCGGCAGGCGTATCCTCAAGAAGAATCTCGCCGACGGGGTGGCCGCGTGATCGACGTAGCCTTGACGGAGTCGAAATGATCGACTGGTGCGACAAGTGCGAGGAAATGATGCAGCCGTATCTCGACGGAGCACTCTCCGACGCCGAGGTCGAGCAGGCGAAGCACCACCTCGAGCAGTGCAGCTGGTGTGCGAAGCGCTACCACTTCGAGGAGCGCCTGCGGCACTACGTGCGCGTTGCGATCAGCGAGCCGATGTCGGCCGAGCTGAAGGCGAAGCTGTCCGCGCTGCGGACGCCGCTCGACGCGTAACTACTGAGACGCGACGGTCTGCGGGCCGACGACGACGAGCAGCTGGCGCACGCCGAGGCCGGGTGCTTCCTGCGCGGCGACCGAGAGCTGGCGCGCGAGCCGTAGACCGACGTCGCGTCCTCCCGGGCCGTAGAAGACCGTCGAGGCCGGGTAGTCGAAGCGGTCGGCGCGGCCGACCTTCGAGATCGTGTACCCCATCGCGCCGATGCGGCTCGCGACGGTGCGCGTCCAGCTGATGTCGCCGTTGCCGTTCTCGACGGTCACCTGGAGCTTCCAGGGCGGCACGAGGTTCGCGTTCGGGATCGCCTCGACCGTGCGCGTCTGCGTGAGGTTCAGGTTCGGCGCGAGCACCATCACGGCGAGCGCCGAGAGCAGCGCGGCAACCGCGCTGACGACGATCAGCCGCGCGCGGGCGTTGACCCGGAACGATCCGCCGATCGGCAGGCCGGCCAGTCTTCGAGCTTCGTAACGGTCGATGCCGAGCCCGGTCGCGTAGAGAACGGCTGCAAGGGCGGCTGCGCTCTGCGAGGGGAAGCGGTAGAGGCGGCCGTCCTCGAGCCACTCGATCTCTTCTTCCGTGAGCCCGCTGCGATATGCGACCTGCTTGACGGTCAGGTCACGGCGCTCCCGAGCCTCGGCCAACGGCGAGTGCTGCGGGATTGCATCGAGTGGATGCGCGAGCTCGAGCATGGGGGCGGTCCTCCTTCGTTCCCTGTGCCTGCTCCCCTCCTATCGGCGGTAATCCACGTCCCCTGGAGGGTTGAGGTCCGAGCAGTCCACGAGCACGGTTGTGAAGAGATCAGTTTCGAGGGCCCGGCCCCCCTCGTCGGGTATGGCGCCCCAGGCGCTACGGGCGAGCACGACCGGGTGGCTCCGGGTGCCGTCGTAGGAGGCGGCGAGCACCGGCTCCGGGCGCTCCAGCAGACGCTCGATCGCCCGCGGGTCGAGTCCCGGCCCGTCCGCAAGGACGACGACGGCCCGGGTCACGTCCTCGCCGAGCGCCGCCAGCCCGCAGCGGAGCGAGGCGCCGGGCCCGGCGTCCCAGTCGTCGCAGTGCACGATCGAAACGCCCGAACCTGGTTCGCCGATGGTGCGCGCGGCAATGCCAACGCCCGTGGCCGGCGAACCAGGTTCGAGAGTTAGTTCGTGCGCGCCTTCGACCACGACGATCTCGTCGACCGGGGCCGCGGCGAGCGCGTCCAGCACCGCCGGGAGGAGCTCGCGCTGCTTGACGCCGCCGTACCTCGACGACGCGCCTGCTGCGAGGACGACCGCGGCGATCAGTGGACCGTCAGGGTGGCTTTCTCGATCTCGACCGTCTCGGTCGGCACGCCCTGCCCGCCGCTCGAGGGATCGCCGAGCTCGCCGATCTTGCCGACCACCGCCTGGCCCTTGGCGATCGTGCCGAGCACGGCGTAGTCCGGCGGCAGCTGCGCGTCCTGCGCGGTGACGACGAAGAACTGGCTGCCGGAGGTGCCGGCCGGCTCGGCGCCGGTCTTCGCCATCGCGACGACGCCGAGCGTGTAGCGCGTCGAGGCGGGTGGGATGTCGACGGTCGTGTAGCCGGGGCCGCCCGAGCCGCTCCCGGTCGGATCACCGCCCTGGATGACGAAGCCGGGGACGATGCGGTGGAAGACCGTGCCGTCGAAGAAGTGCTTCTGCACGAGGCTCGCGAACGATGCCGTCGTCGCGGGAGAGGTCTTCACCGCCAGGCGGATCGTGAAGCTGCCGCAGTTCGTCGCGATCTGCACCTCGTAGGTCTTGGCCGGGTCGAGCCGCTTCGTCGGCTTGCTCTCGGTTCGCGCCTGGCCGGCGGGCGGCGTGACCGAGCGGCAGCCCGCCGCGTCCGTGGTCGTCTGCTGCGGAGGCGTTGCCTGCTTCTTCGATCCGCCGCACGCTGCGAGGGCGAGTACGAGGAGCAGGGCTAGCGGCAGCCGGCGACCGAGTGCCAAAGCTGGTTCACGTTGGAGATGTAGCGCTGAACCCCGATTGACGGGGCCTCGCCGGCGACGTCGACGGCGGTCGGCCCGGCGTTGTACGCGGCCAGCGCGAGATCGCTCGAGTGGAAGCGGTCGAGCATCTGGCGCAGGTAGCGCGCCCCCGCGAGCACGTTCGAGCTGGGCTCGTCGACGTTCAGGTCGAGCGCCGTCGCCGTTGCGGGCATCACCTGCAGCAGGCCGCGCGCACCGGCTGCCGATTCCGCGTCGGTGTGCAGGTTCGACTCGACCTTCGCGACTGCCCAGAGCATCGCGGGCGGAATGCCGGCGTCGGCGGCCGCCGCCTCGAACGCCGGGCGGAGCTCCTTCGGGAACGGGCACCGCGCGACAACCCGCGCGACCGGCTGCTGCTTCGGAGTCGCGGCAGCCGCACTCGCGACCGGCGTCACGCCGGTCCCCTTGAATGCTGTCGCCCACGCGCCCGCCACGATTGCGACCACCGCCAGCAGGGCGAGGCGCCGCTGCGTCTCCCTCACCATGGACGCAGGAGTTTAGAGGTTAAGCGCGGTTTCAGCCCGTTTCACGAGCGCCTTCGCCACGTCCACCTTGTAGGCGTTGCGCGGCAAGGGCGTGGCCTC
>Ga0070681_10008363_pt1 | contig 10137 bp, 12 predicted proteins | sample KBSC83BmetaG_FD_65650 | JGI IMG/M metagenome (GOLD analysis project Ga0070681, IMG submission 65650) | Corn rhizosphere microbial communities from Kellogg Biological Station, Michigan, USA - KBS C8-3B metaG | ecosystem: Host-associated > Plants > Roots > Rhizosphere | place: USA: Michigan...
TCGAGGCGCCGCTCCCCGTGGCGGCCGAATACGGCTTCTGCACCGACGTGATGGAGCATATCCCCGAGGACAAGGTCGGCCGCGTGCTCGACCATATCTTGAAAGCGGCCCGGCACGTGTTCTTCGCCATCGCCACCACCGAGGACTCCTGTGGCACCTTGATCGACGACAAATTGCATTTGACGGTGCAGCCCTATAGCTGGTGGCTGCGCCAGTTGAACGACCGCGACGCGGTGATCCACTGGTCGCGCGAGGAAGAAGGGCGCTGCCTCTTCTACGTCTCGGCGTGGCGTACCGGGCGGGACGTGGTCAAGACCGGCGTGCTGAACGTGGCGGAAGACGTCGTACGCGCCAACGTCCAGCACAACATCGCGCGGGGCTGGGCGCAAGTGCACCCACATCCGAGCAACGACCAGGAGGTGATGATCCTGGGCGGGGGGCCGTCGCTGGAGGCGAGCCTGGACGACATCCGCGCTAAGCATGCGGCGGGCGTCAAGGTCGTCACGCTCAACGGCGCCTATGGCTGGGCGCATGACCATGGCATCTGGCCCGTGAACCAGGTGATGGTGGACGCTCGCCCGTTCAACGCACGCTTCGTCCAGCCGGTCGATCCGGCATGCCGCTACTTTATCGCGTCGCAGTGTGACCCGAGCGTGCTGGCGGGCTTGCCCAAGGACCGCACGCTCCTCTTCCATACGATGACGGGCCTCATCACGGACTTGCTCGACGCGCAGTACGGGCAGGTCTGGCACTCGATTCCGGGCGGGTCGACGGCCCTCCTCCGGGCGATCCCGCTGATGCGGATGCTTGGCTTTAGCCGGTTCCATCTCTACGGCTGCGACTCGTGCCTCGTGGGCGACGCGCATCACGCCTACGCCCAGCCCGAGAACGATAGTCCGGCCATCTTCCCCGTGACCACGCAGCCCGGCGGGCGCGTCTTCTACTGCCACGGCTGGCACGTCTCGCAAGCGCAGGAATTTCTCGACCTGATCCGCATGCTCGGCGACGTGATCGAGGTGGCGATCTACGGCGACGGCTTGCTCGCATATCTGTTGCAGACCGGCGCGGCCATGGCCGACGCCGAGACTCCCACGGAGGGATAAACTCATGGCGGTTCAAGCCTGGAAACTGTACGGCGCGGCGAAGAAAAAGATCGGCAACGGGTCACTGACGCTCCATACGGGCGTCTTCAAGATGTCGCTGCATCGCAATAGCGCGTCCGGGACCATTACCTCGCTCTCGACGATCTCTATTTTCTCGTCCATCGTCGGCGAGGTAAGCGCGGTCGGCGGCTATGCGCTCGGTGGCCGGTCGGTCGGCGCGGCCGGATGGACGGCGGGCGCCTCCGCGCTGCAATGGAAGTTCCGCTATACCACGATCGGCGTAGTCTTCACCGCGTCGGGGGCGGCGATCCAGAATATTCGCTACGCCCTCATCCGCAAGTCCTCGGGCTCGACGACGTCCGGGTTCCCGCTCTGCTATTGCTCGCTCTCGTCAGCGCAGTTCACACTGGCTTCGCCGAATACGCTGACGATCCTACCGGCCGCGACGGGGGTCTTCACGTTGGCCTAACGGGCGATGCCCACCACCATCGACCGCTTCTTCGCCGTCGTGCAGCTCTGCCAGAATCTCGCGACGATGCAGAACAATATGCGCGCGAACGTGCAGGGCATTCAGGCGGCAAAGAACGCGGGCACCATTCCCACGTTCGCGGCGGCGCAGCAGGCCGTGCGCGACCTCGGCACCGCGTTCCTCCAGCGCCTCGACATGAACGCGGCGATCGTCACGAACTTCAACGCGGAGGTGCAGGCGGGCTCGGCCGCCCTCGGCATCAGCTTCACCGACATGACGAACGTCTATACCAACCTGCGCACGTGGGCCACGACACTGAGCACCGCGACGATCACCAACCAGACCCAACTCGATAACGGCGTCACCGCCCTCCTGGCGGGCGTGCCCGCGTCCATGCTGCCCTTCTAGCCATGCCCTTCGATTTCGCCTGGGACGCGCGCAACTCGGACCCCTTCGTGACGGACCCTTCGTATGCGGACTATCTCAATTCGAGCTTTGCCTATCCCACCACCTTTACCAATGGGGACGGCCTGAGTATCAATGCGGGCTGGGACACCACCCCGACCGGGGCCAACTCGATCGCGTCGGGCAATGATCCACGCATCGCCGGGTACAACTACAAGACCAACGATGGGACCGGGGCCACGTTCAAAGCGGATCTCAGTTCAGGATCGGCTCCGGGGGCTGGCAATTACACCGTAGACATCGCCCTCGGGGCGATCGACCAAGCTCTTACGCAGACCGCGAAACTATTCGATAACACCACCCTCGTGGATGACCTGAGCAATGGCGGCAGTGGCTACGCGCGGGCGGTGAACCACTGGGTGGATGCGAACGCGGGGGACATTACGGCGACGACCAGTTGGACCGGGCCCACCAAGTCCGTGACCTTTGCCACAACCACGGTCAAATTGCTGATCGGTGGCGACAACATCGGGAGCGTCACGTGTCTCGCCCACTTCCGCCTGACGCTCCAGGAGGCGGGCGGCACGAATACCGACATCACGCCCCCCAGCGCGGTGCGGCTGGTCTAGTCGATGGCCGCCCCCTCCGTCCGGGGCTCCACCGCCGCGGTCGCGGGCCTCGCCACCACCTCCCCGTCGGCGACCGCCATTGGCGATCTGGTCATCTGCTATACGTTCGAGCGCCTGGGCGCGGGCAGTGCCACCACGCTCACGACGCTCACGGGCAGTGGGTTCGTCGAGATCATCAACCGATTCCACAATGACGGCTCGACCGACGGCTCCCATGCGGTGGCCTACAAGATCGCCACCGCCAGCGGGGCGCAAAGTTATACCGCGTTCTCCTCCTCGGTGGGCACCGAGACGTGGACCGGGTGCCTGGTCGTCACCGGGGGCACGTACAATGTCGCCACGCTGCCGCCCTCCAACGGCTCCTCGCAGACGACCAATGCCGCGCCCGATCCGCCCTCCGTGACCGGGCTCACGGCCGCGAAGGATTATCTCGGCGTCGCCATCTCGGCGTGGCATCTCGGCTCCTCGGCCACCGTGGCAACCACGGTACCGTCGGGGTGGGCGGCGCGCGGCAACATCTCCGGGGCGGCCACGGCCGAGCTCGCATGCGCCACGCTGGAGTTCTCGGGGGTCACCTCGATCGACCCCGGCGCATGGGCGGATGACGTGGCGCCGAACGGCACCTCCAGCATCACGATCGCGATCCTGAACATGGTGGACACGCCGATCACCCCCGGGGTGGGGGCGCTCGCGGCCGCCGGGGTGACGGGGAGCAAATTCTCCCAGCTCTTCCAGACTCCGCCGACTGGCAGTCTAACGGCCGTTGGGGTCGCGCCTGAGATCCCGCAGCAGGTGGACGTGCCGAGGACGCCGCCCGTCGGCGCCCTCGCGTTGACCGGCGCCGCGCCCAGCCTTGCTCGCGCCGACTTCCGCACCCCGCCCGTCGGCGCCCTGGTGGCGGCTGGCGTCGCTCCCACCGCGGGGATCGGCACGCCGATCACCCCGCCCGTCGGGCAACTCTTCTTCGGGCTCGAGGCCGCGTCGGTCGATACGCCGCTTACCCCGCCGGGCGGGGCGCTCGCGGCCCAAGGTGTGACGCCGAGCCTCCTTCAGGCCCTCCGCCCGACGCCCCTTGTCGGCGGCCTGGCCCTGACGGGGACGGCCGCGACGCTCAGGCAGGATCTCCGGATTACCCCACCCGCCGGGGCGCTCGCGGTCGCGGGGACGCCGTCGAGCCTGACCCGCGCCGACTTCGTGAGCGTCCCGGCCGGAGCCCAGACCCTGGTCGGCGTGGCCCCGACGCTCGCGCAAGCTGTGCGTCTGACGCCGCCCGTCGGGGCCACGACGCTCGCCGGGGTCGTCGCGGTCGCCCTGACGGCGATTCGGCTCACGCCGCCCGCGGGGGCCGTGGCCGCGACGGGCGGGGCCCCGACCCTTGGGTTGGCTGGCTCGATTACCCCGTCGGTCGGCGCGGGGGCCTTCGCGGGAGTCGCCCCGACGCTGGCCGTCTCGGACCTCGTAACCCGGACGCCGAGCCCCGGCGCGGTAGCGGTGCAAGGCGTCGCCCCTACGATGGTCGAGGCCATCCGGGCGACGCCGCCTGTCGGGGCGGTCGCGATCGTTGGCCAGACGCCCACCCGGCTCGCCACGACGAGCCTCACGCCGCCGACGGGCGCTATCGCCGCTCAGGGCGCCGCGCCGACGGTCACCGCATCGGCCCATATCGTGAGCACCGTCCCGGTCGGCGCGGCGTCGCTCGCGGGGGTGCCGCCGAACGTCTCGGTAAGCAGCCCCGGCAATACGAACATCATCCCGGCGTCGGGTACGCTCGCGGGAACGGGCGCCGCGGCCGCGCTCGCGACCGGAGTACCACCCGCGGCGGGGGCACTGGTCGCGCTCGGGATCGCCCCGGTCGTCCGCCGCGAGACGTTCGTCCAGCCCGCGGCTGGCAGCGTCGCGTTGACTGGCGTCCCGCCAGCCCTTCCCGTAGCGCTCCAACTCACGCCGCCGACCGGACAATGTGCGCTAACCGGGGCCGCCCCCGACGTTCCCCCGCTGGACGTCCCCATCAGCCTCACGCCGGACCCAGGCGTCCTCGGGCTCGTGGGCCGGGTGCCGTCCGTCGTGGAGAGCGCGGCCCCGGTCGAGCCAGAGCCCCCACCGGGGGTGGCGGGCGGCGGGGGCGTGTCCGTCCGGACCCCGTCGCTCCCCGTCCGGCGGCGCCGCCGCCCCCGGATCCTCCGCGTGGCGGCCGAGATCCGGGTCGGCCCGACTACCGTGCAGGCCAGGGTTCGCTTTATCCGCGTCCCGCGGGTCCGCGCCTGGCAGGGACGCATCGTGATTCCGCAGACGGTGTATCCCGTGGCCACCGTTGACGTTATCGATGGCCTCCTCGAGGCTGAGGACGCCCTACTTTTGGAGGACGCCCTACTATGAGCACCTACCGCTCCCGCTTCGTCGAGGGCGCCCGGATTATCCGCCCCCCCGCCGCCTCGATGACCGACCTCGTCAAGCAGGCCGTCGCGGACGAGCTGGAACGGCAACGCGGGGGGATCGACGGCGTCAAGGGTCTCCGCGCCGTGGCGATCAAGGTGCACCTCCCGCCGCAACCGGCGGTCACGCGGAGCGTCGTCATCAACCTCGAGACCGAGCGTGGCTGATCTCCTCGCCCGGTACGTCGAACGCGCCATGACGTGGGAGTCGTGGGATCAGCCGATCGCGACGTTCGTCGCCGCGTGCCTCCTCGTCCTCGGGGTCTGCGTTGCGATCGGGACGTCCCGGGACTGAATGAAACACCACTGGATAGACGATCTGCGATATTGGCAATGCTGGCGGTGCGATTGCTTCTTCGGGCCACCTCTACGCTGTAAGTGCGAGCACGCCCTAAGCGAGCACGTCGAGGTCGGGACTGTGGCCGAGGCAGAGGCCGTACGTTCCGGTGGCAGATAGCGTGCCCTTCGACTTCGAGGCCGACCGCATCAACGCCGAAATGCACGGCTACGAGGCCGCCGGCTCAAGCCTCCCGATGCTCCTGCGGTGCGGTGCGCACCAGAATGGCGACACCCCGAACCACTGGGAACTCCACGAGGTTCTCTCGAAGGAATCCTCGCCGATGCCGTCGAGGGAGACGTTCCCGGTCGAGGAGTCAGGCGCCCGCTCGGACGCCAGGCCGTTGACCGACGACGGGGCGATCTGGGGCGGGTAAAATTCTCTTGTAGTAATTAGCGGGGCGTTCGGCGTAGCGTGACGCGCAAGTAGCACCAACTAGCCCCAGAGGGCACGGGGCGTTCATACGGCTGGCGCCGGCCTAGGTGAGGAGCCCGGCAAGAGACCTACGGGTCTTTTGCCGGGCTCTTCGTTTTTAGGGGAGAGAAGATGCCGAGAGACTGGTATCGGATCCAGTGCAAGGCCGACGAGAGTCTCGCCGAGTTGTCGATCTTCGATGAGATCGGCCCCTCGTTCTTCAACGACGACGCGGTCACGGCGAAGCAGTTCATCGCCGACGTCCGCGCCCTCCCCGAGGCGGTGAAGACGATCCGCGTCCACGTCAACTCACCGGGCGGGAGTGTCTTCGAGGCCGTTGCGATCGCGAACGCCCTGCGGTCCGAGAGCCGGGAGCGAGGCCGGATTATCGAGATGCGGATCGACGGGCTGGCCGCGAGCGCCGCGACGATCGTGACGAGCGCCGGGGACAGCATCGCCATCGCCGACAACGCGCTGATGATGGTGCATAACCCGCTGGCGATCGTCGTCGGCGCGGCGACGGATATGCGCGAGATGGCGAGCCTCCTCGACAAGGTCCGGGACTCGATCGTCGCGACCTACCAGTGGGTCTCGCAGCTGAGCGCCGAGGCGATCAGCGCCCTCATGGATGCGACGACCTGGATGAACGCCGAGGAGGCCGTCAAGAACGGCTTCGCCACGGAGATCACCGAGGGGAAGACGGTCACCGCGAGCTTCCGGCCGGAAGCGCTCGAGCGGCTCGGGGCGATGCCGGAGCCGATCAAGGCGCGCCTGGCCGAGTGGACCGCCGGCCCGAAGCCGAGGCCCCAGCCCGACCCCGACGACGATCCACGCGCCGCCGTCAAGGCCGACCCGAAGTTTGTCCTCACCGCGTGCGAGGGTCTGAGTCCCAAGCTCGCGACCGTCCTCCTCGATTGCTCCGAGGCCGAGGTCACCAAGCGCGTCGCCCACGCCAAGGAAGTCGCCGCCCTCTGCGCGACCGCCAAGCTCCCCGAGCTCGTCGAGGGCTACGTCCTCGCGAATACGCCGGTCGCCACCGTCAAGGCGCACCTGACCGTGATGACCGCCAAACTCGACCGGATCGAGATTGACACGCGCCACAACGGAGACGAGAAGCCCAAGCCAGCGGTTCGGATCTCGGCCAAGGAGATTTACGCCGCACGCAATCCCCAGCTCGCGCTGGGCACCGGGAGGTAAGACGCTATGGCTCTGACCGACGGACCACGGACCGCGGAGTTCCTGCTCTCGGAGGCCCCGGGGTGGCGGAGCCGGGATAACGCCACCGTCACGGTAGCGGCGAATACCACGCTCAAGGCGGGCCAGGTCCTCGAAGTCTCCTCGGCCAAGTACATCACGCTGGCGACGACCAACAACGCCGCCGGTATTCTCTACGGCGCGCTGACGAACAGCACCGCGGCGCCGGTCGACATGAAGGGCGTCGTGATCAACCGTGATGCCGAGGTTCGGACCGCCTCGTTGATCGGGATCGGCACCGCCGCCCCGGCCGCCGGGGCCATCGCCGCGCTGCGGGTCCTCGGCGTGATCGCCAGGCCATAAGGGAGACCACGACCAATGCCTACTCTCGACGTCTTCAACGGTGACGCCTTTAGCCTGGTCTCTCTGACCGATAGCGTCAACAAGATCCCCTACAAGCCCGGGCTGATCGGGCAGATGGGGATCTTCCCCGAACGCGGGGTGACGACGACCTCGATCGAAGTCGAGGAGAAGGCCGGCGTCTTGCGGCTCATCCCGACGAACCCGCGGGGCGCGCCGCCGTTCGTGCAGCCTCGTGATCGTCGCACGCTCAGGGTCTTCAAGATTCCGCAGATCTCGAAGATGGACAAGGTCTACGCCGACCAGGTCCAGAATATCCGGGCCTTCGGCGCGGAGACCGAGGTCGAGACGGTGCAGGGGCTCGTCGACGTGCTGCTCGCGCAGATGCGGGCAGAGGTCGACATCACGCTCGAGCATCTGCGGGTGAGCGCACTCCAGGGGATCATCCTCGACGCCGACGGCAGCACCATCTACAACCTCTTCACCGAGTTCGGGGTCGCGCAGTTGACGTCGGCCATCGCGTTCACCAACGCGGCGACCGATATCCGCGCGGCGCTTGTCGCGATCAAGCGGTTGATCGAGAACGAGATGGGCGGGACCCCCGTGACGTCGTTCCGCGGGATCGCCAGCCCCGAGTTCTTCGACGCCCTGGTCGGCCACGTGACGGTCAAGGACACGCTCCGGTATCAGGAGGGGCGGCTGCTCGGGCAGGACCTGCGCGACTCGTTCACCTACGCGGGGATCAATTTCACGGAATACCGCGGGAGCATCGACGGGACGCCGTTTATCCCGGCCAGTACGGCGTGGGTGTTCCCGGAGGCGCTGGGGGTGGGAGCGACCTACTACGCACCTGCAGACTTCGTCGAGACGGTGAACTCGATGGGCCTCCCGTTGTACGCCAAGCAGTTTGCGGACGAGGAGCTCAACCGCTGGCGCGCGATCTACGTGCAGTCGAACCCCCTGCCGCTCTTCCTGCGGCCGCGCGCGGTCTACAAGATCACGATGTCGTAAGGCGTGATCGCCGATGGGAGACGCGCGCCCGAGTCTTGACGTGCCCTTCGCGACCTTCGGGCTCGCGGCGACGCTCGCGCTCCCGGGCGAGAGCCCCCTGCTCCCGCTCGAGAGCGAGCAACCGGTGACCGTCGTCTGGCTCCCGGCCCCGAGCTCGGCGCTCCCGCCGGGCGTCGACGTAAGCGCCGTCGAACCCCGCAACCGCCTCGCCTTCCGCCGGTCCGAAGTCCCGTCGCTCCGTCAAGGGGCGATCGTCAAGGTCCCCGCGGTCGGCGGCGGGCCGATCAAGACGTGGCGCGTCGACGTGATCGACGAAGCCTCGGCCGAGGAGATCCGCGTCCTGGTTCTTCCGGTCGAGCCGCAATTCCCGTGATCCTCCAAGTGGAACCCAAACGCCTCCGGATCCTTCGCGCCTTGAAGGCGAAGCTCGAACGGATCCAGACGTCGAACGGCTTCGAGACGGACGCGGGGGATCATATCGCCCTCGGGCGTTACCGCGTCGCGGCGGGCGTCACCCTGCAAGACGCCCTCCCCGCGATCGCGATCAACTTCGGGCGGTCGAATACCCCGGCGCAGGGGGTCCGGATTCAGACCGATCTGCCGGTCCTCATCCACGCCCTCGTCCTCGAGGATCAGGACGACGCGCTCGCCGAGGCGGAGCTGGTCGTCGGCGATATCAAGCGGGCGCTCTACGGCCCGCCGGTCGACGAGACGCTCGGGGGCCTGGTGGCGGAGATGGAACCCGGCGAGGTCGAGCCGATCCCGCGCGAGGACGGGAGCCAGTTCGCGGGGGCCCAAGTCGAGGTGCTCTTGAAGCTGACCGAGAAGCGCGGGGAGCCTGAGAACTGATGGCCGTCCAGGACTTCGTCATCGACGCAGACCCGACCGCCGCGATCGCCGCGCTTGACGGGATCAAGAACGGGCAGCAGCGGGCGGTTACGCGGGCGATCAATCGGACCCTGATTACGTGGCGGGCTGAGGCCGCGCGGCTGATCCGCGTAGATACCGGGCTCAAGGTCGGCGTTATCAAGGACGCGATGCGGATCAATAACGCGAACTTCAGCCGCCTGGCCGGGTCGGTTATCGTCACCGGCAAGCGGATCCCGCTGATCGAGTTCGGCGCGACCGGGCCCGAACCGTCGCGCGGGCGCGGCCGGGTGACCTACCGCGTCGGGCCGGGCCGTCGGACGACGGTCCCCGGGGCCTTCATCGCGACGATGCACTCCGGGCACCGCGGGGTCTTCAAGCGGCGCTCGCCCCGGCGTCTCCCGATCGTCGAACTCCGAGGCCCGTCGTTGCCGAAGGTCGCGGCCAATGCCGCTATCGTCAAGGCCTTCGAAACCGTAGCCGATGCCGCGCTCCAGAAGAACCTAGCGCATGAAGTCGAGTTTCTGCTCGAGAACCGAAAGGGGGCCTGACCGCCATGGCCACTGCATCCGTTGTCACACAGGGGACGCTCTTCCAGATCGGCGCCGGGACGGTCCCGACCGTCTTGCCGTCGGCCGATACCTACACGACCATCGGCGAGGTCCGCGGGTTCAGCGGTCTCGGCGGCGGGAGCGCGACGGTCATCGACGTCACGCACTTCCTCTCGACCGCGAAGGAGAAGAAGCTCGGCTTCGCCGACCAGGGGACGATGAGCCTCGACCTCAACTTCGTCCCGACCGACGCGATGCAGAAGCAGTTGGAGCTCGTCCGGCGCACGGGCACGCCGCGGAACTTCCGGATCACCCTCTCGGACGGGACGAAGGCCGAGCTCGTCGGCCTGGTCAAGACGTTCGCG
>Ga0070681_10008364_pt1 | contig 10135 bp, 10 predicted proteins | sample KBSC83BmetaG_FD_65650 | JGI IMG/M metagenome (GOLD analysis project Ga0070681, IMG submission 65650) | Corn rhizosphere microbial communities from Kellogg Biological Station, Michigan, USA - KBS C8-3B metaG | ecosystem: Host-associated > Plants > Roots > Rhizosphere | place: USA: Michigan...
AGCCCGCCCACAACGGGTTACAGAAGGGCGATCATACAGCCTAGCGAGTCTTATAGATGATATCGTCGATGATTCCGTATTCCTTGGCCTGCTGGGCGTTCATAATAAAGTCGCGTTCAACATCCTTCTCGACCTTATCCAGCTTCTGGCCACTGTGCTTGGCCAGCAACTGATTCGTAATCTCACGCATCCGGAGAATCTCGCGGGCGTGGATGTCGATGTCGGTTGCCTGGCCGGACAGGCCTCCCATCGAGGGCTGATGAATCAGGATCCTCGAATTGGGCAGGGCTAGCCGCTTCTTGTTCTCTCCTGCTGAGAGCAATAGGGCTGCCATGCTGGCTGCCTGACCAATGCATATTGTAGTGACATCGTTCTTCACATACTGCATCGTGTCGTAAATTGCCATACCGGCGGTAATCGACCCCCCGGGAGAATTTATATAGAGCTGGATGTCCTTTTCAGGGTCCTCCTGCGCCAGGAAGAGCATCTGGGCGATAACCAGGTTGGCAATGTTATCGTCGATGGGAGTACCAATAAAGATAATGTTGTCGCGCAGAAGGCGCGAGTAGATATCGTAGGCCCGCTCACCCCGCCCGGTCTGTTCGATGACCATGGGCACCAGCATCATGCGTGCGTCTTTGTCGTTCATGTGGCTTCTCACACTCCTGCCCGGATGCACCGGGAATTCTGAGGGGAATTGAAGGGGATCCGCCTATGCGGATTGACGATACAGAAATTCGAGGGCCTTTTCGTTGCGGATCCTATTTCGGATTCTATCCAGCGCTCCATCCTTCGTCAAACGAGCGCGAATGTCGTCCGCGGCCTGATTCGTTTGTTTCGCCAGAGCTTCAACTTCCCGGTCAATTTCTTCGTCCCCAACCTGAATATTTTCGGTATCAGCGATCTTTTCAAGCAGTAAACTCGCCTTTACTTCCTGGACCGCCTGCTCGCGCTGTCCGGCGCGTAGGCGGCCGAAGTCCATCTTCTTCATGTGCTCCTGGCTCATGCCTTGCGCTGCCAGGGCGCGCAGACCGCGCTCCAGGCGAAGGTCAACCTGGTGTTCGATGAGCACTTCCGGGACCTCGAAGCCATTGCGGCGGATAAGCTCGGCGAGAAGCTTGTCCTTGGCTTCGCGCTCGGCCTCGTGCTTCCGCTCGTGCTCCATGCCCTCGCGCAGACGCTGTTTGATTTCCTCGATCGTCTTGAAGTCTCCGACTTCCTTTGCAAAATCATCGTTGAGCTCGGGCAAGCTCTTCTGCTTGATTGCATTGACCTTCACTTTGTAAGCAAAGGTCTTGCCCCGAAGGCGCTCGTCGGAAAAGTCTCCTGGGTAGTTCACATCAAACGTCCGCTCATCGCCGGGGTTCGTGCCGCGGAGATTATCCGTGAACTCCTGCATGGTGTTCGTGCCCCCGATCTCGACCAGAACATCGTCCATGTGGACGGGTTTGGTGCCTTCGTCATCACCTCTGGGTATTCCATCGAAAGAGACCTGGGCAAAGTCGCCGTCCTCAATGGCGCGGCCTTCAACCGGCGAGTAGGCCGCCTTGCTCTCCTGTAGACCCTTGAGTTGGCCCTCGACGTCCTCTTCGGTGACCGTGATTTCGGGGTGCTCGGCTCGGAGCTCCTTGTAGCCCACAACCTTGATTTGGGGCATGACTTCGAAACTGGCTTTGAAGTGCAGGCCCTCGCTGTCATGGACATGGAGATCGGTGACTCGCGGCTGCGAGATCGGACTGAGTCCAAGGCGCTCGGCTTCCTTGCGGAAGTACTTGGGCACCAGGGCGTCGACGACATCGTTCTGAATGTCCTGCTTGAAGCGTTGGCGGATGACCGAGGCGGGAACATGGCCCTGGCGGAAGCCCGGAATGCGGGCGAGTTTTTGGTACTTCTGGACGAGAGCATCGGTCTCGCGACTGACTTCCTCGGCCGGAACCTGGACTTCGATTTCCCGTTTCGTGCTCTCGGCAGTTTCGGTTGGACTCACGGTTTGCCTTTCCAGATTTGAGTTTAAAGAGGGTGCAAGGGGAGCGTCAAACGAGGGCGGAGACAGGGGGGGAGCAAGAGAACAGGAAGGCCAACCGCGGGTACTCCTATTCTTCGTCGAATCGAGGTTGGTGAGCGGTCGAGGAATTTAATTCCACCGGAGAACAGGGCGAAGTTTCAAACGGAAAAGGCCCGCGGGTGACCCACCTGCGGGCCGGTATCAGCAATCGCGGTGCCGCGGACCGGTGTCACCGGGTTTCTTGGTTCCCGCACATCGGGACTCCTCCGATGCGCGACACTGGGAAACGACTACGCCGCCGCTTGCACGGCTTTCTTATATTGAGGCGCGAACACCTCCCGGGCAAACTGCGGAAAAGTAATTTTGCCGATGCGTTTTTGTTCGCCTTTGAATTGTCCTTGAATTTTGGGGAATGCCTCTTCCATTTCAACCAGCAGTGCTGCCATTTCAGGGGACATCCCGGCTTCGCTCATTGCGGCCTTCAACTTAGGGCCCGGGACAGTGACCACGCGCAGAGGCTTCCCGATCGCCTGCCCGGCGATGCGAGCCCACTCGTCGAGCGAAATCTCCTGCGGGCCTACGAGATCGACCACGTGATGGCCGTCGATCGGGTTCAGCAGAAACTCAGCGGCAACCTCGGCGATGTCCTGCGTGGCTATGAACGGTGCTTTTACCGATCCCGGGATCGAAGTGAAGATGCTGCTGTGTTCGATGATCGTGGGTAGCGAGAAAAGCACGTTCTCCATGAACTCGTTCGGTCGCAGGGAGACGATGTTGTTCCCGGCAGCGCGGAACTTATTTTCCGTGTCGTACAGCCCCACGATCGGCCCGGTGCCGCTCGGGAGGAATGCTCCTGCACTTGAAAGCTGAACCACATGCAAATTGGGATGCTTGGCGATGACGCTCGACCCGGCATCGGCCATGCGGCGGGCGGTCGCCAAGGGATCGTGCGAGGTAATCTCCGACGGGGTCAACCAGAACAGCGCGTCGGCGTCACCCACAGCCTGCTCAACAATTGCGGGATTGGCGTGGTCGCCAGTGAGGACCTTTGCACCTCGCCTGGCCAGATCCTTCACCTTCTCCGGGTGCCGGGCTATCAAGGTGACCTCGGACTTTCGGTCAAGAAGAATGTTCGTGAGTTGGTTGCCGATGTGGCCGGTAGGAGTGGTAACTGCAATCTTCATGAATTGTTTCTCCTTACCGTGGAAGATGTGCAGAGTTTGTCTCGCGTTTCAGAAAAGGCAGCTGCCTACCTGTGGATTCGTAGGATCGTCACTTTTCCCGGGTCTCTCCCGCCTGCCTATCATCCATTTAGGTATGGGCGCTAGACGAATTGCTCCTTGCTCTTGATTCATAACCAGAACGCTGGCGCGTTCTAGAACGGAAAACACCATGCATCCACGTGTGGAACTCAATCAAGTTGCCCCCGACGCTCTTAAAGCCGTCCTGCAAGTGTCTGCTTACATCAACCATCACTCCGGTTTGGAACCCACTCTGCTGAACCTGGTCTGTCTTCGGGCGTCCCAAATCAATGGCTGCGCCTGGTGCATCGATATGCACACCAAAGACGCGCGTGCCTTGGGAGAAACCGAGCAGCGGTTGTACGAAGTCAGCGCCTGGTGGGACACTCCCTTCTATAGCGATCGTGAGCGGGCCGCTCTTGCCTGGACAGAGGCAGTGACACGAATCGCCGATGGCCGTGTTCCCGAGGAGGTGTACCAGGAAGCAACGAAATATTTCCCCGATAAGGAACTTGTCAATCTCACCTTGGCCATCACTCAGATCAATGTTTGGAACCGGTTCAACGTCGCTTTCCGGAACGTGGCGGGGTCTTACCAACCTAATGTTCGCGAATTAAAGAAGGGTGCGTGACCCTGAACTCCAAGCATCCTCTAGCCTACCCCAGGAAAACGGGTCGCTTTGCCGCACCCGAAAAGACGAATGGAAGGCGGCAATTGCGTGAGATGGCTTTTCGTGGATGCAGGCTTGAACGCTCCGTTCTTGCGCGGCATCTAACCCGCGGAGTTTACCTATGATTGTCTTCAGGTGCGATACCTGCAGGAAGCTGAAAAAAACCGAGCAGGACTGGATTCTTGGAATGGCCGGTGAGAGCCTTGGCGCAGTGTCGGCAAGCCGTGAAGTGAATATTCTTTCGACCTGGGCCGACAAGCAGGCCGTTCATCCACTCGCCGTACACTTCTGCTCAGAGCGGTGTAAAGACCGTTATGTGACGAAGCTTTTCAGTTATGGTTCCGTTGCTTGAATCGCCCACACCAGATTCACATGGTCGGGAGAGCTCGGGTAGGGCTGCCGTCCTCCTAGGCCGCGGCCGAGTGAGGGACCAGCAGGACAACGTGAGCAGGGCAGGCAATGGGCAGAAGCAGTGAGCTAATGTCTCGCCACGGCTCCCCGCTCACAACATTTGGAGGGCCCATTAGGGCGTCAGGTTGCGCTGGCCGGTTGAAAAATCGAGAGCTGCGGTTTACAGGGTATCCGGGGGTCTCGCTGTCTTAGGTCTTCGCCTTGGTTTTCGCCGCGATGAAAGTCTCGTCCTTCAGGGTTGTCTCTTGGGCCGGGGTTTCCGTCGTACGAACTATCTTGATCGTGGAGTGCGTACCGTGCAACGGTGGGAGCATGAATTGCATTTGCCCGCCCATCGCATCGGGAGAGGCAAGCGCTGCCCCGTCTATGCCAAAGCCGAAGAACTGAACTTTTGGTTAATCACCTCAGGTGTTGAACGCGAGGGGACCAATCACACGGCTGCGAACCCGAGCCTCGCGCCGGTTGTGCCGGATCGGGCCAAGCAAATCGAGAATTCTCGGCGGCTTCTCCAGGCCGTCCAGGGACCTTGCCCAGCGAATAGCAGAAACCAGCGTGCGGCAACGGCGCCAAGCCGAAGATCTTCAGGCCCAGATTCTGAAGATGCAGGCGCGGGTGAGATAGCTTTCCGCTCCCGACCTGCCAATTCATGAACGCAAGAGCCCTCGTGCTCCGGGCGCGCAACCTGTAGTTCTGGTGCTGCTACCCTTTTCGTGAGTTCAGCGCTTCTTCTTTGCACTCTTTCTAGGTCCGGAAGCGTCTCCGGATTGAGGCTCAAACATGATTAGGACGTTGCGGGTTCGGTCCTCCCGAGGGATTACGCTGAAATGAACGTCAGTCTTAGAACCGTAACGTGGACCCATGTCTTGGCCGCGAGCCACCATGGGTTGCTCCTTCACCAAAACGGCACGGTGTCGGCGGATCAGAAGGTTACGCATGCTTTCTGAAAGCGGGAGCTGTTCAACGGTCAGGTCCATGGGTGGCTTGCTCTTAAAGCCGAACAGCCGCAATGCCATCTGGTTCCAGAATTCGATGTGACGCTCCTGATTGACTAGCATTACCGGCAAGCGAATCTTCTCGAGCGTCAGCGCGTAGACGCTATTGACCTGGTCGAGTTCCTTGGTGCGCTCTTCGAGTTCCTGGTTCGTGGTCTCCAGCTCTTCGTTCAATGACTGCAATTCTTCATTCGTCGTTTCCAGCTCTTCATTGGTGGACTGCAGCTCCTCGTTCGTCGTTTCCAGCTCTTCATTGGTGGACTGCAGCTCCTCGTTCGTCGTTTCGAGCTCTTCGTTCGCCGACTGTAATTCTTCGCTGGTCGATTCGAGCTCTTCGATGGTCGTCTGCAGCTTTTCATGTATCGATTGGTCGTCTAGGTAAATGAGCGTGCCGCAGCGCTGGCCGCGCTCATCGAGAAGAGGACGAATCGTAATCTCGAGCAGCTTCTCTTCGTTGCCCATTTTTAGGCGAGCCGGAAAGCGTGAGGACTCGTTATTTACTCGGGTGGTCTGTAGTTGTCCGCCAATTTCAGGGATGCGAAGAAATAGATCGGTTTCGGTGAAGCGCTTTCCTGCCAGATTGGTTGGCGCAAGGCCGCAAAGCGTGAGCGCGGCTGTGTTGTGCTGGGTAATGGTGTCGTCCATCGAAAGCGAGAAGACGCCAATCCGCAATGTCTCCATCAGGTAGCGATGTTGTTGCCGAAGCCCCTCTAGTTCGGAATTGTTTCGGCCGCCGTTGGTTCCCATCCCCATGACTTCCTGGTGGTTGTCTGATCGTTCTTCGATCAGGGGAGACGCGGTGATTCGCTGGAAAATTCGCCAGCGGGCATTTAACCGCTGGAATTGCGGCGAATTCGTAAGTTGCGATTCGGACTTGCCCAGGAACAGGATGCCACCTGGTTCAAGCGCGTAATACAATCGTGCCAAGATCTGCTTCTGGAGGTCTGAGTCAAAGTAGATCAGGACGTTCCTACAAACCAGCAAGTTCACGTGTGAAATCGGAGCATTCTGACCCAGGTTACTGCGTCCAAAGATTACCAACCGTCGAATTTCGCGATTCACGCGCAGTAGGCCCTTGCCGTGAAAATACTTCTCTCGCCATTCCGGCCGCACTCGCCGCCCGCCTTCAACGGAATACTCACCGCGGCGGGCCGAACTGAGCGCATCCTCGTCGATGTCGGTGGCGTAAATTTTGACATCGTAATCCTGAATGCGCGGGCCGAAGTGTTCGGCAAGAAGGATCGCAATCGAGTAAGGTTCTTCGCCGCTCGCGCATCCCGCGCTCCAGGCGCGGAAAGAATGCCCGGGCTTGATACGCTTTAGCAGGCCCGGCATGATCTCATGCCGCAAAATCTCCCACGCTGGCGGATCCCGAAAAAACTCGGTGACGTTGATGAGGATCGTGTTCAGCAGCTGGTTCGCTTCGTCCGGATGTCTGCTGATGTAATCGCCATATTGCCCATAGTCTTGCAGGTTGAGCTGAAACATGCGGCGGCGAAAACGACGCTCCAGGGTGGTCTTCTTGTAACCGCGGAAGTCGAAGTTACGTTGTTCCGCCAGTTCCTGCAGAAGCTCCTTTAGAGTGACATCCTTTGCCATGTCTTACCGTTTCCCGTGAGAAAGCGACGAAAGAGTTTTCCCCATTGTATCCAGCGGGATAACGTGGTCAACACAGCCCGTGTCGATGGATGCCTGGGGCATAACGCGGTACTCGGCGCTGTCAGGGCTCTGGGCTACAGTGACCCCCCCGGCCCGTTTGATCGCGGCGATTCCGTCGGCCCCGTCCCGATTTGAGCCGCTCAGGATGACCCCGATGGCGCGACCGCCATAGGTTGCAGCCACGGAGGCGAACATGACATCGATGGATGGGCGCGAGAAACGAATGAGTCTTGAATGCGCCAGTTGAATTTTGCCTTCGCTGACTAGCAAGTGCTCATCCGCCGGCCCCACGTAGATCGTTCCCTGCACAATCGGTTCGCCGTCTTCTGCTTCTTTCACTCGGTAGCTCGTCTTGCGGCTTAGCAACGCCGGAATCTGACTTTTGTGCCTGGGATCGAGGTGTTGCACGATCAGGATAGCCGGCCCGTCAGGCGCAAGCGTAGGAACGATCTTCATGAGCGCAGGAAGCCCCCCGGCGGACGCACCGATCGCGATCAGCTCACACTTGTCGCCCGATGGACGCCGTTTTCGCGTAGGAGGAACCACCTTGCCCTTGCGTGGAGAATTCTAGTCCCTTGCAGTGGCACTCGAAAAGCGTCTTGATGCTCAGCCGCCCCGCGATCCACGTGGCTTGGGGTGGTGCTTATGAATGTTCTCGAGTATTTCGCGAGAATCCGCCGTCAGCTTCTTACTCGCATCATCCATTCTGTCGTTTCGGCACAGTGCTTGAGACGCTCCTGGTGCTTTTTGAAAGTGGGGAGGATTTTGACGAATTGGCGCCCTTTATTACCACGGCAATGAAAATCTGGCTCGATGCATGCAACCAATCAACAAGGGGTCTTAAGGCCTGTTTTAGGGAAGCCGTTCGAATAGACCCCAGTCCTAACTTAGCGTCCGGTCCCTTCCGCCGGCCACCTTCTTCGCTTCCGTGCCCTTGGCGTGTGCTTGTTCACGAGCTTTACGGGCTCGCTCCCGCGTGGCAATGGTCTCCCGATGGAGCTTTTCCATTTTTTTGTGGAGTTTGTCTGCCATGACGTGGATCTCGTGAGCAGTTTTTTCGAACTTCTTTACCCGCTCAGCCACGAGCCTTCGCTCTTTATCCAGTTTGGCCACTGGGTACCTCAGTTCGTCCCGGTCTGCTCCTCGAAGTCTGACCCTCTATCCTCCAATTGCTCTGAGCCTCCATCTTCCAACCGCATTTCAAGTACTTCGCCCGAGGTTTTCGCAAGCAGGTCGCGGAGAATACTTGCATTTTCGCGGTTAGCATCGGCCTTCTCCGCAAAGCGCTCGGCTAACCGTAAACGCTCCTTGTGTCGTGAACTGTCCGCCAGCCGGTCAGAGAATTGCGCTTGTTCTTCCATGCTGCGGATTGCCGCCCACAGCGCCCGTTCGACCGATTCGGTTTGATCGGCCATCAGACTGTCCGGAGAATAGATATGTCCTACCCGGCAGCGGAAACGAAGCATGCTGCCCTCCTTGGTCTCTTCGAGAACCCCTCCACACTCCGGGCAGGCGTAGGTCTGCCCAGTGGCGGCCATATCTGCGGCTCGACCGGGTATCACCCGAATATCCTGAGCCCCCTCTGTCGAAGCAAGCGCGACGAGTTTGGGGCCGATTTGTTCACCCGGCAAAATAAAATCCACCTCTGTTGCCTCGATGGCACTCGCCGGCATCGAAGGCGAGACTGCCTCATCTGGGTTTTGAACGATGGCGAGGCCTCCCCGGTTTTTGATTGCCACCAGACCTGCGGTGCCGTCGTCAAGGTTTCCGGTTAGCACAACCCCGACGACGTTGCTTCCGTAGGCATAGGACGCGGAGCGAAACAAAGCATCGATCGCCTGCCGGCTGCGGTTCTCTCTCGGCCCAGGTTCCAGGCGAACTCAGCCGCGCTCGAGCAGCATGTGGCGCTGTCCAGCAGGAGCGACATACACTCGCGAAGGTAGGATCTCGACGTTGTGATGGGCATACAAGACCGGCAGCTTACTGCTGCGGTTAAGAATCTCGGGCAATACACCCGGACTGTCCTGGGTCGTGTGGAGTACAACGAAAACGCCGCCGGAAAGTCCCAGGGGAAGGCGGAAACGATTGCCTGCAGAACCTGCAAGGCCCCGGCCGACCCGCCAACGACAATAATGTCTCTGCGTCCCATGGCTCTCCCGTCGAGAGTTGGATACAACAAGTGGGGGGTACGGCAAGCGCAACTCCGCTCTGCTGGTTAGGCGCCGGGACCCAGCGGTGCACAGCAAGTGAGCATCTTGGAACAGATAAGGGTTAAGCGCTGCCCCGGGCGACGATCAGGGTGTCGGCTTGGGGACAGCGCCCAGTACGTGGTGCTCTCATCATCTACCCTGGCGCTGGCCACGGAAGCGCCAATATGCGCCGCGGCAGCCATTCTCAGGGCAAGCCGAAAAGGAGAAGGACGCGGGCCTTGCCAGGCCGGGGCTGATGGGACCTCGGAAACTTATCGTCAAGGGATCGCTCGCGGGCTTGCTTGGTCAAGGCAGCTCGGCATGGCAGAAGGCGCCTTCGTGGCATTACTCACGGCTCTTTGCTCAGCTCTGCCGTCCAAATCTCGCGCCAGCGGTCATGCCGGCTGCAGTGGGTGCCGCTAGGGCTTCTGGGACGCGCATGCTCGTTCGACATGGATTTCGTTTTCGGACGACCAGCCAAACGACAGGTGGAAGGGAAATGACGTTATGGTCGATCCAACGAGTCTGGCCTGCCGAGCGCAAACTTGCGTGCACTAAACAGGCCAGCTCCAGCTCACTGCTGTCTTGCTGATGAGCAAGCCCAGAATGCTACAAGTGGCGGTCTAGAGAAAAGCGTCACGAAATGCCACTCTGGATTGTGGCTAGAGGCAGATCTCCTGGTTCGTTCCGGGCTCGCCCCATCCGCTGCTTGGCAGGATCCTAAGCCTTGATTTCATCGAGGGAAGTGTCAGAACACACAGTCGGGCGGCTGAGAATCAGTTGAGCGCAATCCCTCCACGGCTGAAAGTCGTCAACCAAGAGAACTCGGTATGGGGGCGGTGTAGAAATGCCGATTCTCTCGAGGCAGATGCCCTCGCGCGGTTCAGGATGACCGAAAGGACTTTGTTCAGGAAAGTGTCAAGACACGCCATTTTCCACACTTGGCCGGACGTCACCTGCCAGGTACC
>Ga0070681_10008369_pt1 | contig 10134 bp, 10 predicted proteins | sample KBSC83BmetaG_FD_65650 | JGI IMG/M metagenome (GOLD analysis project Ga0070681, IMG submission 65650) | Corn rhizosphere microbial communities from Kellogg Biological Station, Michigan, USA - KBS C8-3B metaG | ecosystem: Host-associated > Plants > Roots > Rhizosphere | place: USA: Michigan...
TCCAGCACCTCGCGCATGTCGAACCTGGCGCGGCAGGAGATGTATTTCGATCGCTTTTATGACCTGGATGAACTGATCGCGCGCATCGAAGCCGTGACCGCAGAAGACCTGACCAGTCTCGCGAACGAATTCTTCAAAACTGAAACGGTTGCGGTGACGGCTCTGGGGAACTTGAATGGGCTGAAGCTGACGCGCGACCAGCTAGCCTGCTAGTTCGAACCACTCGCCCCGGAGCGGGGCGTCCATCCTTTGTAACTTTGCCCCGGATTGTTCATCCCATGTTGGCCCGCAGGTAGAAGCCTGCCGCACAATTCACTGAGGAGAATCTATGAAGAAGCTCGTGAGCAATCTGGCGCTGGCGTGTGCCCTGGCAATGTCGATGACGGCCTTTGCCCAGGACCAGATGAAACAGGATAAGCCGATGAAGAATGACGCTCAACCCAAGACGATGAAAAAAGACCAGATGAAGAGCGAGAAAAAGAGCAAGAAGGCGGCGAAAAAAGATCAGATGAAACAGGACAGCATGAAGCACGAGGATATGAAGAAAGATGAGATGAAGAAGAACTAGGCAGCAACGAGTGTGCCCCGTCCGATCGGTCATTTCGCCGAACTGGGCGGGGCTTTTGCGTTTACGGCACGCGAGTTCGGATGATTTGCTTTACTCTCCCCCATCCTGTTTGGGCGCGGCGGTGTCTGGTTGCGAGGTTGCTTCCATTTCGAGCGAGGTTCGGCCAGCGCTCGCGGTCTGCAGATACTTCCGCATGCACCGCACACAGGGCACGTAGCCCTGCTGTACGGCTTCTTTGGCGGTCAGCGTCCTTTCCCGGTCCTTGTTGTGTATGAACTCGCAACCGGGAACATGAAACTCTTTGGCATCCGCCGATACCACCACAACCATGTCAGGGGGGATATCGCGGGCGGGCTGTGCGTGCGCCGACAGCAACGGCTGTGGCACAGTTCGTGAACTCGCAATGCGGACTCCCCCGGTAATCAGCAGCAGCGCGGCGAGGGGTACCAGCCAGGCCGACCAGGGAGACCAGCTTCTGCCTGGAGTTCGCCGACTCTGAGCGAGCCTGTGTTGCAGCCTTGATCCGAATCCTGAGGGCACTTCGATCATGCGCTCGTCGCCGTAAAGCTGAACTACGTTGCGCGTTCCCTCGAGCAGCGACCTGCAAGCCGAGCACGTTTGGAAATGCTGATCCATACGGGCGCGCAAAGACGCCTCGATGTCACCTTCGAGATAGTTCGAAATTTCGCGCCACACGTGCTCGCAGTTCACGATGTTGTCGTTCACCATGGCTTCGTTCCCTTCTCGAACGGCAGGCGGCTGAACCAGCCCTGCTCCCAACCCGCGGCCAGCAGGTCCCGCAGCATGAGACGCGCGCGCAAAAGGCGCGTCTTGACCGAGGCGATCGAGATGCCAAGCGCGTCGGCTGTTTCCTGAATGTTCAATTGCTCCATATCCCTGAGTACAAAAACTTCCCGATACTTGCGATCGAGGGAGGCCAAAGCCTGAGCGAGGCGCTGGCGAACCTCTTTGCGTTCCAGAGCCTCGGAGGGAATCTCGCGCCAGTCGGCAAAATCACGAGGTGCGTAATCGCTTTCCTCGTCGCGACGATCGTCGATGGCTTCCATGACGCCGCTTCGTTCTTTTCGCCGTCGCATGAGGGCCTCATTGACCGTGATTTGAATGAGCCAGGTGCTGAACCGCGCGTCGGCCCGGAACTGTCGAATGGCCCGCAGCGCCTTCAGCATGGCCTCTTGCGCGACGTCTTCGGCGTCGCTTTCATTGCGCAGAATGGCCATGGCGGCGGCAAAGACGCGCCGCTCGTAGGGACGAACCAATTCATAGAACAAGTGGTTCTCGCCGCGCTGGACCCGGTCGATGAGTTCCAGTTCATGGCTGGTTCCCGCCGGCACCGGCTTGTTCAGGACGATATTGCCTTCGGGCATCTCTCCCGCCGTGTCAGTACTCTGGGTCCTTCTTCCATCCTGTCAACATCGAGACGAAGTTATTCCAGCCGTGCAGAACCACCATGACCAAATGACCAAACACAAAGGCCAGCATGGCCCACATCACGAGAAAGTGCCACAAGCGCGCCCAGTGGAATCCCCCCATCAGCCATGCCAACGACGAAAGTTGCACCGGCTTCCAGATAGCGAAGCCGGTCAGAACGGAGAGCACTCCCAGTACGATGACCGTGGTATACGCGTGTTTCTGCAGCGGATTGTAAGGCTCCGTCGCGGGCGGCTTCTTGCCCAAAAAGAAGTAGTGCTTCACCATGGGCCAGATACCCGGAATGTCGCGGTGTGTGAATAAAATCTGCCGGTAATTGCCGCTGAAGATCTGGTATGCGACGTAAACCAGTCCGCTCGCCAGGTAAATCCACATGAACGTCAGGTGCCATTGCAGGGCGCCGCCCAGCCATCCTCCGATGGCAAAGGCTTTGGGCCAGTGGAGTAGATCGTGCTGCGGGATCTTCGCGCCGAAGCTGGGGAACGCACGAAATATCTGCAGTCCGCTGCCCACCAGCACAAAAAGCGAGATGGCGTTGATCCAATGGCACCAGCGGACGACTAAGGGATGCTCATACGCGGCTCGGCCCACCGATTCCGTCTCGTCGCCCTTAGTGCGAATGATTTCGAGGATTGTGCTGCTCATATCATTAAACTCAAAAATTCCTAGAGGCCGTAAAACGACGAATATCCCTGGTCCTCCCAGTAGCCAACCTTTCCATCCAGAACATTGGTGACCGTCAAAGCAGTCAAATATTTCGCCTGCTTGTAGCCGATTTTGGTTGGAACGCTGAGGCGTAGAGGCGCACCGTGCTCACGAGTCAGGGGACGATCGTACATCTCGTAACACAGCAGCGTCTGCGGATGCAGGGCCGTCGCCATGTCCAGCGACTCGTAATAATCGTCGGCACAAGCGACCGTGATGTAGCGGGCCGAAGTATCAGCACCAATCATGTTCAGGAAGTCCGAAAGACGCGCGCCGCCGAATCTGCCAATCACGTCCCAACCTTCTACACACACATGCCGCGTATTCTGCCGGAACCTAGGCAGGGCTTGAATCTGTTCGAGGCGGTATTCGGCGGGGTTCTGCAGGGCACCACTGACGGTCAGCGTCCAGTTTTCGAAGATCACTCCAGGATCATCCACGTCATAATCATTGATGGGAAATTGTTCAAAAGGCGTAAGGGCAGCGTCGGCGAAGGTGGGAGCGGGATGCCCGCGCCGAAACAAGCGCGCGGAGGCCCAATCACTGACTCTCAATCCCTTTGTCAGGAGAGCTTGCTGAATTTTGGGCACGGCAAAAATCCCCAACGCCAGGACGGGGGCAACTTTCAGCAGTTCCCGGCGCGATATTTGCGAGAATTTAGCCTGTTGAAGGGCGCGTACGGCTTCCCGCGCCGGCGCTAAAGAGGGCGAATCAGCGGGTTCCACGGCCGCTTCGCTCGCGACGTGAGTCTCGCTGCCGTCCTCGCTAGCGACGGGTTTCCTCGTATCGGGTTCCATGATGGTTTCCGGCTGATTTCTCGCTTATCTGATTCAGAGCCCTGCAGAAAGTTACGACACCATACCACGATCCTGCGGGCTGGGCGAAGCAATGTGCCGGAAGTGCCGAGGAACGCCGTTTCTGCTGGTTTTTTGCCCCCGAATCAGGCGATAATCACTGAGTTTCACGCCTTCAGTTTGGATCGTTATGCCCGACCCCAAGCAGCTTCCTCCGGTTCGTCATCTGTCGCAAGGCGCTTCGCCCAACGCGAATGCCGTAAAACAGCAGCGCCTAATGGTGGCCGCTTTCATCATGCTTGTAATTGCACTGATGGCAGTCCTTTACCATGATCGTGATTTCTGGTTTCCAGACCAGCAACTGGTTCAAGAACAGCCAGAACCGACGTCTCCTGCCCCGGCATCTTCGGCGAGTGCGGTGGCGCCAAAGCAGGCACCAGCCTCGCCCAAGACGAGAGCGCATCACCATGCAGTGCCAGAGCCGCAGATCGTACAGGAGCCGGGTCCGGCGATCACGACCGTGAGAACCGTTTTGCCACCTCTCGATGTCGAGGTGATCGCTGGGGATTCGCATCGCAACCTGCGCCCGGCAAACAACTCGGTGAAGGTTGATTTACAGCGGGGAGCGGCGCCAGCGAGAGCGAGAACTAGCGCTCCGGCAGCTATTGAACCGGAACCGGCGCAGGTGGTCAAAGCGGCGGAGCGGGTTGAGGTATCCGCCAATGCCGCCGATCTGGTGACGCATTCGGTTACGCCAGGATATCCCACATTGGCGCGGCAGATGAAAGTTCAAGGGTCAGTCATCATGCTGGCGGTGATCGGTCGCGACGGGCTGATTCAGGAACTTCGACTGCTAAGCGGCCCGCCTATTCTTGCCGGAGCTGCACAAGAAGCGGTACGACAGTGGCATTTCAAGCCTCACTACATCGGCGCGGAGCCGGTGGAGACGCAAGCGAAGATCACTGTTAACTTCACTATTTCGACGAACTGAGTCCGCAACAGTAAGCCTCGGTTGCGGGCATTCATTCCACGCGATTGTTGCCTCAAAACAAAATCTTGTCACAATGACGAGCGCCCTGGATTCTTTTAAATCCAGGGCGCCCGGGCAGCCCTCCCCCAAGAACCGTCAGTAACGAAAATAGAACGGTTGCAGATTTCTGCCTATAGCCCAACCCGGCCAGGACTTGCACGAGAGTGGCACCCTATATCTCGATGAAAATGATGCGTTTCGTTGGTGTGCGCAACCGGCTCTGCGCTGCTATGGATTAAGTCTTTTCTACGACTGCCGATGAAAGCTGACAGGTGCGTTCGATTCGCGCCCAGGCAAATGGCTGCATTTGAGGACGCTGAAATCTGCCGTGACATGCTCGAGAATGTGCCAGTCGCCTTGTGCGTGGTGGACCTGCAGAAAAGAATCGTCTTCTGGAGCAGCGGCGCGGAACGGGTGACCGGCCATCTGCGGCATGAGGTCCTGGGGCATTCCTGCATCGCGGAACCCTTGCTCCACTGTGACCAGCCCGGATGCGAATTCTGCGATGAGCACTGCCCCGTGGCCCGTGCTATGAAAACGTCGCAGGCGGTCGATTCGGCTGGATTCCTTCGACACAAGGACGGGCACGATATCCCAGTGAGAATTCGAGCCGTGCCGGTTTACAACCAGCATCGTTCCATCATTGGCGCCCTCTCAACGTTTGAGGAGTTGCAAGCCGGAATCAGCCGCGAAAGGGGTGAGGGGAACGCCAGCAGCCCTGATTACGAGGACCATGTTACCGGAGTGGCCAGCCGCGCCATGATGCAGGCGCGATTGCAAGCAAAATTGGCTTCTTTGTCTCAGGGGAACTGTTCGCACTGGGCCTTCCTAGTACAGGTTCAGGGCCTGGCGCATTTCCGGGCGAGCCTGGGGACCGAAGCTGCATCTTCTCTCCTTCGGCTGATGGTGCGTACGGTCGAGAGCTGTCTCTGGACTAGTGATCTTGTCGGGCGCTGGAGCGATGATCAATTTGTCCTGCTTGTGGATGGAAATCGAGAAGAGGGAATCGAGGCTTTACGGGCCCGAATCCGGCGGATGCTTGCAGCAGAAGGGATCGAGTGGTGGGGAGAGCGGCGATCCCTACCGGTGCTGATTGTAGGGACGGCAGCAGAGACGGGAGACACCGTCCAATCGCTCGTGCAGCGTCTGCATAAGTTGTTACCTGGTGAATCGGGCTGTGTGCCCGGCAATGCTGGGTGCGCGGGCGGATGAGCGGGTATTAGCATGTTTGCGATTATCGGTATCGTGGTGGTGTTCGGCTGCATTGCGGCCGGATATCTCATGGAGCACGGAAATATCATGGTGCTGCTTCAGCCGGCGGAGTTGCTCATTATCGGCGGCGCAGCCGTCGGCACCGTTCTGGTCGCCAATCCACTTCACATCATCAAGAAGATCGCAACGGGAATTGTGGGAGTCTTCTGCGGATCGAAGTTCGGCAAGCAAACCTATATCGATGCGCTGAAGATGATGTATGACTTGCTCAACAAAGCCCGCAAGGACGGTTTGATGGCTCTGGAGAATGACGTCGAAGAACCAGAGAAGAGTGCAGTATTTTCCAAAAATCTGACTTTCATGAAGAACCATCACGTTCGGGATTTCGTCTGCGATTCGCTTCGCATGGCGATCACCGGCGTAGATGCCTTCGACCTGGATCAGATGCTCGATCTCGATCTCGAAGTTCAGCACCATGACGCGAGCCAGCCGACGGCAGCCTTGTCCACCATGGCCGATTCGCTTCCCGGACTTGGCATTGTGGCGGCCGTGTTGGGCGTGGTGATCACGATGGGAGCTCTGGGCGGCCCACCAGAAGAAATTGGCAAGAAAGTGGCGGCCGCGCTGGTAGGCACTTTTCTGGGCATCCTGCTCTGCTATGGCCTGGTAGGGCCTCTGGCCGCAAATATGAGCAAGGCAGCCGAAGAAGAGCACGCATTTCTTTACGTGATGCGAGTGCTGATGGTTTCTTTCCTCAAAGGAACCGCACCGATCATGGCGGTAGAGGTGGCCCGGCGGGCCGTGCCCGGCCATGTGCGTCCTTCTTTCAAAGAATTGGAACAGGCATGCCGCGCCCCAGCAGGATCGGCCGCAGCGGCAACGGGAGCAACGGCTTCTTAATCTTTGGTGGCCACAGTTATGGAAAATAAGCGCCCGGTTATCATCCTCAAGAAAGCCGCAGGACACGGAGGCCACCACGGAGGTGCCTGGAAAGTCGCTTACGCCGATTTCGTGACGGCCATGATGGCGCTTTTTATCGTGCTGTGGCTCATGAACAGCAGCAAACAAGTTCAGGAAGCGGTAGGCGGATACTTCAAGGATCCAACCGGCACGTCAAAAAAGGTCGGCTCCAACATGATGGGAGCGGGAGAAAACTTCACGCTGACTCGCGACAACATGCCCAAGCTCAAAGAGCAGTTGCAGAGCGCGATGCAGCAGATGGCAGATTTCGAAAATCTTAAGAATCACATCGAAATGACGGTCACGAGTGAGGGATTGCGGATCGAGCTTTCCGAATCCGCCAGCGGAACATTCTTTGATACCGGAAGTACGAAACTCAAACCTGACGGCGAGCAACTACTCATCACTCTAGCGCAAGAGTTAGGTGCCCTGCCCAACAAGCTATCGATCGAGGGACACACGGATTCTCAGCCCTACGCCCCTTCGGCCACCTATGGCAATTGGGAACTCTCGGCCGACCGCGCCAATACGGCGCGGCGGGTGATGCAAGCCAGCGGCATCCGCAGTGATCAGGTTACGCAGGTGCGTGGCTTCGCGGATCAGCATTTGCGCAAACCGGAAGCTCCACTCGACCCCGCCAATCGTCGCATTTCGCTGATCGTGCAATACATTGTAAAGAACGTGGAAGACAGCGAGGGTGCAGGCATGAGCGTGGAGAAACCGCCTGCCGTCGAGAAGGCGTCCCCAGGCGGCGAAACGTAACATCGAACACTGGTCTCCCGCTGCGGACCTGTGATTGACCACCTGCTGACCCTGTGCCAAACTTCTTTGCACGGAACTTCGTTATGACGCAAAGCTTGATGACGAACCGCTCCGCGCAGCATTTCTGCACCGCTGTCTTTCTCGCTTGTTGGCTGGTTGGTGCTGCCTTTGCTCAGCGGCAAATCGATCCCACCGCTGAGCCGGGCCGCGTCGCTGAGACCATCACCTCCTACCGCACCGACCCGGGCACCGCCGTACTCATCTTCCACGTTTTCTCCCAGCGGAGCACTTCCCTACTTGACCGTCAGGCGGTGGTGACTCTCGTCAATGCTTCGGATCATTCAACGATCTGGACAACGACAGAAGACAACGCGAAAGGATTCTTCACCAACGTGCGCCTGGGCAGCTATGGGCTTGGCGTAAGTGCCGTGGGTTATCTCACTGCGCATAAGGATCTGCAGGTCATGGATTCAAACCGGCCCCTCGAGGTCGAGATTGTGCTGCAGCGAGATCCGGCAGCGCTCAATCTCGATGTGGCGGAGGCGATCATCTCTCCGAAAGCCCGCAAGGAGGCCAAACACGCAATTTCATCGCTCAAGTCGCAAAAATTAGCGAAAGCGGAGAAGCAGTTGGACGAAGCGTACAAGCTGGCTCCCACCAGCGCGGAGTTGAATTTTCTCCTCGGGTATTTGTATTACCAGAAGAAGGATCTGCCGAAGGCTGCGACCTACTTGACCACGGCGGCAACTCTAAATCCCCGGAACGGTCAAGCCCTCACGCTTCTGGGGCGAACCCAACTTGAGCGCGAGGACTATGCGGCCGCACGATCGGTGCTGGAGCAGGCGTTGATGGTGGATGCCGAACCTTGGCTTCCGCATAGTTTGCTCGCCGACGCCTTACTTCACCAGAAAGCCTACGACAAAGCTCTGGAAGAATCCGAGCTAGCGATCAGGAAAGGGCAAGCCGCTGCCAATTCCACGCAGTTGATTCGTGGAGAATCGCTGGCTGGCCTCGGTCGCGATCGGGAAGCAGTACAGGCTCTGAACACATTCCTGGAAAGCACGCCTCGTAGCCCGATGGTCGCCCCAGTGCGAAGCCTGATCGCTCAGATCCAGGAGCATACTCTCATTGCATCGGCGAACACACCCTCTATCCCGGCTGTCCACATCTCGGGTGTCGATCCTCTTGCGGCACTGCCGACTGAGGTTCTGTCGATCAGGGCATGGCAGCCCCCCGGCATCGATGAAATCAATGTTTCCACCGCGCCCGGGGTCGTCTGCCCTTCCGCTCAGGTGATTGACGAATCCGGCAAACGCGTGCAGGAACTGGTGCATGACGTGGAGCGTTTTGCCGCGGTCGAAGACCTGTTTCATCAAACGCTCGACAGCTACGGCATCCCTGTTCGTTCGGAGACGCGCAAATACAACTATGTGGCGTCCATCTCGGAGCCGCAGCCCGGAGTTTTGAATGTTGATGAATACCGTGCGGAGAAGATGACCGTCCAAGGCTTCCCCGATCAGATCGCGAGCCAGGGATTTGCGGCATTGGCCCTGGTGTTTCACCCTGATCGTCGCGACGAGTTTGCGATGACCTGTGAAGGACTGGGTGAATGGCACGGGCAGGCAACATGGCTGGTGCATTTTCAGCAGCGCGAGGATCGTCCGAATCACATGCACGCCTACAAACTGGGGAATCAAGTGCAGCCGGTGCCGCTGAAAGGACGAGCATGGATTACCGCTGATAAGTTTCAGATCGCGCGCATAGAGGCCGAGATGGTCAAGCCGATGCCCGAAATCCAACTTCTGAGCGAGCACCAGATTGTGGAATATGGCCCGATTCCATTTCCCAAACGGAACACGACGCTATGGCTGCCCAGGAGCGCCGATCTTTATTTCGATTTTCGGAAACATCACTACTACCGCCGCCATAGTTTCGATCACTACATGCTGTATTCGGTGGATGCGGAAGAGAAGCGCAAGGAACCGACCGTGCCGCGACCGAACTGAGGCGAGTGCGAAGGAAATCTGGTCAGATCTCGGGTTGGCGCAGCGATGGAGATTCTGAGGGCTGGGAGATCTCCGCCGCGATCCGTTTCATGGCCAGGAGAGGGAAGTTCAGCACCCCTGAGAACAGCACGCGGTCTGCCCAGGGCAACGCGCGCGGCCTCCGGTCGCAACCTGCTGCTGTCTCCAGCAGCAACTTTCCCGGCAGTGATCGTCATCACTGCCTGAACACGAAGCGAACGCTACGCTGTGAGAAGAAATCCCGAGGAGGAGACTCATGGCTGAGCGACATTTTTCGCTTGAGATGGTTGAAGATTTTCTTGGGCAAAAGCGAATTGCAATGATTGGGGCGTCCCGCGACCCGAAACACTTCAGTATGGCCCTATTTGAGGAACTCTGCCGCCGGGGCTACGACATTATTCCGGTAAACCCTGGAACTCCGAGCGTAAACGGCCGACATTGCTACGCTCGAGTGCAGGACATTCAGCCTCCTGTAAAAGCCGCGCTCCTGATGACCTCTCCCGCAGTCACGGAGAGAGTCATTGAGGACTGCTACGTCGCTGGTATCAAGCAGGTGTGGATGTACAGGGCTACCGGCAAGGGCGCCGTCAGCATGAAAGCGGTTGAGTTCTGCAGAGCGAAAGGGATGGA
>Ga0070681_10008373_pt1 | contig 10129 bp, 18 predicted proteins | sample KBSC83BmetaG_FD_65650 | JGI IMG/M metagenome (GOLD analysis project Ga0070681, IMG submission 65650) | Corn rhizosphere microbial communities from Kellogg Biological Station, Michigan, USA - KBS C8-3B metaG | ecosystem: Host-associated > Plants > Roots > Rhizosphere | place: USA: Michigan...
TCGCTTGCGCTTTGTCAGCTGGAGCATTGTGCTATACAGGACCTCCGTTCGACAATCCAATATCAGCGAACGGCCAACCCTGTCTTATCTCTGTGTCTCACGTCAGGGGGAAAGTCCACCTCGCGATATTTTCTTCTGACCTTCACTTCGAACATGACAAGATTGCTGCCCCCGTCGGGCTGCAAACTTTGCTGCCGGCGAAACCGCCGTGCGCCCGCATTCACGCATTATGAGGGGGCGCCCCTTTCAGCGTAGGTTTAACTCGTCGGCTTGGACTGACGGAAAGCACTGCTTCATTACTTTCTTTTAGAGTCGTAATATCCGGGGAGGTATGCACGATGGAAGCGAGTCGTCGATAACAAACAATCGCTTTTGATCCGGATCCACCCCGCGAGCCACCAGATCTTCCATGATCTACCCTCAAGTTCGAGCGCATTATTGCCTGGTGCGCGGCGCATCCCGACGAAATTCCGTTCGCGCTGCATCAGCTAATTAGCTGGCGGGGGCGCAATGCAGATCGAGAATCCAGAGGCTGGCCTGCCCGGCACCACGCGATCTTTTCGCATCAACAGAACGGCATTATGGACACCAAAAAACTTCATGGTCCTGGTGCCACGGAATTCCACCGTTTTTGGGCGATGCCGAGCCCGTTCTGCGGATCTGTTGCAAATAGGGCCTGACGACTGTGGCGAGGATCGACAACATGAATCGATCGTGAGGACAAGTGCGATGTCATACGCTTCCGCGGGTTCACCTATGAAACATCACACGGCCGCGAATCTCGAACGTAGACAGATGTGCAATTCACGTGCACGGTATCTTCGCGGAGAATAGCCATGTTGCGATATGGAATCGTTCTTTTCGCTGCAATCGCCGCGTTTCCGCAAGCCAAAACGGAAGCAAATTTGACCGACCGGGAGAAGTTATCCCAGATAGGGAGTCGCATGCTGGAAAGCGCCGAGAAGGCGCGTGGAGCGGTCGCCCGGAAGGAAACTCAGAAAGCACTTCAGAATGTTAACGGTGCGCTGACGGACGTATTGGCCATTGAGGCCGAGAAACCGCACGCTAAACAACCGCTGGTGGTGCCGTTATATACCGAAAACATCCAGATCTCGGTGACGGAGCAGGCCCCGAGCGACAAGAAAAAAGCGTCAACACCTTCCACGGGCTCGGCAAATCGGGCCCAGGTAGTTCACGACGCAACTGGCGAGTCCACAACCGTTTCCCTGGATGTGACGGCCGCAAAAGGACACCTCGAGACCGCGAAAAATGCTTTGGCCAAGGAAGATCTGGCCGCCGCCGATGGCGCGCTCGCTGCCATCCAGAAGGATGTGAAGGCCGCAAGCGTCGCAGCAGACCTGCCGCTATTAAAGGCACGTAAGAACCTGGCGTTAGCCATGGGACTCGTGCGGCAGCAGCAATATAAGGAGGCGGTGGCGCCTTTGCGTGAAGCGGTTTCGGCCCTTGGCGATTATTCCGGCACGAAACTACCGCATGCGGCGGATGCGGGCAACCTGCGGCAGTCCGTCGGTGCGTTGGCGGATACCGTCGAACAAGACCATACGGACGCGGAGAATAAGATTGCCCGTTGGTGGAATCAGGTGAGTGACTGGTTCACACCGCCTCAAGCTCCGGGCCAGTAACACCGATGAGTTTGGCCTCCGCCGTGCAACGTATTTTCATGGGTGAACGTGACAATCAAGGGCGCGTCGGTATCCTTATTAGCCGTTTGGCGTCCCAATCATCGGGAACAGTAAGGGTAAAATCGCCGATCTTGTCTTCCGGCGGCATCCCGGCGGAAGAGCCAGAGCCGCCTCGATATGCGGCGCTTAGAAACTGAAGGGGAACATATTCAACTGCAGTTCGGCTCTCGCCGCGAGGAACCAGGATCTCACGCAGGGCGCCGTCAACTTTGTAAAATCTCGGTGGGTCTGCCGTTCACCGTCGCACGCCAGCCTGGATAAGCCGTGTAGGACGTCGTCGAAGCGGAAAAGTAGAGCTCGCTGAGTATTAGCAGCCCGCGGCTCTCAGCAGTGACGTCCAGCGATATCCGATTAACAGCAGGCTGCTGATTTAACCGCTCAATGAGTTTGTTTGTGATGGCCGACAGCGGCAGCGCCGGCCGAGATCCCCGGATCGCTTCAACTCGGCGATGGCGCGAGCATATGCCGGGTGTCCATCCACATTGATCACTCGCGGCCGGTACCGGACAATTCCAAGCGAAGGAACAGCTTGGCGGCAGTCAGATCCCGCTTGGGGGATAGCTGTCCGCATTGTCCGTATTAGTTCGCGGTGAAGATTGATTTGTACTTGTCCCAGTAGGCGTACCCCAAATAAACGGTCAGCACAAATACAATTGCACCAAGCCACAGGAACGAGGGCATTAAGCGCGCGTTGACTATAAGAATTCCTACAACATCGGGTGCAAGGAACAATGTCGCTAAAGCCGGTAAAATGCCGAACAGCAGCATGAACCCTGCGACGATTTCCGTAACCTTGACCATCTGGAAAATGCCTGAAGCCCAGAACACTTGCGTGAAGGCGATCATCTGCGGCGGCACGCCTTGCGTTGAGTTGCCCATCAGCAGCCCGCTTATGCCGCTTGCGAGCATGATGAGGCCAAGCAATATTCGGATAACGATCACCAGATAGCGGTTGCGAAAATTCATAAATTTTACGACATCAACGAACTTTGGATTTATAAGGCCATTGCCGTAGGAAAGTCAAGTCCAGGAAGAACATGCCACCAAGCCGCGCAACCTGTATGGCAGTACCCAGCGGGCGTGGCCGAGCTAAAGAAACATGCCGCAATCGGTTCCAGTCGTCCAAGCCTCCTAAATGGGCTAGTCACTCTTCTGGTCCAGTACCCTTGGTGCGGTCGTTGTCGAAACTGGTGTTTTTGACGCATGTTAACTACACGGTGGGCAGATTTCCTTGGGTCCCCAAATAATTTTAGAAAGCCCCCGATAGTTAACGTGCAGTACTGAGGGACGCCGCACACGTGGTGCTCTGCAGGGGTCCAGCCATAATTTCAGACCCGCGCACAAGTCATTTGCAATCAATGTGCGACACCGTTTGGAACGGCCGGGTCTGCCTGGCCTGTATCATTAATTAGATACGCAATTAGATACGCGTCTGGTCGTGGACTTGACGAAGGAAGATCCTTCATTTCAACGTGACCCATCATCCGACTGCGGAGTGGGTCGTCCAACAGCTGCGTGAGACCTTTCCCGACGCTGGCCCATACCGTTACGTGATTCTGGATCGGGACGCGAAGTTCGACGCAGATGTCATCGCGTTCCTGAGAGCGACCGGTCTGAAGCCCAAACGGACGAGTATCCGAGCACCTTGGCAGAATGGGATCGCCGAAAGATGGGTCGGTGGTTGTCGGCGCGAGATGCTGGACCACGTGATCCCACTAAACGAGCAGCACTTGCGGCCTCGTCCGTGATTACGTTTCCTACTTCCACGAAGATCGTATTCACGACAGCCTCGGCAAGGACACACCCAATCGCCGGCCAGTCCAAATGCAGCCGTGTCCGGAGGCGACGGTGATCTCAAGTCCGCGGGTGGGAGCCTGCATCACCGTTACTCTTGGCAACAGGCGGCATAGGACGTTCAAGTCGCCCTCTTATCTGACATCGTCGGCACAAGTGCTCGAAGTAGTGCTCGCCCGACTACTGATTTTTTCCGGAGAGACCCCGGTCGCGAAGATCCAGAGTCCGCGGAAACTCTGCAATGTTTCCGCCGGCTGTGGTCGATCAATTCGCGAGCCTGTGGGCCCGGTGTTCGCCAACTGACGGTAGAAGTCGGTGGCTCTTCGTTTCGCCGGCCGTCCTTCTGCGGCTCAGATCTGGTTTTGACTACCCACAGGGGACGTGCAAAGTATATCAAGAATCGTGAAGGCTCCCCAGAATGGCCCAGAAGATACTTCGCAAAAGGGTGATGATTCCTCTTCCTCTCCAAGCCGAGCGATAGCAACGCCCCATCACGTCGCTAGCGTTTTGGAGGCTGATCCCACCGCTCCTCTGGCTTGGATTGAAGGTACGCGGCAAAAATATCCTGCTGCTTCATAATCAGCGTCCGCAGATCGCGTCCGTTACCAACAACGGCAAGGTCAACCCAGCTCCTCTGATCGTAATTCGGGGAATCTGCGAGCTTGACACTACTAAAGTCGGGACGGGAGCGGGCGTCTTGAAGCCAAACTCTGAACTTTGTGATTAGCACACAATCATTCCCGGCGCGGGGTATTTAACTTTATCCCAAAACATTCCGAACGCCTCACTTGCCGCCCGCCCGTCCCTGCCCGGACTGAGTGTCAGGCCGTCTTAGCCAGAGACAGCATTCGTTTTCCATCCAATTCCCTATGGATCACGGCGGTGGCAATGTCGTCAATGGGCATACCGTCCAACTCACCAGGGAAATACGACTTCAAGGTTTCAACCTCGGCTTCTGTGATCGCGATCGTGCGGTCGTAGCGCGAGGACAGAACCCGAAGTGCCAGTTGGACACGTTCCTTCGTCAACCTGTCCATAATGTCAACCTGTCCATAATACGGACATTATGAGCAGTTAATAATCGCACGTAAACTGGGGTCTTTACCAGAGCTAAGGACAGTGCAAAAGAAGCGTATGAGCGCCTAACACCTTCGTAACCTGCTGATGGAACGGCTGTTATCGTTCTGCATCGTTGACGGGAAGCGATTTGGTGACTCAATATTAGACGGAAACAAAAAAGAACGCGAGAACAGCCCGAAGGGAAGGCATTCAATTGCGCGTCATACACGAGGTGCCCGTTGAGTCTTTTGTTGGTCCAGCAATACCGATAAAGCCAGGCTGCCGTTGAAGCTTACCCTTCTATTGGCACTCGATGAATTCCTCTTTGAAGACATCCCACGCGGCACACTTCTTCTGACCATTTCGGCTTTTACTGGTCTTGGCTGGTTCCTCTGGCTGGATCATTTATTTTAGGACGGGAAGGCGATGGTGAGCAACGCGTGAAGGGAAGGCTCCCACATTCCACAAGCTTCCGAAGTGCAACAGGCTCGTAACTGCGAAACGCTGAGGGCCGGAGAAATTATTAACAGCTCCCCGACCTCAATGTCCAAATTTTGTCAAACCGAAGTGGTCGCCGCGCCTTCATCGCGAATAGCCGCTTTCACCTTCTCCTCGGGTACCTCAGCCATCCCGTGAGCTGTCCTCGCGTGTTCACCACACTGGTGGAGTACATCTTCGACGGTTTCCCCGTGCGCCTCAAAATCACAATCGACTCCGACATCACGGCAGCTAATAACTTTCATGTGCAACCTCCAGTCGGAGGATTATAGCAACAAAGTGCAAGTGCAGAAGGCATTCCAAAATCTTCACCGCTTGGCATTGCCCGCGGCCGAGCGCGAGTTCCTGCCGATAAGCAAGTGGCCCAGTTCATGCGCGATGGATCACTTCGAACGGTAGAGTCGAGGAACCGCCGGGGTTCGTTCGAAGCCGATTCAAAGCTTGTGTCATTGCGTCGCTCCGCTACTGGGCAAGCGCGGCGTTTGCCAAGGGTGTGACCATGGGACTCTTGGCGTGTGGGTGTTGGCCGCTCGCACGTTTTGTCGCGCTGTGGAATGGGCTACCGGGCTTGACTCTGGTAAGTAAGTTTACGGACCGCAAGACAGCGCTCAGACGGCTTCGTCAGTATGACGGGCAAGTTCAGAGGGTCAATGTGACTGTTTCTTAGGGCCGACTACCGAGCACCGATACAACTCAGTTGTTGGTGTGAGCGTGATCTCACCTGCCACAACGGCGGCCAGAATATCGTTGTCGGACAGGAACTGATGCGGCGCGAAGCCTGGATTGAACGAGATCTGCACTTCATTCCAAAGCGGATTGAATCCGTCGCCCTGAATGGCGTCCAGCACAGAGACGAACATCAGGCCACTCGATTCACACATGTCGCACTGATAAATCGTATTGATGCTGCCATTGTGCGCGAGGTTGGATGATTCGCCGCCCGAGGGCAGCTCTTTGAAGTTGATGGTGAACAGATGGCCGTCATAGTAAGCTGGCATGTCACCACCCGAACCATTGGTGCTCGCGGCGATCGCCCAGCTTGTCGAGACGAGCGCCATCGCGCACAGAGATATGTGCACTGGACTCTGGACAGCAAAGCCATGCAGTGCGTAAAACGCCAGGATGGCGGCAAATCAACAATCTGGAGCCAGGCGATATCGGCGGCCCGCCGAGACAAGTGACTCAGTTAGACACGGATTCAGTTTACTGGTTCGAATGGTCGCCTGACGGCCAGCAATTGGCGTCGGTGCCTCACGTGTCGAATTATGATGTAGTGCTCATCCACGATCTGAAGTGACCTCGCCTTGAATGGTCGCGACCGGTGTATCAGTCCCCTCCATAGCTCCATCTCCAGCTGGCCAAAGAGTAAGAGGGGAGCGGCGATCAAAAAAAAGGGAACACCCCATGACAAGCGAGGGAAAACCCGAATACCCAGTGACTTTCGACTTGGCAATAACAACAGCGCTCGCGATCAAGAAGAACACAGCCACCCCATAATCGTGCCACCGAAGCTGGGATGCAGACAGCGATGGGCATCGTTCCAATTTGGAACAAACTCACAGCAGACCTGTTCAACAGAAAGCCGGCACCCCGAAGTCAACCGACAAAGCCAACGGTTTGAAGATACCAAACGCAATAAAGGCAGTTTAGGAGGTCGTGCCACACTATCGGTATTAAATCTCTGATTTTGGCCCAGCAGTTGATCATTGTTTGCGGAACACGACCCGGTGTTTGCCGGATTTACTGTTCTCTCGCGACATTTGAAAATATGGTGGGCAGGTGCACTTCGGAATCGAAGGTTCTCAAATACAAGAGTTGTATACCAACACCATCCGGCACGCAGCGGACCACCTTCGTCCGGAGCAGCAGCGGCGCCGGTGAGCCTGGAGCGGAGACGGATGCCCCCAATTGCAGGGTCAGGGTCACGATTGTCCCCGGCGGCCACTTGAAGGTGGTGAAAATGAAAGCCCCACTGGTGCTGACGTCTCGCACGACGTGGCCCGCCGCCTCGGTTCCATCGAAGTAATGTGCGTCGAGGTTCGCAATCATTCTGCGCGGCGTTTGCCTTCGTTCCAGCCGGCGTACTGCCCGAGACCTCAGCCACTCCGACAGCCGACTGGCGGTATCGAAAACCAGGGCAGGGGCAAAGCCTGACGCTGCATAACACCCTTTTTTGTCGCCGGCGTTGCGAGGCAAATCAGCGTTCACAGATGGCTTCTTCTTCGACCCGGTGGATTTCCTCTTCGGCTTGGAGCCAGTCGTCGATCTCGGAGCCGGTATGACAGCTTCTCTGAACGTAGAGTTCGTAGGCTCGCCGCCGGATTCGCTCTTCGAGGGGAAGCGTTTCGATTGGGGAAGTTTTTCCACGTGCGGGTGCGGGCATTGGAGCACCTCTGGTGATCACGGTATCACAGACGAGCTTGACGCTGTGTCGATGTGAGTGGTGGGGCATGTCGCGGATTTGGCATGACAGATTCGGGCCATGGGGTGGCGGATGTGACCGAAGAAATTCGAGACCTGGGGTCACGAATTTATCCGGACATGTGGGTCTCGGATTTGGCCGGCTCCCCTTTGATTTCCGCGGTGTTGTAGAGTTTTGGCTGTTTGGAGCGTGCGGGGATTGGCAAATATCATTTCAAGCGGCGATTGATTTCGTCGTTGATCTCGGCAGACCAGGCCCCATTGTCGCCTAAGTCTCGGTTCAGTTCTCCCAGGTCTTTGGCGATCTGCGTGACTTTGGCGATCACGTCATCTTTCTTGAGGTCATCGTCGCTAAGCCCATCCAGCCACCGTTTGAAATCGTCATTGAAACTTTCCATCCGCGGCTTGAATGCGTCATGGATCTCATCCAGCCAGCCGCCACCTCCGCCCAGCTTTCTGCGTAGACGGCCTAAGTTATTGGCGGTCTGTTTGAAACCGTCAGCCTCTTTTGCTGGGAGTGGCGCTCCGGCCGGGAGTGGTTCGCCGTGACGAAACGTGCTCGGTCGTATTCAAGGATGGCATAGGCCATGACGAGTTGATTCCATAAATCTTCGTCTACCTTGGCTGCCATGCTGGACCGGTTCTCCTGCCACGCAGAGGTCGGCAAGAAAGCATCCATGTCCTCCACCACAGGCCAGTGCCTGCCTTTGGAGGCAGTGTATAAGATCAATTGCGTGTGTAGCAGTTCTCGGCGACAAGTAGCTTTGCTCGGTTGGCCGGCGCGTTGCTCCCGCTTCCTTTCGAGGTAGAGTTGGGTCAACGGCGTCAAAAGTGCGCCGACGACTACGCCTCCCAGAGAGAACAGGCCCGCAGCAATCACGAGTTGCAGGGGGTCCGCCATTCTTACAGTCTAATCGCCTGGGGGCACGAGTTTTGCATCAGGAAGTGGCGGCGGATTCTGCCAGCGGCGTGGGGATGCGGGTGCGTGGGATTGATTTTGGGGGTGGCGGGGCGTATGCTCTTCGGCAACTGAAAACAAGGAGCCACGGGGTTTCTATGGCCGAGAAGAAAATTGAAAAGTGTGCGCATCCGGGGTGCAACTGTCCGGCGACGCCGGACAGAAAGTATTGCGTATCGCATAGTGTCCCTCCTTTGTGCAGGGATTATGCCGCGTAGCGCTTTCGGGGGGCGGGCGGTGAGTCCTTCGGGTTATGAGACTGGTCGGAGTTCTGGCAGTCCTCGTTTTGCTGATCCATGTCTTCTGGATTCTGTGGGTGGTTCTGGGGTGGATTTTAACCTGCAGCCGGCCGTCGCTGCGATGGTTTCACATCGGTTCGCTGCTTTGGGGCATCCTGATGGAGGTCGGGCCTTGGCCTTGTCCTTTGACGATCGCCGAGCAGTGGCTCCAACGTCGTGCCGGCTCTGCTGAATACGAAGGCAGCTTCCTATTCATTACCTCGAAGCTGTCATCTATCCTGATGTCTCGCAGGAGATGCTCACGACGGTCGGTTCTGGCGTGTGCTTTGTGATCCTCGGCATCCATGGAAGGCGATTCTGGCAAGAAAAGAGGTATGCGCGATTAGCGCGCGCCGCACGACGGGGTGGATGAGAGGCCGTGATCGTCGAGAGCCTCTTCGGCGCGGCGGATCTCCTCTTCGGCTTGGAGCCAGTCGTCGAGCTCCGAGCCGGATTCGTTGCCGCGCAGGACGTAGAGTTCATACGCGCGGCGGTAGATGCGTTCTTCGAGTGTAAGCGTTTCGCTCGCGGGTGTTTTTGCTTGTCGGGCGGTGGCAGGCATGAAAATTTATCTCCCGCATCCACGCTAGCACAGACCGAGCTTGACGGTGTCTCGGTGTGAGTGTTGAGGCATGTCGCGGATCTGGCCGGACAAATTCGAGACCTGGGGTCACGGATTTGGCCGGACATGTGGGTCGCGGATTTGGCCGGGTCCCTGCTGATTTCTGCCCGGTGTGCTGGGAGTCGGGCCTGGGTCCGGAATTTACTCTCTCAAGGTGTGGCAGGTTTCATGTCGAAGGCACCTTGCCAGTCGGTGTAAATGATACAGTCCGCGCCCGCCTTACACGCGGTGGTGTGCTTCAACTCGCCAGGAATGTAAAAGTAGGAACCTGGTCCGAGTTCTTTTGGCTGCTGACCTTCGAGCCCCTCCAACATAGTCCCGGCAATTACGACACTTCGCGAGCCGGCAGTGTGCGTGTGCATTGGAAGCTCTGTTCCCCCGGCGAACTTTGCGAACGAGGAATGGGCGCCTTTCTGCGGATTGCCCCATGCCACGGCCTGCTGAGCGCCTTTCGCCTCCGGAATGTCAACCCACTTCATCTCCGAAGCCGCGCGCAGTACGGCTTTCTTTGCGGCGGCTGGTTTCGCTGCCTTCTCGGCTTGTCCCGCAAAGAGCCCTGCGGCAGGGATGAAGGACAGACCCGCAACCAGAAGAAGGATATTTTGTTTCATCGGCAAGCTCCTTAGCGCGTGAGTATATGCGATGCTCTCCTGCGGTTCAAGGGGGGGGGTTGAACTTTGTCGTTAGCATGTGAGTTGTCCGGTGTAATTAGCACGTGAGTTGTCCGGTCCAGAGCGGGGAGGGTGGAAGCTGGCGGAGTGAGCCAACCCATACCTGCCCGAGAACTGGAGTGGAT